>Ga0056108_1000540_pt1 | contig 11052 bp, 9 predicted proteins | sample WorMetG1BERMUDA1_FD_83875 | JGI IMG/M metagenome (GOLD analysis project Ga0056108, IMG submission 83875) | Marine gutless worms symbiont microbial communities from Max Planck institute for Marine Microbiology, Germany - Inanidrilus... ... | reverse complement strand
GTGCGTTCACGTTTCACACGGGATCAAATGACGCGGCATTAGATGACTATCGCTGCACGCTGCACTGTGGAATACTGAGGCGCAGTACAGTGCCCAGAAAGACCGCCGAGAACACTGTAAAACACCGCGATGGCGGTGTTGGTTCGGTGGTAGCCAGCCACCGCGGTGGCGGTGAAATTTCGATGGTCGTAACAACACTAGTCGGTGTGTCTGCCTCTGTTAATCTTCCCTTGCACCATAAAGTCCAGAAGTTCTCTTCTGGCACCGGTTCACCCGGGTGGTCCCGGAAAAGGGCCATAAAATGGTTGTGTATGTGCGCGTGCGTATAAATCTGTGTTGGGGGTAAAATTTGGCATGGGAGAGTTGATTTCACCCATCAGTGCAATGTATCGCCCAAGCGTGGTGAAAATTCTGGAAGTCGCCTCCAGAGTAATTTAAATACCAGTGTATGTGCTGTGCACATCCTTCTTGCAAATTAAGCATAGATTTATCATCAAATTCTGATTAATTTTCCACAGAGAAACTTAATGTGGTTACTTTATATATGGCCAGAACAGGAGGTATCTACTTTCTACTTCTACTTATTTAAGTAGATTTTAAACTACTTCTACTTTCTAGAAAGTAAAATTTTAGGCAAATACTTCTACTTTATAGAAAGTAACAAAGTCATTTACTTCTGACAACACTGAACAACAGTCACAGTACAATGCAAAATGTGTATCAGAGATGACAGAAATGCAATATCAACAACAGTCGGTTACACGTGTGGTGTCAAATATCAACAGATTCAACTAAAATACTCGACATTTACTTTCTGCCAACAAGCAAACAACCTCTTAATGCACTGTTGTTCACTGTCAACTGCCATCAACGTTGCAGAGTCACCTTTCTTCTACGCAAGCCAACACAACACCAAATCATCACTTTATCAATACGTCAATGTACACCTTCAACAACATAACACTATAACTAAACACGGCCTGAATTTCAGTTCTGGTTCTGACAAATAACCATTTTTGCAAATAAGCCAAATCTGGCTCTGGCAAAATTTAGGCAGATATGAGCACACATGCAAAGTTTTCTTCATTTGCACACTCAGTGTATTAGGAGTCGGTTCGTCAGGGCATCGCACTTCTGGTTCTGATCCACGGTCCGAAGCATCGCCCATCTTGACTGATCGGTCATCCAATGTCGCCGTCGCAAACATTCACGTTTCGCACGATCACCAACGTCGCCAACCCATCCCGTTGCATTTCTGGTCATTTCCTGTACTGTCATGAGAAGGTTAATACTGCTTCCGGTTCCCATCTTGACCGCATATTATGACATTTTGCAACAACAGTGGGTACTGCGTGCACTACCGCACTACTGGAAGTAGAAATATGGCAGACACCGCATAATTGAAATCGTAGTACCCAACTTCCTATTCGACTCTAGTACAATATATCAACCTAACTGCCACCATGTGGCCATTCGTAATTTCTATGTATATAATGACAAATGACTGGGTGCAGCGTAATTTGTGTTTTCAGCATCTTACAATGCATTAACGTAGAATTAACAAAATTAAATCAGATAAATTCTATATGCAGTAATTAATCTGCAAACCAGCCCTTGGATGCAGCAAATCTTGACTTCAGAAATCTGGCCAGGTCTAGCTCTGGCCACCTACCACCACAACCATTTTACAGCCCTTTTTCCAGGATCACGGGTGAGCCGGTGCCAGAAGAGAACTTCTGGACTTCATGGTGCAAGGGAAGATTAACAGAGGCAGACACACTGACCATCTGGCTTGGCGCCACTCCATCCGAACTAACCAGTGCCCACCTCCACCATCCCCCCATATTTTTTACAGGCCGGATGCCCTTCCTGTCGCCTAACCAACAGTGTCAAGCACTGAAGGCACATAATGAAAAGGCTTAATCTTGTGCACCATTAATTAAGTCTCAATACACTGAGGAGACGAAAAATCACACTGCCACGAGGATGCAGTGACTGGTATGGGTAGAAGTGGTCTATGCTATCATCTATACTGGTGCTGGTGAATAAGAGGTGACAATTTAATGTTAATTAGTTTTCAAGAGACAAAAATATTAATCTCTAGAAACTGTGGGATGGATTTTCAGATGAATGCTGTTCTGCGTGACTGATTAACAGAACTGACGATAACACTAACTGTGCAAGAGAACCACGACCAGCAGCCGAAAACAGCAAAGTCATAGTGATGACATGCTGTCATCACAATGACACAGACTAAACACGTTTGCTATGTCACTAACTGCACTGATAATAAACAACCGATGCTCATCAACAAACTGCCGACTGTTGTCATCTTCTTACACCACTCATCAAACAGTGAAGTGCAAGATGCATTGAGCATCTAGCACTACAGACTACTGACCACCAGTATCTTCACTGTGATGGAAAGAGACATTACATGTGACAACCTGTTTCACCTGTGGCTTGGCTGCAGCACTGGCCGGCTCTGACGCTGCAGTCACCTGATTCTGGCCAACAAGGTATGGAAAGCAGATGATTGCAAGGTACCAATGTGAGCTGCCAACATAAACACATACTGCCAGCGATTCACGCACTCACAAACTTGTGTATATGTCATTATTTTGGAATAAACAGTACATCAGGATCTGTTATAATGGCCTGACATCAGGTAGCAGATATCTGTACTATGACTGTTTTCCTTCAATGTTTTGACATAGTTGCATGGGCGCTTTAATCTGTAAAGAACCTGCCCAAATTATCCCCAATTGGAGTAATTCTAAACAAGAAGGCCGGCAGGCAAAGCATACTGGAACTGTTTGCTGACCAGCAACTAAAGGTCTCCAAGAACCACACAAGCAGTTGCTGATCTCCAATATTCAGGCAGACAGTGACGTTAGTCATAAATGCAGCAGCCACTACTTTCTGCCAGGATGGTGGTTACCTTCCCAGCTTCAGTGCATCATTGCCCTTGGCCAGTATCAATTCATGCAGGTTGGTGAACACATTCACATGAGTGAACGACATGTCTAGGGTTGCTGCGTGACCAGCTGGGGATCAAATCCAACACCAACAGTCCAATGACCTACCTGTGACATCACTACGCCACATTCACCATTATAATTGTCTCCTGTCTCCACCATCATCTCCTGTCACTACCACTAGATAATGTTCTAGTATCCTTTTAGTCAGTTGTCTCTGATACCTATCACACAACAGCTTACATTAGTATCTTCTTGCCATATCAGAAGCAGAAATTCTTACGGGATCATCGTCACAAGACCAATCAGTGACGGCCATACCCACAACTCATAATGCACTGCATGGGTAACTAAGTCTAAATCCATAACAAACACAGCATAAAACAGTGATGATACAGTAACTTTCACTGTAAGACACTAAGTCATCAACTTAACTATTACCATGACTGTTAATAAATGTAAAAAAACAGCAGTCTAAACTAGAAAGTGATCACCTCCTTCAAAAGCCTGAAAGGAATTCCTGCATTTAATAAAATTACTAATGTACTTACACAGAAAATCTTGTAACAACACTTAACAACAACATGCCAAAGTCTCTTGCCCCATTTCAAAAATTAGCTTGATCTGCCCATTATTAAAATGCTGTTACTTCGCTCCAAAGAGGAGTGCAAACATTGCAATCAGCATGCCTATATGTCTGTCTGTCCACCCTCATAACTCAAAAACTACACGCCCGAACTTCAAAAGTTAGTTAGTTGGAGTTTAACATCCCTTTTCAGCACAAACATGGCTATATCAGAGACGACTGAACTTCAAAACATTTTCTGTACATGTTACCTGTGGCCATGGCTCAGTCCTCCTCTGATAACAATGCAATATCCTACTTTCAGTTTTGTGGATTATATCATGTTTTCACACAACACGGCATACAGCATAAGGCTTACGGCTAAGAGAAGTCAGTCAGTGGGAGGCAACGCACACAGGGGTGGAGCTTCAGAGCTTCAGCTCTGCTTCCCGTTGACTGACATTCCTCGGCTGCAAGCTTCACTGTGCACAATGAAGTTTGGCTGTTGAAGTGAACAATGTGCTGTGCACAGGGGTAAAGTCTGCTGTCCTCAAATGCCTTGTTTGTCATGCATTTATGCAAAATCCATATGGATGGACTTGAATGAAACTTGCTCTCGGATCTTTGAATGGATTTAATCAACTACAGCAATCCTTAGGTATTTCAATGATTTCAGGGCGAAATGCTAAATCTCATCAACACGATATCTGTACCAAGGACAACGACCACGCTAAGGATGAGAAGTTTCGCGGTTGCGGGCCCAGTCATCTGGAACAGTTTACCAGCCACTCTGCGAACTGCAACTATTTCCCGACATTCGCTCGACATCTGAAGGCCACACCTGTTTGGCTGATCGGCAGCATGTCTGAGGACTATTTATGACGCGCTCTACAAATCCACTCATCATCATCATCAACATCATGCTGTGCTGCCCACGAAAATAACGTGGGAAATTTGCAAAACAATCTGTTATCATATGAAAATCACGTAAGTGCATACTCCTCATTGATGGGAATGACGATAAAATCCTTGGAGAACAAATCGACATGCTTAGTCCAGCGTTTGACTTGCGAGTGACGCCTCTGCTTCAAGCTAATGCACCACATAACAACTATCATGCTACAGCAGACAACACTCAGCACCAATCAGTACAAATGACATGCAACTGCCAGCAGAAAATAAATACTTTCACAAAGCTGTAACAAAACATGCAATTTTAACATCATTGTCCTGGACACCTAAGAGACAAACTGGTGCGATGAAACAACCCTGCCCATGTAGTCCAATGGTCAAACCACTTGGGCGCCATGTGCAGTAGAGTGTGACGTTCGCAGTGGCCGAGGATCGATCCGAGCCTCGGCCCGGGCACGTCCGCCTATTAGAAAAAAGAATTATTTCACATAATTCCTATGCACATGATGACCAGGGAGGCAATCCCGGGCAGGAAAACAGAGGGCTCGATGGTGTCCTCTATAAACTGTGACCGTTCGTCTCTGATATAGCCATATTTGTGCTGAAAAGGGACGTTAAACTCCAGCTAACTAACTGGTGCAATGAAACAAATAATTTAATTTCCATTAAAGTTTTATGGATTAATGTAAAACTTCAAACTTATTTTCTGTAACAAAATAACAGCTGACAGATGAGACACATTGTCAGTAGTATAATCAGGACACGAACCTCAAACCAGACTCAGTATCTCTGTTTTCCTTCCTCAGCTGACCATAGAAAAACGTGTTGAAGATGTGAGTCCTCTCACGCTGCTCTGCAGTCAGAACTTCATTGAACATGTATCTACAAAATTTTAATCACACAAATTACTTACAGTGTCGCCCAAAGGCCACAACATGTCCGGCTGGCTCCAACTAACTCAACGCACAGACAAACACCCCCACAACCATTTTACGGCCCTTTTTCCGGGACTACCCGGGTGAACTGGTGCCAGAAGAAAACTTCTTCTGGACTTTATGGTGCAAGGGGAGATATCAGACAATAACAATGATCGTCATATATGCTGGACATGTCCCATAGGTGCAAAATTAGAACTGGATGCACCAGCATAATGGGTAGCCAGTGCAACTGTAGCAAACACCGAGTGACGTGCTCATAGGGACTCATCTCAAAGATCAAGTGAGTCGCTGAGTCCGGAACTTGCTGTAATGGTGCAACAGTCGCCTGTGACTGACTGGCCAGTGCTGAGTTGCAATAGTCCAATCTTGACATCACCACTGCAAGCATCAACGGAGCTACTTCTTAGCCAACATGCCATCAGATCTGCCGAGGGCATCGGAAGTGATAGTGACATCAAGCAATCAAAGTACAGCACTAAACAGCAGCAGTGTTTATGCACTGCCACCTTAATTACCATGGCCACGGTTCATGCAGCTAACGTCAGACCACCTAAACACAAATGAGTCTGTTGATCACACATTATAAAATATCTATATGTCACTGTCAGAAGTAAACTAGCAGAACTTTTAATCATATGCAGCAAGTGTTAACATTTGTGACAGCATTGTTTACGTGAGGCGTAGCCGAGGCAAAATGTAGAATGGTCACGGCTGTCTGTGTGTCTGTCTCTCGCCTCATTCCCACACTACTGCATGGACCCAGATGTAAGTTGGGGGAATGGTAGTGAGTGCCCTCTAGTTGTGCACTATTGGGCAGATTTGCAATCAGTGGACGTGTTTCGTTGCTGTAACAACACAGCCTGAACGCAAAATGTCAGCGAGTGCTTGGTGCCATTCTATGCCTGGTTAAATTATGCGACAATACAAGAGTGTGATGACATGTGAAAAGTGACACTAAATAGAGTTGACTGAATGTATTATGGCACAAAGCAACAACAGCAGCAAATCAGAGAATTTAACATGTCAGATCAGATGCAGCCCTACTGCTACTTAATAGTATTTTAATAAATGATCAATATTATTAGTATGTCTATTGTCCAACATCATTCTCAGCTACAACCAACAATAAATGAATAGCTGGGCTGATGACTCACTTGATATAGAATTCAATGATGACATCATTAAGAAATTCTCCATCATTGAGACAATACAGATCTTCATTGGTGACTGTGATGCCACCGACAGCAGGGGGTGGTGGGTATGTGAACAACCTGCAAGCACAATGTGCCACAAATGAAATGTGTGCATGCATCAACCTCTGACTGGCCACGCGAGCCTCAGCCACGCAGCATGTCTCTACATATGAACCACACCACCACACACCACAACCGTTTTACGGCCCTTTTTCCGGGACCACCCGGGTACGCCGGTGCCAGAAGAGAACTTCTGGACTTTATGTTGCAAGGGAAGATTAACTGAGGCAGACACACTGACCATCCGGATGGGCGCCACTCCATCCGGACTAACCACTGCCCACTTCCACCATCCCCCCATATTTTTTACAGGCCGGATGCCCTTCCTGCCACCCAACCAACAGCATCACAGCACTGAAGGCAACTAGCGCATTCGGATTAGGGAGCAGACGCTAGAGTTCTCCTCAATGGTGTTACCTGCACCATCTCCCTACCATGTCTCTACATATGAAGTCACATATAAATGATCTGTGGTCTCTATGGCATGCTGAAGACCCCAAGCATTATTTAGTACAACTAACAATCACTTTCTCTTCAGCACATGCTACAATCAGGCTGACCACTCTCCAGGCACTGTAGTATTCCCTGACTCTTTGCAGCACTCCTACCCATGTTGTCGATACTCATGCCATGCATATCAGTGCTACACTACAAATGTCAGTGAATATTCTACATAAATGTGCACAATATGTTCACAATGACCAAAGGCCGATACACACAGCCGTATAACATGGGCCGTGTTATACGGTGGTGTTGTACGGCCGAGCAACACGGGTACAATATGGGTGACTTTATCCACTCGTGTGACGCCCATTCTGCAAGGCTGGGTAATACGGGCGGGTTGTACCTGCATCACATGGCTGTGTGCACCGGGAGCCATGTTTGCGAAATTTTTTGCTGAAAATCCTCAAAAAGCTCGACATGTTATGCTTTTTCGATAATATGGTTGCAATACGGGCAGCAGACGGTTGTGTATTTTGACGCTGTGTGACACCTGTCGTGTTGATTATAAATAGCACACGTCGTCAGCCAATCTGATATCTCAGAGTGACGTGCAGTCGTTCGCAGGCTGTTACACATGGTCGTAAATGACTGTCTTCCTTTTCGATGTAAGGCATCACCATAGATAAATTTTCGAATATCTCAATATCCACTCAGAACACTGACGAAAAGTCGCCTCCATCTTCAACAGTGAGCTCTTTAACCAAGGTGTGTGACATGCCAAGACACCTGTGCCTGGCAATTTAGTTATGAACCCAACAGCATCTGTTTTGAGTTTTTCAACGACATCGGATTAGAGCAAGCAACAGGATCAATAACAGTAGTTGTCTTCTACGATATGGCATCACCATTTTGACTCATTCAACAATTCCAGTCACCCAGTGACACCGATGGAACATGTCACCCATATTGCAACCGTACTGCTGGAATATACGACCGTGTAATGTGGCCATATTATATGAGCAGCAAAATCCTTAGACAGACGTGCAACAGTCTATCAGTCTGTTAATAAGTGGGGTAGCCCCAAACATGAAGTTAGCAATGAAGAGTTTTCCCTCTCGACATTTCTTCAATAACACTTCCCTAACTTTGGTCAATTCCTTCATATTTCTCTGATAGCTGTGAAATTCCCTGACATTTCCACATTTTTCATTCAAGCAAGTGGTCACCCTATACAATGCTAAAACTGGCGATCACACTTCTCCTCAAATTTATGACTTTTTGACAATAAAAAAAACATCTTCATTACTTTCTTATCATAAGCTATGTTCTATATGCACAACCAGACTCCAGCTGTAGTTGACCTGTTGATAACTGGATTCCAGTTGGTTAACGGTGACATCATGTAACCAAATATAGTAACAGGTCAACCACAATCAGAGTCTAGTTGTGTATATAGAACATGGCTATAGATCAAAAAGTACCAAGTTTTAAAATAAAGTTTTCTGCAGATGTCTTTTTTCCAAAATTTTACATAAGCAAACAAAGCTACCATGTCACACAACTCCGCTTCAAGTCCTCATCTTTTCAAAACAGCTGACAATATCAAATACTACTTACTAACTCACAAACTGTGTATCTCTGAAAGGCAACTCCCTGTGGTCATCTTTCCACTAGTACCACTGATTTGGGAGAAAACTTTCTAGTTTATTGGCAGATTTACAATACCCCTAAGATTGAAAATTCTTTGGCCGTTCCTCCATCTACCAACTTATCCACCTTCAGTTAACAGCCATTTCCAGGTGAACATGCGATACTCAGTTCCTTCCTCCACCTGTTCTGCACGTCTGACGACTATGTATCACGCGATCTACAAATCCACTCATAACCATCATCATCAAGAGAACCTTTGGATAGATAAGTAGCATAGGTTTTGTCACAGGCTGGATATCCATTCTACCGACAATCTCAAACCATTGAAGGAAACACAAAACACAGTGGCCTGGTCTCACCATGTCTTCATGTACCACCGCATCCCTGATGAAAGTGATGTCACCCCTTTAAATCAACATCATACCATTTCCCACATTGTGAATTTCCAAAAAATTTAAAAGAGCCATTGTGCTTATGTTCATATACATTTCTGCGGTCAAAATAACATGCACTACGTAGTGGACAAAAACATAATAAGATCCACTATACAGCGGACAAAAAACAGTCATTTTGTCCAACTGGAGACAATTCTGTAAGTGAACCAAAAATGGTGTGTCTTTATGTTAAAGTTTATCTGTACCTAGTGTCATAGCATGTAGACGACATTTTTGCTAACAGCACCACAAATGCAAACGAAAGGCTCAAAGACCGACCACAGCCACAGCAGAAATAGTGACATTACAGCACAAGGTTTACATACTTAATAACTGGAGAGTTGAATCCAATAGGAACAACAATCTCTTCTATTTGACTATCACTAGACTGAAGTGGATCTTCAGGCTCATCATCCTGACCACAACCGTCATACTCATGTAGTGCTTGTAAACCGGATGACGCAGGCTTCACATCATGAATGCCACGACGTCCAAACACCGGCGACGAACGCTTGCTGGACTCCGGAGCTTCATTCACAGAAACACTCGCCTCGGTTGTCTGTGTTATGCTGGGATAGCCAACCACGTGTGTGCTGATGTGCTGACACTCCATGTCAAACATTGACTCACTGGCATCATCACCGTCATCATTATCAGGCAATGACGTAATGTGTGATGCCAGCCGACTGACGGCACCCAACAGTGCTTCACTTTGTGTACGCTTCAGGAAGAAAAATATCACAAGTGACTGAAAGCTCTGATCTGCAGCAGAGAAACAAATCACGCGACACTTATCACTTCATGGACCTTGCACAAGTACAAACATCATGTTCCACTACACACAAGTAGGTCACCAGCCTGCACAAAACGTCATGACACTGCCAACTGTTTTTCTTAGTGCATCTGCTAAATATCTAGCTATGAGCTCATCATCATCAGCACAATGCATCACCAGTTGCTGAAGACGCATTCTTTCATCAAGACTCCAGTGACTACTGCCTGATGCTTTTACTGCACTGACTAATAAATATTCTTACTTACTGTGACACTCATTAGCTGCAGACGTCTCTGACACAACCTGCCACTTCCTTCCCAGTTTTTACACTTGTACTGCTTTGGGACAGAGACAAAAGGATATATACAACTTCTAACATGTTAATAATAATAATAATACAAATCTCATGCTAATACTAATGGCAAAACTGCCGGGTAGCTTACCAACGTCATCTGTCTCCAAATCAGACGGTGCTAATATCTGGAAATACTCCACGAGCTGTATTCGACAAGCCTTGCGAACACGTATGTGAAGCTTTGACTGAGACAGTTTAGAGCTGGCCAGCTGTGGCTGAACCGCTAACAGATCAGACGCTGCTAGCGTCAACTGCCTCGAAGCTGTACAGCAGACAAACACATCAGTCACACACTGCAAAAACATCACGCTCTAGACTGACACACGTGAGTACTGTAACAACATTCTACAAACACGTACAATACATGCATCTCCTTGTATATAAGTAAGTACACACAGCACTGTAAACAAAAATTTACACGAACGAACTCGAGAACCATGTGTAGTAAGTGTATGCAGTGCTACAGTACTGCAGCATGTTGAGACATCTGCAGAAGTGCCGTGTTATTACTAGAACTACTACAGCGGCAAAGACAAGAAATCAGCAACATGCCTGTCAAATCAGACTTTGTCGTAATAATAAGCTGTTTGTCAAAGAAGCATGCTACAGATGCTGGCTGACGATTCTGTCCAAACATCATCGATTCCAGCTCAATTATAACTGACGTATCAGTTACTACGACAGAGGAAGAGCCACCACCACGAGCTCCAGAAGACTTCTGTCAACAACATTGCCACACACCAATGCT
>Ga0056108_1000539_pt1 | contig 11058 bp, 4 predicted proteins | sample WorMetG1BERMUDA1_FD_83875 | JGI IMG/M metagenome (GOLD analysis project Ga0056108, IMG submission 83875) | Marine gutless worms symbiont microbial communities from Max Planck institute for Marine Microbiology, Germany - Inanidrilus... ... | reverse complement strand
TGCAAAACCGGAAATTACGTCATTTATGACGTCATAATTTGGGTTCAAGACGGAAATTGCAAAAAAATGGCTCGAGAGAATTTTAGTATTGGTGCGCTCTACAATATAACCAATAATCAGGACAATCCGATCAAAAGTGTTGGAGGAGATAGTTTTTTGAGCCCCAAAACCCCTAAAAATACAAGTTTTTTTAGATGTCACCCAGCGCCCAGGAGTCGCACAGCCCCTATATTCTAGGGGACACAACTAGACCCAGACATATAACATATGTCCTAGTTTGATCGAAATCGGATCAAAGACGGCTGAGAAAAAAAACTCTGCACAAACAAACAGACAGACAGACAGACACTACGAAAATAATGGTCACTTGGCCGTGAACCAATTAAATGGTGTGTTTTGGCGCACTTTCAATAATAATAAGCATACATTTGAATTTCGGACTATAAAGAGCAACCGTAAATTGTAGGCAAATTCCAGCAAGTCAACAGACGACCGGGTCTGCGTCAATCTTAGCAACGTCCTCTGGCAAAGTGGGGAGGACGTTTCCATCCCATGACGATGCCCCCGCTGGCCAGGCACGGTGAAAAGCACTGTTGTAATCGGTACTGTTAGACAGCAGCGTTAACTAGTCTACCATTCGTCGACTGATAAAAGCCAAATTCCATTACGCTATCTGGTCGCAGACAGGTCCGCGGCTGGTCGCAGACCTGCAGCGAGCTGGAATTTGGCCTATCATCTAGCTCGCTAGCAGCGACCGAGAACGAGCTAGCAGGTCTGCGACCAGCCTCGGACCTGTCCGCTACCAGATGGCCTGGAATTTGGCTTCGAACTAGTCTGTGGGCAGGTTTGAGAGCTATCTCGACGTGTCGAGATAGCTCGAACCTGGTCGCAGACCGGTTTGAAGCCAAATTACATTACGTTATCTGGTCGCAGACAGGTCAGAAGCTGGTCGCAGACAGTTCCGAGACTAGTCGCAGACCTGCTAGCTCGCTTATATGATACGCCAAATTGCAGCTCGTTGCAGGTCTGCGACCAGCCTCGGACCTGTCTGCGACCAGATAGCGTAATGGAATGGCGTGTAAAATCAAGAATGTAAAGTTAATGGAAACAGTATTGCGACTACCCAACTGTCGCATCTTACACTAATTCGCACTAAGTCTGTCTGTAGACAGCGTGCGGTGCCGAGTAATGCTATCCTGGACGGTTGTTTACACGGCCAGACCGGTGTTGGGCTGCGCTCCAAACCAGCCACCCCCGCCACCGTGACTCCACGCGCGAGTGTGGCTCATTTAAGCTACCATAAATCTGCACATTTAACTGTACATCAAATCACTAACAGAACAAAGTGAGAAAATTTTTTATATTGACATCAACACTAACATTAAACGTCTTCAAATGAACAAAACCATTTCTTACATGACAAATCTTCATACTATGTAATACATGCTGTGAGCACGCAACTTAAATCACAGCACTGTACAATCTTTGCGCAGAACGTTTGCATTTGCAAGAAAAATAAAACAACTCGCAATAACAGTCCAAGTTGAATGATTTACAGTTAATAACAAGGATCAGCTGCCGTTGACAAACCCGCACGACGCGCGCGCTGCATCATGGCGAACGTGCTGCAAACAAGGCAGACGCTTAGTGTGATAAACTTGCAACCGAACTAAGTTGACAATGCTTCGCGACGAAAGTCGCCATTTTGCAGCTACTGCTCCTGCATTTAACCTATCCCACCTGCATTTGATGCCTCTGTGGGGCATGACCCGGTTTGAGTTTTGCCGAGATTTTTGGCATCAGAAGAGTCCCTGGGCTATTGTGTGGCGTTGTTTGCGTGATCCTGCGTTTAACCGTTTCGGTAGAATACTGAGTACTGACTTGAGACAAACAGACAGACGACGACAGCTAATACCAGCGCTAGCTAGCGTCGCGCAGGTAAAAACAACGAACACTACACTGAGTCCCCAAAACACTCCCCTCATCTTGCTATATCTTCGACAAACATGAGAATTAAGTAAGTCAAAATATGCTTCATTTTCCTACCACACCTAGCTAGTGATTCTGCACTGCCTGCCAACGGAAATACCAAAATAGCCATCTTTGCACTCAAATACTGTAGCACTATTATTACTGCCTGCTTTGCCAGAGTTCAACCAGTCGGTGCTAGATTTCTTCAACCTTGATGGCTCGCAAATCATATTGACATTTGACACTGCTATATTGACTGACTACCTAAATCTTGTAATCAACGAGGTTCAGCTCTGGGCTGTTGGCACTGGCAGCCCAAAACAAGAAAAAGGAAAATAGAAGTTGAGAATTTCGCAATTCAGCAGTTGGACTGTGATGCATACACAATCAGCCGGTATGCTATTTTGCTGAAATACAAAATTATCATAAATATGATAACTCAATTATCATAATTATTATATGCGACGTGTTTAACAGCAGAAAACTGAAAACAGGAACTAGGTCAAACTATCCAGTAACACTATCCAATGACTTTCATTCCAGGCAGACCAGGCTTGATGAAGAACGACTCACATTTTCGACACAAAAACTAACACTGACACCGTGACAGACTTTGTAGAGGTGCAGCATGTGGGTCACGCATGGTAAGATACTATGCTCCCATGCTATATCCTGTCTGGTGTATAGAATCGATCACTTTATGAACGAAAGGTAGTTCAGCCATGACCATGTGATAATTTGAATGTGTTTCAACGTGTTACGTGTTTGTTGGCAAAGCAACATTCACCGCTTAAATGAAAAGATGCAATTTATGGGTTTCCTGTTTAACCAGGTAGTGCGGAAGCTTTAGTCCGGTGAGGTAGGAAGACAAACCATCTTTCGATTGCTTAGTTTGTCAGTAACCTCTCTGCCAAAAAGTTACCAAAATTGGTTCATGTATATCTAAATTACAGCAGGTAGTACGCTTTTGGGAGGGGGACACAGTCCACAGTCCATATATGAAAGAGCACGCATAATCAGTAATGTTCCAACTCTGCAATATTAACAACAATTATTTTCTTGTTCTGAAACTATACATCACCTCATGAGAGACCAAAACTTCATACCATCATAAGGTCTTCACTGGGCATCCCTGTACCTAACTCTGTGTACTGCAATGTAAGTGGCCTTCCGGCCCTTTTGGTTTTATATTAAATAAATAAATAAATAAACTCCTACCTTCATCACTGAAGAACGTTTGATCCAGTCAGTGCCATCCTTACATTCAACATGTCCAAATCAAATCAGTCCACCTTTCCTAACTGATTGGTTCTAATCCCAACACTTCTCTGAGCTCTGCGTTTTTCCTTTCTCTTGAGAGTAAACTGTGATCGTGTGCAGTTCACATCTATGCAACTTCACCCGATGGCCGATGCTCTACTTTCATTGGCAAGGTCTCACTGCCATATATCTGACAACTCCTCACGCGAGACATATATACTTTAATCAGTTAAACAGGCAAGTATTCGGTTGGTTGTTGGTTAGGATTTAATGGTGCTTTCAGCAGTCAACACAAATTAGATCACGTCATGCACTTAAGGTGATAATACACTATCAGTGTCTGCAGACCTTTCACTATTACAGGTAATGACAAAATTACATCTCAACAGATATACAACATAAAGCATCTGAAAAAAACTTAAATAGCTACAAAGTTATATCTCGCTGTACTGCAAGGTGTATTCCGAAGAAATCAAAATTCAAGTAACAAAATGACCAAACAGTGTCAAAATCCCAACAATACCTTCAAACACTTACTAAACAAAAAGCACAGTGAATGCACAAATACATACAATAGGCGATGAGATAACAAAGGCAAGTATTCGCGAAGCACTTCCATGCACTTCTGAACCTTGCCGACTTACATCCTACATCTTACCTACCGTTTCTAAGTTCCTCTTTACCAATCACAATGCAACACAATAAAAACTGAACGATAACAACGTGTTAGAAGCAACACCTATACACTTTTCAATAGTGCAACCATTCAAGGTAAAATGAATGTTTTTTTCTGTCAAAATGCCTGTATTTTAATCAGTTACCACATACATAAACAGCCCTATGTTATCTACAACGGCTGATCATGAAGTTGGCAGTTGTACTGTTGCTGAGGCTGGTCGGTGTTGTACACAGAATCCTGGAGGGCGTTCATTATCACAACGTGTGATAATGATAGGCGATTCAGGTGGTCTTTCTACACAATTAGACTCATTGTCATAACTGTTCTGACAATTACCTGGCCTGCTGTTTCTTCTTGCATCACAGTGACTTCCGCCATTCCTCTGGGAATATTTCGTCTGTACACGAGAACTGCCATTTGCCCGATCTGGCCCACACTGCTGGTAACCAGGAACCATCAGCTCTTTGGTTAAATGAGCATCATCTCGTCTATTACGGTTGTTTCTTCTTCTCTGAGACCGCGTTCCTTGACTGCTGCTACTATATGTGCTTCTCTGATGGACATTGGACTGTTTCATGCATTGCTGTTCCGACAAACTTGAATCCTTCATCACTTGTGCAGCATCAGGTTGCAACTGATCATCATCACCTTTACGCACTTCAACAGACAAATGACTCAACGCATCAGCTGTCTTCTGTAACTGTTCCTCACTGTCGACTGACGACCTTCTGCCTTTATCTGGGGCTTTTCTGTCCCAGTGTTTTCTCGGCCAATGGTTCTGTCTTCTTGATTTCATCTCCGTACTGTTGCCAGTGTGACTGGAGTTATTGTGACATTGTTGTGTACCAGCAGCTCTGGCTGTTAATGGGCTACTGTCCTCCAAAGTTACCATCGGCTCTTTGGTTAAACGAGCATCATCTCGTCTATTACGGTTGTTCCTTCTTCCCTGAGACCGCGTTCCTTGACCGCTGCTACTAAATGTGCTTGTCTGGTGCACATTGGACTGTTTCGTGCATTCCTGTTCCAACAAATTGGAATCCTTCAGCATTTCTGCCGCATCAGGTTCCAACCTATCATCATCACCTTTACGCACTTCAACAGACAAATGACTCAATGCATCCGCTGTCTTCTGTAACTGTTCGTCACTGTCGACTGACGACCTTCTGCCTTTATCTGGGGCTTTTTTGTCCCAGTGTTTTCTCGGCCAATGGTTCTGTCTTCTTGATTTCATCTCCAAACTGTTGCCAATATCACTGGAGTTATTCCGACACTGTTGCGTACTGGCAGCTCTGGCTGGTAATGGGCTACTGTCCTCCAAAGTTGTGTAGGTCGGACGATCCTTGTTGTTTCGACGACTGCGATATCCATCCCTTTGTGTACGACAAGAAGTATCACTGAACTGAGTTTTATTTTCCTTACTACCAGATGCTACTGCACTGTCTAAATTTGTTGAAACTCCTGAGCTGCACACTGCATGTCTAAGGTGAGAATCCTTTGCATCTTCATCAAAATCATTTCTGGCATCATCACCTGCTTGTGCCGATTTTGGCTGTCTCTTTGATATGGGATCTCTGTAATGTTCATCACTGTACTTAGTTGATACTGCTGGGTTGCATGCAGCATGGTCGCAGTTAGAATCCTCATAAGAATCATTTATGGCATCCTTAGAAACTGCATCAGTAGCCGCTTTTGTCGACTTTGGCGGTCTCCTTGTCTTGTGACATCTGTAATGTTTAGGCTGCGAAACATAATCATCACTGTATTTAGACGAAACTGCCGAGTTGCATGCAGTATGTTCAAGGTTAGAATCTTCACCAAAATCATTTCTGGCGTCACTAGACACTGCAACAGCAGCAGCTGTTTTCACCAACTTTGGCTGTCTGTTTGACTTGTGATCTCTGTAATGTTTAGGCTGCGAAACATAATCATCATTGTTTTTAGTTGAAACTGCCGAGCTGCATGCAGGATGATCGCGGTTAAAATCCTCATCGAGATCATTTCTGGCATCATCTGCATCTGCATCAGTAGCTTTATTCACTGACTTTTGATGTGTGTTTGACTTGTGATCTCGGTAATTTTTAGGTTGTACAACATAATCGTCACGGTCATTGCTGTACTTAGAATAAGAAGCACCACTGAAGCGACTCCTGCCGTGCGTGTTAAACTTACCTCTATAACTATCACTACTGTTTTGTCTATGTCTAGGAGGCATCACGGGCTTTGAAATACTAGCATCACAGTTCGTAGGATCCATTGTCTCTGTCAATACCTCAGTTCCATTATCTCCAGAACAGTGACTCACTGTCTGCATTGCTGACTCGGCTGCAGCATCTTCAACATTAGTCAGCTCATCTGACTTATCAAGACTTGACGTATGTTCTCTGTCACCTGCATTGGAAGGCACCTTTTGACATCTATTATCCATTTTATCAGATCGTTCACTGCGCCACCGGTGATCACGATGCTTTTCAACAGAAAATGATGAACGATTTCTGCCAGCATATCTGTATCTGGCGCTTGCCTGTCGCTGAGTTGTAGATTTATTATTTCTCACTGCTGTCTTATCTACTGACTTGTCTGGAATATGGCCAGTGATGCTATCAGACTTGTTACCACAGCAGCTGTTCAACTCCTGGTTTGCTGTCCGACTCTCATCATGATGTTCAGGAACATCTGTACCATCCAGATTCCCCAGGTCCATAGTGTCATCAGAATGGCTAATAGGAAACATTAGGCCTTCCTACAATGCACATCAAACACAACTGTTTGTAATTATTACGGCAAGAAAATCACCAATATTACAGTTACTAAACAGGAAAATACCGTTTCAGTGGCCATTTTCCAGCCTCCAGGTGAACCAATTGCCTTCAGTACTTTGACCCTGATGGTTGAGCATCAGGAAGAGCATCTGGCGTGTAAAAAATTGAGTGATGAGGTGCTGGCATGGTTATCTGTCTGAAGCAAGGTGCAAATGATTTGCATATGGTCCAGCTGATGCCACTGCCACCTCATCACCTTGTGCTTTGTTAAAAGCCAGAAGGGTTTAACCTTACCCAGGTTGTCCTGGAAAAGAGGCCACTAAACAGGTGTCTATCTGTTTTTCCAGGTTACGGCTTTGATTCGCTCCTTCCACTTGTTCTAAAACAGTACATTTGGGACAACTGCCACAGATTTTCTATCGGCAGCACACCCTTTCAGTTGCCCAACCAACAACTGTAAAAACACTGAAGATAAATACTCTCAACAATCAAAAAGCTGAATCACAGCAAAAGAGACAGATATAAAACAGATAAACAAGTATCAAGTACAGAAAACATAATGTTCATAAGATCTATTGTCTCTATACTGATAATGATGTCAACTCTGCAAATGGTTAAAAATCACAAACGATATTGCTGCAAACAGCTAGCTGACAGCATCAAGTTCACAAATTGGTACACTATCGGAAGACAGGCGTCAACAGCACACCTTTCTTGAGCAAAAGCAGTTGTGAAAGTTTAATCCAGACAGACGAGGATGTACAATGTACTGCAGTATACCTTTGGTATCAAGAACTTGTTTCTTTCGGCTTCCAGGTCAATGATGCCACCTTTCAGCAGCTGTTGATGGTAGAGTTCTGACATTGTCTGCTGCATTTCAATAACTTCTGCCGACGGCCTGTACTTCACATCTTCTGTATCACTGTCAAATCCATCCCGTAAATCGCAGGCGTCGACATCACTGACAATTTCTTCTGGAAGTCGTTCACGGCATACTGGACACACGGCCTAGAACAACAACATTCGTTTCATGGCCTCTTTTCGAGGACAACCTGAGCAGACTTGTACCAGAAGGGTAAACCATTCTGGGTTTTAGTGAAGCAAGAGATGATGAGGTGGTACTGCCATCAGCTGGACCACACACAACACATTTGCACCTCTCTCCACACAGATAACCATGCCCTCATGACTAAATTTTTTACAGGCTGGACGCTCTTCCTGACGCCCAACCAACAGTGTCAAAGCACTCAAGGCAGATATAGGCCTAGAAATAAAAAATACAGTCGTGACATAATATTAGAGTTTTCAAATACAGTAAGACAAGCAAACATGATGCATGTCACTTTCAACATAGCTACACAAACCATCATCAACACCTCTCTTTTAATGAACATTTTCCAGGTGAACCTGGGTAGGCTGGTTCCCTCGCGGTTTTCTTTATCCATGTGTTCAAGAAGAGAAACACGCACACACACCGTTTTACGGTCTTTTTTCAGGGACTACCCAGGTGGGCTGGTGACAGAAGAAATCTTCTTCTGGACTTTTATGGTGGAAGATAACAGAGGCAGACACATCGACCATCCGGCTGGGTGCCACTCCATCCGGACTAATCAGCGACCCACCCATCCCCATTTTTACGCCGGAAGCCCTTCCTGACGCAACCCTCTCATTTTCTCCTGGCTGGGGACAGGCACCAAATATGCCGGCTTGCATACCAACTGGAGTGGTTTGTTCAAGAAGAGAAACTTTGGTGATAAATGGCACTAGTTGTTTATGGTCCAGTTTCACATAATTATATTCACCACCATTGCCATCACGACCACCATTTACTACTTTTGGTTTTTGTTTAACCAGCTCTGAGCTTTCTTTTCCGGAGTTACCCCAGGTTGGGCTGGGTCCGCCAAAATAGAACCTTTGGGATAACTGCACCAGTAATTATGTATCAACAGTATAATCATCAACTGGAAATTAAACTATGTTTTTTGCTAAAAGCAGACCAAAATTGTGTTAAATACACCGTGTCTCAAAAACATCCCACCTTTGGCTTGCTGCAACTTTGACACATGTGAACAGATTTTGATATTTTTTTGGCAGAAGTGTTACCGATAAAGTAAGCAATCAAAAGACACTTTACTATGCCACATCAAATAACTTGTGCTTCTGCACTACCTGGTAAAACAGGGAAACGCAAAAATTGCATTTTGCCTCAAATGCAGTATTACTGCATTGCCTGACTTCAACCAGCTGCTTAGTTGCATGCACAATGCATCAGTGCGCTGTCTTCTGGGTTTCCTATTTCGCAAGGCAATGCAGAAGCACTAGACAGGTGAGGTGGGAAAACAGGCATCATATGATTCTTACTTCCTCAGTAACATTTCTGCCAAAAATTATCGTAATTGGATCGTGTATGTCAAGATTATAGCAAGTTGAAGGTGGGACATTTCTTTTGAGACACGGTGTAGAACTGGTAAAAGTCAAACCATTATGCTATCACAGTATATTATATTTTCTACATTAAACTGCTAGACATTTAAAATCTCTAAGCCTCGAATGTTCAGGATGCCTTTCAGTGTTGTGATTCTACTGTTCAAACCATGCACGCCTTGCCATAAAAGTTGCAACTTATTTACGACTGGTAACGTTTCTATGATAAAATTTAGTAAGTACCAAAATTTAACAGAAATTAGGCACAGCATCACTTGTCAGCAAAACTAAGACAGTAGAGAAACTAACTGAAACTCAGCACATTTCTCATTGTTTAATTTTTACCTCTGAAGCTTTCAGTATATCTGTCAGCTTCACTTGTCCTTGGACACCTTTTACAATTGACTGAAAACATATTGAACTGTTCGAGGCACCAGTGCTTAGTGCCTTTTTGCTTGTAGGTGCTGTATATAATTTACTTACCTACTTACGAAGACAGCTGACTATACAGTTTATCAGTCACTAGCGTTTATCACTGATCACTAAAATGCCATTTTATACGTTAGTATATAATGAACACAATGTTAAGCTGTGCATCTCAGGCATACTTCAAAAACGGTGTCCTCTTCTGTGGGATTATTGATGCTTTTGCATTCATTCTGACATTCCTCAAACTCTCTGCGACAGTGTTCAACATAACTGTAGATGCATGCCCAGTGGAAGAAATGGTAGCACAATGTCGTCGTGCACACGGGCTTGCCGCTGGCACTCAACTCCTCGAGACATATCATACACTGACCTTGCAGCACGTTGCCAGTTGTAAGACTTTCACGAGCATGCTACAACCAAACACATTTGAACTAACAAGTCCAACCATCGCAGAATGTTCATCACAAGCAGGAATATTTTGTATTTTGAACACCAAACACTTCTAAATTCATTTTCGCTTTGTTTCAGTAAGCAACAGCCCACCTCAGCCAGACGCATGTCGGTTAATTTGAACCACATGTAAATTCCAGGACTTTCCAGCACCTTGAACTTTAATTTCCAGGAGTTTCCAGGACCAAACCCACTTTCTGGAACTTTTGATGTCCTGGAAATTTGAGAAATAAAAATCCAGGACTTTGCAGGAGGCGTGGGAACCCTGATACTAGCCTATTATATTAAATTGCATCATACCATATGCACACAGTAAGATCCAGTGAGTGATTCCCAAAGTTGGCAACATAGAGGGCACCAAATTTTGCATCAATCACTCCTCTGGATCAAGGGGCAACCAGCCCACCCAGAATGACACAGAAAATGGCCGTTAAATTGGTGCGAGTGTATGTACCATGTTTATATGGGATAGTAAGGAAGAAAAATGTTAGGACACTAAATATTATAAGCATAAGTTGACACTTTGCTACAGTACTGCATAAAATATGCAGATAAATCATCATCACAATCATCATTCTCATCACCATCATCATCATAGTTGGGCCATAGCAGCTTTGCACTACTATGATCATGGCAAACAGCATGTCTCCAGAGGTCTCTGATGGGTCCATTGGAAATATGTCTTCAAATATAAGCAATTTAGTTTCAACACAAAGAATGCTTCCAGTAACGTGTTCAGTGCTTCAACACTGAACAGCATTCAACCTGCTTCAGCAATTTCGAACTGGTAAACCACTGTCTAACCCAGGTGAACTGGAATATAGCCATTCGCGAATGTCAGGCAGCATTTAAAAAATACTCAACCAAGTCTTCGTATGAGTGACCTTGTGAATGATGTATTGATCCAGTCGGTATTATATCATTCCACAGCTATGGCTTTTATAAATAAAAATGAGGCCGCCATCTTGAATTTTACTGCAAGTAGTAATGTGCATGTGTAATGATGTAGAATGTTGCCAAAAACACATGGTTGGCGCCACCACAAAGACTGTGATAAAATCAAATCGCTTTGAACACAATGCATAT
>Ga0056108_1000537_pt1 | contig 11069 bp, 6 predicted proteins | sample WorMetG1BERMUDA1_FD_83875 | JGI IMG/M metagenome (GOLD analysis project Ga0056108, IMG submission 83875) | Marine gutless worms symbiont microbial communities from Max Planck institute for Marine Microbiology, Germany - Inanidrilus... ... | reverse complement strand
TGCAGCGAGCCGCGTGCAGCGCATTTCAGACCTGCATTCTAAATTCGCACTAAGGCCACACCATGTGCCAAAGTATGGCAAACATCCAATCTCCGACCGCTGAGATTAGGCGAGGAAAAAAAAAGAAGAAGAAAGAAGAAAGAAACAGGATGAAAATATATATGGTCTCCCTATTACATAGGGCGACCATAAATAAAGTCATAGTTAGGCGTCTCACGAAACCTAAATCCCGTTGCTATAATACCTTGCGAAATATCGTAAATCACGCAATATACTTCACGTTGTTTCTGTTTTCTGACATTAGGCTAATATTTCACAAGGTAGTGTAGCGACGCGTTTGAGGTGTTGTGGTGGGATATTTTATAACAGAATTCCTACAAATTTACTGCTAAGTCTGTTGGTGAAAGAATTTTGAAAACTGGCCATGGCATTTGGCAAAGTTAGGGGCAAAAATGGTGGTTCCATTTTGTCCGGACACGGTGTAGTTGTAAACGTGCAAGAATGCGGTTTATTACTGCATGGGTATGCTATACCTGCATAGCGACATTTTTCTAACTGATTATGAGTTGACTATCTAAAGTTTAGTTAAATTAATACCACTGAAAATAAAATCCTGGGTACACCACTGCCCTGGAACCGTCAGTGACTTTATCGTCAGGTGAAACTAGGGATCACGGAAAACCCACACCTGAAAGTTAAAAGGTTTTTACTTTTACTCTTTGGTAAAAAAACTGTTACCGGATAGGCCTATTTATTTGAAAAGGTTAACAACAGGGTATTTACCTGACGGGTATTTTCTTGGTATTTACCCCATTTCCCATTAGATAATTACTTCGTTGCTATGACTTCCGGCCACGATCTGCTATAGGTAAATATCGTACGGGGGCTTTTATGTTTATCCATAGGTGAAACTAACTCAGCTAGATATCGGCATTTGGAACCCGCAGCTCCTGGGCGCGAGCTGTGCCATGGCTCTCAAGATTATTAGCTTATCTATATGGAGGGCCGTGGCAGTGCTGCCGCTGCCGCCGTAACTCCATCCATACGATTTGTCAACGGACCACTCACAGCAGCGAGCACACACACTCTTAGCCGGCTGCGCGCAGATGCTAATGCATTCGCAGACGCGTGGCCCACACGACACACGGTCCGGAACATTAGCCGTAGTGGCTAGCTGCCGCGGCTATGGGCGACGGGGTCAGTGTATATAACGCTCAGAGGCAAGCTGCGTGTGTGCACTGAAAGTTTGAGTTAGAGGCGGTAGCGGAAGGTAAACAGTGCAGGCGGTGAAGTGTCGTCCCGTGTGATCCAGAGCGCAGGCGCAGCGCACTGCTCAACTGAGATTGACGCTGCGCTAAAGTTATTTGTTTGATCGGCCCCATAGGTTTGTTTCACGCTTTTGTTATAGCATCGTTTCGAGTAGCCGAAGATAGTCGCAGTCACTGGACTACTGGATGATGTTTATGTGTTATGTGTATAACCGTGGGCAGCTGGGCCTTTCCGTGCGTAATTGTGCTCGTACCTGCTGCTGTGGATTGCGATCATGCAGTATCGTTCTGTACGTCTGTTCCGTGCCGGCGTCTAACTGAAGAACGAAAGAAGACTGGCAAGCCAGAAATTAACGAAAAGGTGTCCAGTCTTGCGAGAAACTCATGGAGTCAGTTCGAGGCCTGGCGTCACGAGCGATCAGCGTACTTGGTACCAGGATACATTCTGAGAGGCACGAAGACTTTGAGGCTTGGTGGAGAAAACTGAAGATGCGTATCTCCACGTGCTGCTTGCAGACTGTCGCGGGGAAATGAAAATCAAGGACCATGGTATGATAGGGATCCGACCGATCAGACAGCGCTTAATTCTGGTCATTCATAACACAACTGTGATGTATTACTTGCAGAAGCCGAACACACGAGTGCTGGTGAGTCGTCTGTACGCCGCATGAACGAACACGTGCAACTGCGCTATTTATATACGGCGTCCCTAGATTAACCTTGTGTATGTACCATCTGCCGGTCATCACGTGAACGATTCAAATGCAGCCTGCTTGTCTAGATAAACACGCCCAGTGCTAAGGTCGAGCACATCATGTGAGTTAGCGAGCACGTGGGTTAAAACTTCAACAAGCCGCTGGAGTTCACTAGACGAAATGCACCACATTGCAGGACGAACTTCTGAAAGAATAAGAAGGAACTGAGAAACCAAGTCTGAGTAACGAAAATCGCGGAAGAGGTTCCGGAAATCGGTGATTGCTATTTCTCGTGACTTAAGCTTATGCCAATCGTGCGTGTTCGTGATCGTGGCAACGGCATATAGACAAAATATTGGAATCGGTCGTGGATACTCAATCGGCTGTGGACTAGGTGGCTTACGAACAGCTCGCCCGCGTGCCAACTCACCCACAGTGAAATCAGTTTGCCGAATTGTCAACCGTGAAAGTCGGGCGACTCAGTGTCGCGTTAAGTGCACTTCATTGCGTGTTGGTTCGTGCACCGTACGAGTGTGAAACCAACGTTGAAGAAGCTGCTGCAGTGGCTGGCTACCTGTCGAGCCGAGCATTTTACAGATTGTATTTACATTGATAATCTTCATTTACCACACAGTTGTGATGAAGAAAAACAACTGAACTAAATTTGCATCCTATTCAGACCGAAGTCACCGGACAGGCTGTGCAATATCCGACCAACTGCGCCTGTATTACGGTCTGCCGAGAATTCGCAGAGCGTGGGTTCTGCTTCTCTGGTCCAAGCCGCCTGGAACAGTTTTCCGCCCGCCTACACGATCCGTTTTACACAAACACGTTTAAGAAATGAATGTGTATTTTGCCGTCGCGCATATCGACAACTATTGTACGGCGCTCACGGACGTTGCGTTACAAAAATACTCCCGGAGTTGAGCTAGAGCTGTTTCACAGTCGGCGGCTTCGAGTGCAGACGATTCGGCTAGTTGACTTCATTATCGGCGAGTTGACCTGCTGCAGTGATACCCTGTAGGTACTGTAGCACGCCGCCGCCAGCGTGCAGTGATACTGGCACGACTACGGCCACGCGGCGATGGAGCGAGACAGCTGACCACTTGCTGAGGTAGTGTATGTGCGCTCAGCTGCCAGCTAGCTGTCCGTAGCGCAGCGGGGACTCTAGAACGATACATATATCATCGGACCGCGGACGTCTGTTTCCAATTTACGTCGACGTCAGGCCGACGTTAGGGGTGCTGATAAGGTCAGAGGCAAAACCCCAGCAGCGGTTAGAAAGTCTGTCTCCGAGACGACTAAGCCTCTTGTAAATTAGGGATGCGCGCGTGTATACGTTTACACGATAAATGTCGTATAAACGTTTAAAAAATCTCCAACTAACTAACTTAAAAAATTAAACGATGTAAACGAACGTGGCGGCAATGACGAAATTCGTGCATAAGAAATTAAGAATCAGCTAAAGCAGTCAACAGCACAGCATTATAATGTCGCGACTTTATGCAAAATTAAATGATAATCGGACGAATGAACTTCACTGAAGTCTGTCGAGTTGACGTTAAGCCGTGGTTCCATGTTAAAATAGTTATTTTAAAGAATTTCAGACCCGAACGGCTACCATCCGTCGACCGTCGTATTTTTTATTTCAGGCGTGGTTCCATCATGAAATGAAATAAAATTATTTTAGCGGCTAAAATAATTTTATTTTAACATGGAACCACGGCTTTAGAGGCGGCTGTTGGTCATTACTTACTATAATGATGTTATCGTGATTGAGAACCATCTGCGTTTTGTTATTGGCCACCATGTCGCGTGTAAACGTTTAGTAAACGCTTCGCGTACACGTTTACTAAATTAAACGATAGGCGCCGTGAAATGTTCACTTCATTGCAAGTCTCTCTCGCGTAGCGCTAAAACGTTCACCACTGCGCGCTGTACCCGAACAGTTAAGGCCACATTCCATTACGCTATCCAGGTCGCAGTGGTCGCAGACCTGGTCGCAGGTCGCAGACCTGCTAGCGAGATAGATAGTGCGTGATAGGCCAAATTCCAGCTCGCTAGCAGGTCTGCGACCAGCTCGCTAGCAGGTCACAGACCTGCTAGCTCGTGCTAGTGAACCAGCTCGTGAGCTAGTTCGTTAGCAGGATAGCGTAATGGATGTGGCTTTTAGTCCACGAGCATGGCCACTCCGATCGGATAATTGGCGTCAGTTATAATTCGTTGGCAGGCGTTGACATTGATTTCTGGGGCAGGTAATTGACGGGTGTTCTGTCCTATCATCTGTGACCGTTGCCGCCTCTATAACCTTAAGCCGATGTCACACGAGCAGGTTTCTAGCGCCAGAAACCGGCGAGAAATAAGACACTGGTCTTTTTGACGCCGGTTCCAGTCGGTGAGTTTATTTATAAACAGAAATAGAGAAATAGCGAAATCGATAGAGCTGATCGATAGAGCTGTATGAACAAAACGCCATATTATACAACGTGAGACCGGCATGTTACCATAGTCGAAACAACAAGATGACTTCGGAAGAAGAAATTGCTACGAAGCTAAACACACCGGACTGTCATGGTCACGAGCGATAGTATACCCTCGTACGTGTCAGTAGTGCATGGCAGTGGCAGACCACGCTCACGTCCATCGTAGTGGCGGTGCTTTGCCGCGATATCGCCCTAGCAGACCGTGCAGTGTGCCGTATGGTCGTTCGTATGCGTTCGGTTATAGCAGCACGAACGTCGGAAAGTACGGCAGGCCGTTGTGGACGTACCGTGTATAGACTGCAGCGCGTAGTTATTTTTGTACAACGCGTTGCGATTAGTTGCTACGCGTTGTACGAAAATAACTCAGCGTTGCAGTCTACACGGGACGTCCACAACGGCCTTCCGTAGGAAATATACGCGTAGCGTCAGCGCGCGGCCACGATATATGGACCACATACTTCGCACGGAGTGTATACGCGAAGACGCGATGAATCTAGTGTTCAGCTGCGAGTGAGTTGGCTACACCATTCTGGCCGTGTATTGCGACGTATTCACGCGATGACAGACTGTACTCTGCTGTGGCGCAGTCAAAAGTCACGTGACAGTTACGTGCTGTAGTTGACAGGCGACACTTAGCAGAACCGGATGTCGCACTGTCGGGGACCGTATACTGATAGTGGCGTGAGAAAGCGATTTGGTTTGATTTGATAGATGACAGACCCCGGGCAAAGTACGGTGTGATTAGGTTATCGCCAGGCGATGACCTAGTAGATTGGAAGTCAGGTCCGTCCGTCCGTCCGTCGGTCCGTACGTCCACAAAGTTTTCCCGATTTCGACCTAATTTGGTGTATAGGTAGACCTTGACCACATATACGCACCAGTGTGACCTCGACCCGATCTAAGGTCAAGGTCAAGGTCAAGGTCACGGAGCTTCTGAAGTTGCGAAAAGTGCACTTTTCTATGTCTATCTCCTCCGCCGTTTTCGCGCGGAGCTCAAAACTGGTGGTTGGCGGTCATAGTATGGGAACTGGACTATAGCTTGTCGGAGCCCAGTTTTTGAATTTCCTTCTAGGAAAGCTATCACGAGAGTTCAAACTTCGTCCAGTGTCGATATTTCACGAAATTCAAATGGCTATATTTCGGTAGTGCGTGATGTTACTGTAACACGGTTGGGCACGCTGCTAGTCATACACGTACTGTGTATGTTGATGTGACCTTGACCCGATCCAAGGTCAAGGTCAAGGTCAAGGCCACAGAGCATTTGAACTTCCGACAATTGCCCATAACTGCATATTTCTACCTCTGTCTCCTCCGCCACTTTCGCCTGCAGCTCAAACCTGATGGCTGGTAGTCATAGTATGTAACCTGGTCTACAGCTTGTCGTAGCCCGATTTTAGGAAAGCTATCGCGAGAGTTCAAACTTCGCCGAATGTCGATATTTCTCGAAATTCAAACGGCCATTATTTCAGTAGTGCGTGATGCTACAGTCACGTGGTTGGGCAAGCTGGTAGTCCTCGACGTCCACAACGGCCTTCCATAGGAAATATACGCATAGCGTCACACGAGTACGCTGCATTCTACATGAGGTCTTCGTGGTAGAGATGGAACCGGGTCAGGATTTTTGACCCGTGACCCGGTTCCATCTCTGCTTCGTGGATACACAAACTCGTTTAGTTTAGGCCTACACCCAAGTTATCTTGTCAAATGCGAATGTTTACGTCAACGATTACACACGTGCGGTTGATGATGTAAGCGGTATAAGCATGAGCAACAAAACCCAGGTGTAAAATAAAGGGTTTTGACTGTATAGCCATAAAGACCACATAGCAATGCGGCGTAATGACTTCTGCGTTCAGCGTCTGCAACCGTCTTGTCAACCGTGACAAATGCGAACAGAAGTCGCGCGGGCGTCTGGCTGATGGTTGATGTCGTGGTAAAGTGCTATTTTTGGAAACAAAAAGATGCATGTATATACGCCGTAGCGGCATAACGTACCGTCACTAAAAGCACTGCCGTGGTTGCGAGCGAAGTACATAACGGGGTAAGCGTGGTTTTAGTACTGCTGTCGGTGTAGCTGCTTGAGTACTGGTGCTGAACTGCGAATCACGGTTCAACTTTTCGACTAACAGGGCCATGAACTTTGCGACAGCGTAAAAATGATCGCCGTAAAGCACGTGGAGTTTTTCTCGGTGCAGTGTTTTCTCGGGCACAGCAACAGACGGCCGATAGACACGGAAAAATCAGCGGCAATGAATGTTCTGGATTTCATGCGCTGATCACGCGGTAAGCACACTGCCTACCTGTGTGTCGCGCATAGCTGAAGATTCTGTTATGTTATTTATGTCCCAACATGTGATTGGCGTGACACGCAGTTTCATTGATTACGAGTCTATAGATCCGGGAGCCGTGAGTCACGTGGACTCAGTAGTGATCGCCTGAGGTTTGCCGAGATGTAACTTATGTATTTTGTGTTCCCATACTATACTGTTCACTTTTCCGTGAATACTTATATATTGTTGGCTTTGCGTTTTGTCAAAGTCTAATAAAGTTTTATTGATTGATTGATTGATTGATCAAGACAAAGACAAACGATACAATGTCATAATCTGGAGACTGTTTAATTTCCCACTTCAATGTCTGCATCTTCGATGGCGCTTTCTCATATACACTTGTTCAGCAGTTGATTGAGATTTCAACTTAATTTTAACGTATTGTAAAAATATTGTACACTAGGCCTGTATGTCTCAAAAATGCACCACATTAGGGCTTTAGGCTTGGTGTAACTTCGGCTTATATGAACCGATTTTAATATTTTTTGGTAAACGGTATGTTGATATACGTAAATACGGAATGCATGCATTGTTTTCCCACCTAACTTTTCTTTGTACAGTTATAAAGGCCACTGCAGCATCTCCAAATGAATAAGAAAATCTGTGCACAAGCTTACGCGGTTAAGGTCAAGTTCCTCGTACGGTGGAACTATCTCACGGATGTACTAATTACATCTTTGTCAATAAATCATTGGCGAATTAATCGCAGAGTTTCTAAGGCCGCGATGACACTGGTCCATGCCGTAAATTGCCGTAGCCTACATAGCCTCCGTGGATTTCGTAAAGAATTATGCCATTCTATAGCCGCGTTGAAATTTGTTGATTGGCATTGGCACGGTCGTGATCGAAGACGCTGAATAATCTGGCAGCGTTAACATACGACACGGGCCCGACACGGTAATCAGTCGTGTCTTGATTTCCGCAGCATGCGGCGTCGTTTTCGCCACAATATGCCGCACCGTGCCGGACCGAGTGTGAAGTTGACGCGGCTTAAGGCCATTAACGGGCGCTCGCAGGCTCTGACGGGCTGCGGACCGACCGCTTAGACCACACGCATGTTTACACGGTTGCCCAAAAAACTTAACGTTGTCTGTCCTGTCTATCCTGTCTGTGACGTTGGTGTATTGTGGCCAAACGGTTGGGTGGATCAAGATGCCAGTTGGTACGGAGGTAGGCCTCGACCTGGGCGATATTGTGTTAGATGGCTACCCAGCTCCCCCCCCGACGGAAAGGGTCACAGGAGCCGGCCGCTCACTTTCGGTGCCATGTCTATTGTGGCCAAACTGTCGCCCATCTCAGCAACCGCTGAGCTGTTGTTATTTTATTTCAATGTTGTTTTGCGTTATATGTTTTAATAAATGTTCGCCATGAAACGCCTGTCTGCATGATACGCGTCGCACTTGAGATGTTTTCGCGGCATTGCAGACCTGCAGCCTGCAGCCAAGCTGGCGTTATCGGTGGGTCAATGTAACTGCCAATGTATACTACTATTAATTTCACAAGCTATTCGGTGATGAAAGTGGGCGCCTTATCTGCGGCTGGCTAGGCGTTGTCGTTGCATGGAATTTTCCGTGGTGGGCGTGGCTGGCTGGGCGACGGGGCGTGCTGGGCGTGGTCAACACACGCTTCGGTGTCAGCCAGCCAGCAGCAGACGCTGAGCGGTAGAGGTGCGCGTGTTTACACATGCACGTGTGTCCGTGATAACATGCCGTGTAGACATTTACCGAAGTAGGCCGATAGGCGTATCCCTACTCTGACTGGCTCTGAAGAGCCTGCACACAGCGGCTGGCTGGGCGTGGTGATGGCGAGTGGCGACATGTCGCCATGCGTGTTGGCCTCTGTTTGACCTGTCTGCACATGCGGGGCCGTTGGTGACTCATAGCTGCCTGTCACGACCGCTGTTATTAATTATGATGGCCGTGTGCCTGTGTCAAGTTCTGACTTGCCCGGATAGCGATCCAAGCCGCGTTACCAAACTGCTGCAATGAACAGAGGACGCCACCTATGTTCGGCAGGGCGACCGTCACGTTGGGCATTGGCCCACATTCTAGTACGTACTGGGTTGCTACGATTTGGTGGGTGCCAATCACAGCGTGTGCGATTTGGTGTGTATTGACGGCTGCAGTATGCTTTCAAGCGTAACGGAGCTCTCACACGCAGCCGTCTTGCGGCGCACAGCGAGCAGAACTTTGAAGTGTGCTCAACAACAAATAGAAACCAGCTATATACAGCGGTATTAATCCATGTCACTGGGTGTCACGTGGTCCACCGATGCGGTTTACCACCGCCCACGCGTCTACCCACCAAATCGCAACACTATAATTGGCACCCAGCAGAACGTAACGTGATCCTAGAGGCATAAAGCGCAGATAACATGCTAACACATCTGTAATGCGACGGCTGAGATTAGGGGAGGAAAAAATAAAAAAAGAAGAAAGAAGATAGAAGAAACCACAGGACAAAAATATAATGACCGCATCTGCTATGCCATAAAGGTGATTGTCGCCGTGCAGGTGTTGATAAGAATCCTGGACGACACTGCTGATAAGTCGGTCCAGGCCAACAGGACTAAGCGTATACAGCTTCTTTGGATGACGCCCACTGTACAGGATATTGTTTGTGACTTTGTGGATGGTTTCTAGGTGTCACAAAGGTCTGAAGAATGTACGACCTGTCTGTTGAGGAGGTCAGTGAGGCATAGAGGAAAACACTTGGAAGGAAAATGTATTTTCCACCCGCGTCGATGCTCACGGCGCATGCTACTTATCCGCAATATACGTCACAAGGTATTGCATAATATTATTCGTATAATCTACGTTGAATATATAAGTCGCGTATACACGCGTAGAAGGAGGATGGGCGTGTTACATTTTTGAACAACGCAGAAACACAATTTAATCGACATAAACGTTCAAAAGAACGTTACCTCAAAGAATATCAGTTATTAGGAATGTGCGAAGTTCAGCTATTTTAACACAAAATGCATTTTAATTATTGGTAAATAGACACTTATATAGAACACCTATTCGTCCATGTCATGTGAGTGTCTATTAAAAATAAATAGATAACTTTTCCCTGTCGCGTGCATTGTGTCCAGCAGGAGGAAACAACCACTGCAGTTTTGTCAACTTTTACCAATTAAATGTGTTCGTTTTCACAACGGATACTAATATTTTCACACTTACAGGCTGTTCTTAATACTCTGTTTTCCAGCTTATTCAGCAATTACTATTTATCTGTTGACCGTTTTTGCTTGTAATTTTGCAGCAGTAAAAAGAAAGCGCCATTAACGTCATTTCAAAATGCTTTATGATGGAAGTGACGATGCGCGACTTACACGTACGTGCGTTGTAAAATCGGATGCCATGCAGTGACGTGATATCTGGGGCATGGTTTTACGTTGCGACTTCGTTTCCTTTTTTCTGACTGGAATATGCCGTCGAAGATACCGGTGTCAGAAAGCCGGCTTTTCGGTCTCATTTTCAATCAGAAAATGCACATAAATGTTCTTGGTATTGCGCCACGTAAGTTTTTACCCAGTAGACGCGGACCGACCTCTTGAGTATCGCGTGAACATAACGATCCGCAGACAGCTAAAAGTGAAAGTCCTAAAGATCATGGAGTAGTGTTAATAAGCCTGGAGATAAACAAGTCAGCGGATGTCTGTTCACACACACACACACACAGGCGCGCGCGTGACCGAGTGTTATACTTGGACCACAGCGATACCGACTATTTAGGCGACATTCCATTACGCTATCCTGGTCTGCGACCTGGTCGCAGACCTGCTAGCTCGTGCTAGCGAACCAGCTCGCGAGCTGGTTCGCTAGTAGGATAGCCTAATGGAATTTCGCTTTTAGCAGCCAGTGATCGCGCGCGCGTGCGTGTCTCTGAATAGACATCCGCTGACTTGTTTATCTTCCGACTTATCAACATTATACTCCATGACTTTTTGGACTTTCACATTTAGTTGTCTGCGGATCGCGCTGTTCACGTGATACTGCGTCTCATTATATAAATTCCGGAAGACGAACACCGTTTTCTGCCGTTGTCTCAGCAACTACTCATCGCTAACATTAGTGTAATACGTCGACAGAAAACTCTCGGCGAGTGAAATACACTGGTGTAGTTCATTACGAGATCGAGGTTTGTATTTATGAGAAATAAATTAGAATAAAACAGTAGCACCGCGTCCAAGCAGCAAACTGGACTTTGGCCACGGGCTACGGCGTTACCAGCCCGTAGCCATTCAGCCGCAAGCTTAATACAGGCTGGCTTAGCCGCTGCTACAGG
>Ga0056108_1000536_pt1 | contig 11088 bp, 8 predicted proteins | sample WorMetG1BERMUDA1_FD_83875 | JGI IMG/M metagenome (GOLD analysis project Ga0056108, IMG submission 83875) | Marine gutless worms symbiont microbial communities from Max Planck institute for Marine Microbiology, Germany - Inanidrilus... ... | reverse complement strand
GTAACGCAATGATACAAACAGTATAAGTATAGGCCTAAAGCCGTGGTTCCATGTTACAATAAGATTATGTTAAAGAATTTTAGTGTTTTATTTTACCATGGAACCATGTCTGAAATGAAATAAAATTGTTTTAGCCGATCTGAAATTCTTTAAAATAATTTTATTTCAACATAGAAACACGGCTTAATATAAGACTTGCATCTAAAGTTGTAGTTGCAGACTGGCATCATTAGCAACATTCAGCAGGATTATCTGGACGTGAAGTTGTAATCAAAGATGGCCAACATTGTACAAAAAGTCACAATAAAGACAGAATCTCAGAATACGCCTGTCAGTGTCATCGTAATAGGCTCCGCCTACTGACCAATCACAGGCTACATTACGCCTACCGCAGACACCCCGGCCGCGCTATGGTACGTAACGTCTGAACCCAGGGAACAATAGCGTGGTACGTAACGTCTGCACACCTTCCAAGTTTATACTTCAGACGATGTAAATGTTTAAGCTTGCCAACGACGCGTCGTATATAACTTGAGTCACCTTGCAGTCGCCGCCGTTAAATCGACTTGGACTTAGTGGACTTTGGGGGTTTCCGTATAAAGTCGTTTTCGCTCAAACTCTCTGTCGAAGTTTTTGCGATAAGTTGCCGCAGAATTTTATTGTCCAGTCACGACTCGGATGCAATTCTGTTCATTATGAGTCTAGTCGTAACGAAGAAATGTTAGCGGTGCCGTGAGTCCGAGTTCTACATTAAAACTTAAAAGTCCCTCACGGATGATAGCCTATGTGGAAAACTCATCACGGCCGGAAACTTGGGCCTGTGACACCGGCAGTGCAGTGGCAGTGTGTACCGTTGTCGAACCTGCCGTGGCCAGTCAACCGTGCAGTCTACGCACGTCACGGTTGACTGGCCACTGAAGGTGAAACAACGATGCACACTGGCAGGATAGTCCACTGCCGCCACCGCGACGAGTGGGTGTGACCCTGTACTATCAGCAAATAAAGACTGTGAGCTGGTGGCTCGGACGAGTCCATTATGTAAGCGAGCGAAGACCGGCGACCTTAATGGAATGCGAACACCCCTGGCAAGACCATCCTAGTCCGGAATAGTGATAGCGTCTTCATCAGGCTGTATTCGCTAGGGCTTGTATACTAAGTAAAGAAGTTCGACTCATTCATTCGTCACTCAGCTCTCAGACGGAAAATATTACTTCCATTATCTACACGAAGCATACGAAGCAAGATAACAAACGAAGAATACAGAACGTAAGGCCGAAATGCCGAAGTGTCCGCAACGGGCCCGCAAAGTAATTCATTGTCACCAATGTCAAAAAGAGTTCGGACAGACAACAAACTTTCTGCTCCATCAAGGCTTGATGCATACAGTTGACAAACTCGGTAACCCAACTGACGAAGCAACTTGTCAATGCTTTCAAACTTACAGCAAGCCGAAGCAAGCTTTAGCTTATCTTCGCCAAACAAGACACTCTTAGTTCATAGTCCGAAGCCATGCACTTTGACTGTAACCGAAGTCCGAAGCACCAGATGAAGTGATTCAACGAAAGCCAACCAAACAAGCGACGATCGTCAGCAAACGGCTTCAATTAGAGTTCTTATAAAGCGAAGTCACTTCCAATCCGAAACCTAAGAACACGCCGCGGACAAGTATACGAAGACTCGAGATGGCACCATCGGTTTTCACCAAAGAGGCCCCTGGCCATGCTGATCTCTCTAGTACCGAACTCGTCGACATCTATGCAACTCGCTATAACTGGACGCCGGAGTAAAAGTGAGCCCAAATCAACTTGGTGCGTGGTATGAGGGCTACCGAACGCCATCTTTGCAGCCGTATTCGTCAAAGTATTACGCTGAACTGAACACCAGCTGACATTGATCGTTGTCTTGACAAATTTAAAACGGAATTCAAGCAGGCCGAAGAACGACTTCGACGAGTTCGTCTAACTTCACCGAAGTAGCCTACTTCAATGACTTTGTAGCTTAGCTTCACAATAGGCCTATTCGATCGTTAAGGTACATTATGCGCGCCACTCAGTACATGTTTAAGCCTCTGCAATGTCTGCATAGTTGTTCACGTAATTATGACACCGACGCCTCTGTTCGCTCTAGGCTTAGTGTTTAGGCCTATATAGGGCCTAAACATGTATTCGCTTTCATATTGTATTTGCTATATGTGTTCATCAACATTGTATACACATAAATCTTTACTTAGTTTGTATTAGTTAAGTTGTCTGAGAGGTACCAAAGGTCTAAAAAGATCTCGCTTCGGTCAAAAAAACATGAGGAGAAAGACTTAGGAAAAGACCAAGCAACTCCTCCGAACCAAGCAAACCAAGCCCTAGACACCGAACAAGCGAGAACAGATGGCATTCGTATTAAACGAACACACAAAGCATGCACCTCTTGCATCAAAATTGGGAAATCACCGATTAGATTGACTTCTGGTAATCGCCAAGTCACAATTTCTCACCGAATTTAAACGTTTTAGGACCATTAACGTGAGGGAGAGTTGTAGCGTTCTAACAAAAACATAGGCCTACTGCTTCGCTCAACAATACGAAATTACGTAACATTATGTTTTCATTCTACATCATCCAATCCGAAGCAATCATTATTTTAGCCAACCAATCAACGTCCTGTCGCCCACGGCTGCGGCAGATCTGTATAAAAGGGCTTGCTTCATTTCTTCGACACAATCGGTTGTCTAGAATCACGTAAAAGTACACCTCTCATGAAAGGTCCTAATAAGATACAGAACGGCGACTGGAAGGCTACTTGTCTTCGCTTCGGAAAACGAAGTAAGGAAGTACAAAGCAACGAGGCAGATCAACCGAAGTCAGGCCGAATAATAATAAAACACTAAGTAATTTTCATTACACCCAATAAGCTTACATAGTCAGTCTCCTAGAGTTCCGTAGACCGAATTCACGCCCAACCATGGGAAATGGACTGAAACGAATCATGTGGCCGGACAGCCATTCAGTTACAAATACCGAAGTCCATCCCACGGTTTCACGAATAATAAGCCAACCCCCTTCCGATACTGAAGTACATGCATCTAAATCAATCGAAGGCCAACCAGTCGCTGAAGTGGATTACGTAGAACCTAAAATGCGGCCCGGCCCGGCCCGGCTCCGCGGAAGCCGGCGGAACCCGGCCGGGCCGGGCCGCATTTTAAACCTATCGGGCCGGGTTTCTCTGGTCTTGCCGGGTCGGGTTTTAGACTAGGTCGAACTTTAGCTGCAGAAATGTATTGAAATTTGTTCATATATTTGCAGCATAAGATGGTATCTTTGGCCGATTTTGTATACTGTTACATACACAAGTATACATGTATATTCAAATGTTGTCATAGCTCCATAGTTGGAGATCATATGAATGCAAAGTACCAGTGTTGGTCAGTGATGGGTAATTGTAACATTCATAAGCTATTAAGTAGACCTACAATTACAATTAGCAAAGATGTCATATTTGGAAAATGTATGAATATAGAACATGAAAATGCCTATGTTGTCAACTTGTCAATGTCAACTGCTGGTGCATGAAAGGTGTAAGCGATTCCAGAAGGTTCGACCGACAGAAGTAAAAAGCAAAGCGAAACGAGACGGTCAATGTGTCAATTTTTTGTATTGCCTGCAGTTTTCTCTCGGTGTCCTGTGTTGGTCGCCTACTAATTAAAAACTGATATCAGTTTTAACTCCAACAGAACGCAGGAAAGCTTTTCATATCACTAAATGTAGTGCAAACACATGTATCCGTGTATCATAAATGTACACACTGTTGGTACTGAATACAAGAGCACTCCGGCTAAGACAGACACGCTACTATACAGTACACATGACTATATAGTAGGCCTAACGTCAACAAACTGCTAGTCTAATCGGTATCGACACCACTCAGGACTTCATATCAGAAGGATACTACAACATGAGATCACAGTTGTTGAAAGAATGGGCGTCACATTAAGTTAAATTCTAAAAGATTATTTAAGGCTTGTATCATCTCTATTAGTATATTACAACAGTTGATATGCTTATGTTTGCTTGTTACTTCGCAATATGTACATGTTTCCTGCTGTTCTCATAACGCTGCACCGCATAGGAATATACTTCGCAATGAACTATATTTAGTTACTGTCACAGACAGTTGAGTCTTATAGTGATAAAAGCCACGAAAGCCATCAGCTGCAAATACCTGTTCAATTTCTATTTCACATTATTTCTGTCATACGTAGGCCTGATGGCGTCATTCGTCCTCATCATCAGCACCAGCAGACGCAACAGTCATCACCTCGTCTGCGCGCAGTGAACGCTTCAGACTCAGAGACGATTTGTACACTGCTGAAATCAATCGTTTGACATGACAATTGTAGACTCTGGGCGTGAAAGGAAAGCAAAGTCTACCTGCTCGTAAATGTCGCTACTAACATCAATGTGTCCGTTGTTGAATACTTAAGACAGCGTGTGTAGTACACGAAGTTTCGCATCTTCTGACATATCTGACGCTACCCTGGGAGATTGCATAAATATTGTTACCGTGGACGAGTAACTGCTGCTCAAGAACAAACTTCAGAGCTACTGGGGACATCGACTGTGTGCATGACATATACATACAGCATACACCATGCATCTTTAACCGCAAACGAATATGGAGTGTCATATATAGGCGCACAATGTCTCCAGTATGTATTCGTGTCTTATGAAAAACAGCACGTGTATACGTCAGTTCCAAAAGCGTCATCTGCCAGTCATTCGACTTACATTACCAGTGAATACCAAAAAACACACAATACTGAGCTGTATTACATTAAGAGATTGCATTAATGAGGAACACTAATGTTAGCATTTAGCAATGCCGACTTCTGATGACGACTAACGTAACAACGTTCGGCAATATTGTGTGGTCGGACACTGGCAGTTGCAGCACGTATATCGACAGCGCATTGAGATCTTACACAGGTCTGAGAGATCATATTGTTTCTTTATCAAATCGAAATACCAGTACGGTATTGCAAACAACAACTGTTTTGAGAGCCAACTTCAGACTTTTCTGAGCATTAATCTACTGCCCAAGAAGTGATTTCGTCACGACTTCCTTTGCTGTTTATGCGACGACTTGTTGTAGATTAGACGATCACAGTAACAGCACCTCACAACAGAAAGGACCTGGAATAACGATTGTAATATACGTGTCGCACCATACTTCCCTCATGATAATATGCTTGCACGTTGAAAAAGACAGTTGACAGTCATACGGCGTATGGTACTTGTCTCCACGAAGTACACGTGCGACGGATGTAATTGGATTTCCGTCGATATTGGCCTATACGGGAGCTCCGTCACACTCAGTTGTCTCGCCATGCGCTTGACGTATATCTGTAAACATCTTGCTAAACAGCAACATTTTCGTGGCCGTGCTACGCATATATCGCTAGTGTGTCAAAGTAATAGACATTCAAACATGGTAAGCGATTGAACAAGGTGAGGATGAGAGAAGTGGAAAGCGTAAGCAGCAGCTGATATACCACCAAAGTTGTCGTCTGACTTCCTTCGGAATAGTTAATGTTGCATTTACTTTTATCTCACAATATTTCTCAATTTCTCTGTCTTTTACGCATTCTAAATCAACTTCAGACTTGCATAGAACTGCAGACGTATACATTTTGCTACAATGATACATGCGTATATATACCACACATTTTAACTATACATCACACAAATCAACTTACGATCGTACCATACTGTTCGTATATCTTACGAATACTGCGCACCAACGTAAATCGTGATGAAGAATCCAATTCAAAGCTACCGTGGACACTGTCAATGCAAAGACTCTATGTCGCCCTTTCTGCGGTAGTACGCAACCCGCAGGAGTATGTTGAAACATGTTCATATTTTGCTGTGTATGATGGTATGTTCACGACTTTATGTGCCATCTTAATGTGTACATACAAGACCGGTCTACATGAAAATGCTGTCATCGCTCAATAGCTCGAGACTGTGTGAAGGCAAAACACATGCAATATTGTTTAGTGATTCGTAGGCCTAAATGTAACGTTAATGTTCTGCGCAAATACTTCATAAGTTTCAAAATAATTAAACTGAGACAGTCGCGTTTAAAGTAACATTTGCTACATATTTGCAACGCTACAATATCTTTTGTACATAATTAGTCATGTAGAGAGTAACAGGATTAAAGCAGCAACCAAACAGATTGAGAGGTGTTGTACGTTAATTTTACACAAATTGCTCAGTTACCTTATAATTGCATGTAATACTAACTGTTGACTTATGTTGTTACATGTGCGACATGATTCATTCTTTCAGAATGCTTTAATGCCAACTTGCAAATCTAGTCGTTCTAAACGGAAACGCATTTCCTGAGATCGGTTTATCTTTGATCGATAAGATACACACTTTAGGGCTTTGCATTTGCACGCAAGATTGCAAAAATGCGAAAAAGTATTGTTACCGCAGACGAATAACTGCTGCTGGAGAACAAACTTCAGCGCTACTGTGGACCTCAACTGTGTGCATGACATACATGTATTTAATGCACCATGCAGCTTTAGCCACAAACATCATAATTATAGTGCTTCATATATAGGCGCACAATGTCCCCAGTATGTACACGTGTCGTACGAAAAACGTCGTGTGTATACGTCTGTGCCGGCCATAGCGTTATCTGCCAATCATTCGACTTACATTACCGCTGAATACCAGAAAGGACACAATACTGGGTTGTATTACATTAACAGATTGTATTAATGAGGAGCACTAATGTTAGCAATGCCGACTGCTCATTACGACAAACTTGCCAACGTTCAATAATATAGTCTGTGAATAAAGACCGTCGGACAGTGGCAGTTGCAGCATGCATCAAGTGCAGACCACTTGGATGTCGTATATCGACAGGACATTGAGATCTTAGACAGGTCTCAGAGATCATATCGTTTCATTATCAAATCGAAATACCAGTATAGTATAGAAACAACAATAGTTTTGAGAGCCAACTTCAGATTTTTCTCAGCATTACTCTACTGCCCGAGAAGTCGTATCGCGACTCCCTTTATATCACTGACTTTCAATATGATGGTTGTTTATGCGACAACTTGTTGTAGATTAGACAATGGAAGTAACAGCACGTAATAACAGCAAGGACCTGCAATAACGATAGTAATATACGTGTCGCACCACAGTGCCACCAGGATAATATGCTTACACGTTGAAAAAGACAGTCCGCAGTCATACAGCGTATGGTCTTGTCTCTACGTATAGACTATACACGTGCGATGAATGTAAATATAATTGCATTATCCGTGAAGACTGGCTTACTCGCGCTCCATCACACTCAGTTGTCTCGTTGCTCGCTTTGTTTATCTGTAATCGTCTCGTTGAACGTCAACATTTTCGTGGCCGTGCTACTATCGCTAGTCTATCAAAGTAATAGTCATTCAAACACGTTAAGCGATTGCAGAAGGCGATGAATAGCGAAGGGGAAGCGAAAGCAACAGCTGATATACCAGCAAACCCGTCGTCCGACTTCCTTCGGAATAATTAATGTTGCATTTCGTTTTTTCTCACAATATTTCTGTGTGTCTTTCACGCATTGAAAATCAATTTCAGACTTGTATAGAACTGCAGACATATGCATTTTGCTACAATGATACATGAGTATATATACCATACCTTTTAACTGTACACACAAATCAACTTATGATCGTACCATATTGCTCGTATGTTACGAATGCAGTGCACAAATGTAAATCGTGATGAAGAATCCAATTTAGAGATACTGTGGACACTCTCAATGCAAAGACTCTATGCTGCATTTTGTGCGGTAGCATGCAGGAGTACGTTGAAACATGTTCAGATTTTGCGATGACTTTATCCGCCATCTTAATGTATACTTACAAGACCGGCATATACGAAAATGCTGTCATCGCTCAATAGCTCGAACTGCGCGAAGGCAAAACATATGCAGTTTTGGTTAGTGATTCTTAGGCCTAATTGCAACGTTAATGTTCTGCGCAAATACTTCATAACTTTGAATATAATTAAATTGAGACAGTCGCGCTTGAAGTACATTTGGTACATTTTTGCATCCCTGCAAGTTTTTGGACATTATTAGTCGTGTAGATAATAACAGGATTAAAGCAGGAACCAAAAAGATTGAAACGTGTTGTACGTTAATTTTACACAAACTGCTCAGTTACGTTACAATTGTATGTAATACTGACTGTTTGTTTATGTCGTAACACATGCAAATATACGACAAAATTCACCGTTGAGAATGTGTAACTACTACACTGCAAATCTGGTCATCTTAAACGTATTTTCTGACACGGGTTTATCTTTGATCGATAAGATACACACTGTAGGCCTATTGTGTTTGCACGCGAGATTCCATAAATGCGTAAAATATTAATACCGTGGACTGCTGCTGAAGAACAAACTTCAGAGCTACTGTGGACATCGACTGTGTGCATGACATACTTAATACAGCACGCAGCTTTAACCGAGCGTAATAGGCGCACAGTCTCCCCAGTGTGTACAGGTGTCGTATAAGAAACGTCATAACATGTGTGTACGTCTGTCCGACCATACCGTCCTCTGCCGGTCATTCGACTTACATTACCGTTGAATGCTAGAAAACACACAATACTGCGCTCTATTCATTAAGAGATTACATTAATGAGGAACACTAATGTTAGCCATGCCGTTCTTCTGATGATGGCTAACTTAACAACGTTCGGCAATATTGTCTGGGAACAAAGATGGTCGGACATTGGCAGTTGCAGCACGTATCAAGTACAGACCACTTGGTTCTCGTATATAAACAGTGCATTGAGAGCTTACACACACATCCGAGAGATCATATCGTCTCTTTATCAAATCGAAAAATCAGTATAGTATTGCAAACAACGGGTGCTTTGAGAACCAACTTCTGATTTTCTGCGCATTAATCTACTGTCCGAGAAGTGATTTCGTCACAACTCCCTTTATCACTGACTTTAAATATGATGGCTGTTTATGCGAAAACTTGTTGTAGATTAAACAATGGAAGTAACAGCACGTAATAACAGCAAGGACCTGGAATGACGATAGTAATATACGTGTGGCACCACACTTTCACAATTATAATATGCTTGCACGTTGAAATAGATAGTCCGCAGTCATAGGGCGTATGGTCTTGTCTCTACGTAGACTATATACACGTGCGATGGATGTAAATGTAATTGCATTTTCCGAGCAGATTGGCCCACTCACGCTCTGTCACACTCAGTTGTCTCGTTGCGCGCTTTATTTATCTCTGAACATCTTATTAAACATCATTGTTTTCGTGGCCGTGCTACGTATACATCGCTAGTCTATCAAAGTAATAGTCATTCAATTCAAACACGGTAAGCGATTGCAGAAGGCGAGGATGAGAGAAGTGGGAAGCGAAAGCAGCAGCTGCTATACCAGCAAACCCGTCGGCCGACTTCCTTCGGAATAACTAATGTTGCATTTACCGGTACTTTTATCTCACAATATTTCCGTGTGTCTTTCACGCATTGAAAATCAACTTCAGACTTGCATAGAACTGCAGACATATATATTTTGCTACAGTAATACATGCGCATATATACCATACCTCTTAGCTGTACATACAAATCAACTTATCATCGTCCATATTATTCGTATCTTTCGAATGCAGTCCACCCTTGTAAATCGTGATGAAGAATCCAATTCAGAGATACTGTGGACACTTCAATGCAAACTCTCTATGCTGCATTTTGTGCGGTAAGAAGCAACCCGCAGGAGTATGTTGAAACATGTTCATATTTTGCTGTGTGTGATGGTACGCTGCGCCGACTTTATTCGCCATCTTAATGTATACTAACAAGACCGGCCAATATGAAAATGCTGACATCGCTCAATAGTTCGAAATTGTGCGAAGGCAAAACCCACGCAGTGTTGGTTAGTCGTTCGTAGGCCTAAGTGTTAGGTTAATGTTCTGCGCAAATACTTGGTAACTTTGAAAATAATTAAACTGTGACAGTCGTGTTTAAGACAACATGTGCTACATTTTTGCAAACCGACAAGTGTTTTGACATTATCTGTCATGTAGACAGTAACAGGATTTAAACAGCAACCAAAAACATTGAAAAGTGTTGTAGTTGTACGCTAAATTTTACACAAACTGCTCAGTTACCTTGTAATTGTGTATAATACTAACCATCGATTTATGTCGTTACACATGCAAATATACAACACGATTCATCCGTTGAGAATGTTTTAATGCCAACTTGCAAATCTAGTCGTTCTAAACGCATTTCCTGACACTGGTTTATCTTTGATCGATAAGATACACACTGTAGGCCTATTGTATTTGCACGCGAGGTTGCAAAAACGCGAAAACATATTGTTACCGTGGACGAATAACTGCTGCTGAAGAACAAACTTCAGCGCTACTGTGGACATTGACTGTGTGCATAACATATTTAATACACCACGCAGCTTTAACCACAAACATAATATAGAGCGTCATATATAGGCGCACAATGTGCCCAGTATGTATATGTGTCGTATGAAAAACGTCATGTGTGTACGTCTTTGTCGGCCATACCGTCCTCCGCCGGTCATTCGACTTACATTACCGTTGAATACCAGAAAACAGAATGCGTTGCATTACATTAAGAGATTGTATTAATGCGGAGCACTAATGTTAGTAATGCTGACTGCTCATGATGACTAACTTAACAACGTTCGGCAATATTGTCTGGGAACAAAGATGGTCGGACACTGACAGTTGCAGCACGTATCAAGTACAGACCACTTGGTTCTCGTATATAAACAGCGCATTGAGATCTTACACACACATCTGAGAGATCATATCGTCTCTTTATCAAATCGAACAAGTGGTCAAAGTACTTTGACATAAGGCCGCATCGCCGCCGCACAGGGACGGTTCAGTCGTATTCTTCAGGTGGCGCCAATGTGCACCCCATATATAGAAAGCCAAAAATGGTTGCCATGGCAACATCCCTTAGAACCTCGAAATCGGCTATGTCTTCATCGGATAGCT
>Ga0056108_1000535_pt1 | contig 11090 bp, 11 predicted proteins | sample WorMetG1BERMUDA1_FD_83875 | JGI IMG/M metagenome (GOLD analysis project Ga0056108, IMG submission 83875) | Marine gutless worms symbiont microbial communities from Max Planck institute for Marine Microbiology, Germany - Inanidrilus... ... | reverse complement strand
GGTACTGCGTGACACTACAGTCACGTGGTTGGGCCTGCAGGTAGTCCTACATATACTGTGTATGTTGCCGTGACCTTGACCCGATCCAAGGTCAAGGTCAAGGTCACGGACCATTTGAACTTCCGACAACTAGCGAAGCCGTGCATGCTGGCGGCGATGACCGCAGCCCCCTTGCGGGGCTTTCTGGTTTTCTACCACTTTCCTGTTACGATCAATGGGTAAAAAAGATAATGAGTACCATACCATCATGAGGAGTGTTGGTGGGGTGCTCATCTCCCTTACTTAGGCCTTGAGCCCGTAGGTGGATAAACCACTTAAGTCTGTGATTTATGGCCAGTGTGACGCCAGACTTGCGGTTACCTTCCCAGTCGCAGGACATCGCTGGTCCGCGACTGGTACCAAATTATACTGCATGGTGACAGAGGCACGTGTGTGAACAACTTGCCTAAGTCGTTATCTGACAGCGGAACGGACGGGAGTTGAACTCGCGACCTCTCAAGTCGCAAGCCAACGCCCCAACCATTACACCAGCAGGCCACTAGCTAATCCAGGTTCACCTGCAAAGTTGCCGTTAAGGTGGTGTGTGCGCATGTGTGTGTGGTTCTGGACGCCCGCAGGGACTCGAGGTAAGTGCCGTGTACGAGTGTTTTAAACTCTGCAGCTGTGTGACATCTGCGGATATTGCAGGATGGCTGGAGGTGATGCAGGACCGAAAACTAGAACAAGACGACAACCGTGGACTCTTCCAGCCGATCCGTGACAACAAGCTCACACCAAACAGGTTCCGAATAGTCATCGAGAAAAGGCAGCCTGGACTCAGTGTAAGCTGGAGTTTCCACTGATATCTATCTCATCATTATAGTTTTTGAATAAATAAATCTGATTTTTGTGGTAGCATATAGAAATTTGTGAAGCTTTGCAGATTTTTTTGCTGCAGAAAGCAGCTGAACTTAGTGCATCAATATTTGCATTTTTACCGTTTGAACTTTTGGGTGTTGTGTACACATCTGAAGTTTTGTTCTAGACAGTACATTAGTAGGTTCACAATCTGTTATGTGCAAACTGTGCATGCATGTAAATTCTGTTATGTATTGTCAGCGAGATTTGCCGATTATTGCTGATAATTCTAGACAATTATTGGTTTCTAGACGATTATTGCTGACGATTCTAGTATTTCATGCATTCCTTCGTTACCACAGGTTCCTGCACGTCAGCCTACAGGGTTTCCGACATTGCTTGGACATCTCGCATCATCGGACCTTGTACATCCGTTGTATGTTCTGCCAGTGAAGTCCGATGGCAACAGTCTCAGCAGCATGTACCGACCGTTGTCATCTCCACCTCCGTGTGATGTCCACGTTGTCAACCTGCGAACTATGCAGGCTACTGGTGTTGCTGCTGGTAAGACGGCAGCTGCAGAAGGTCGGCACACGGCGCTGATACTTCATCGAACAGCCGTAGACTGCAGCTTTCCGCTGCTGCAGTCTGTTGCATCCTGCCCAGCTGTTGGTGGAAAGGTAATAATTCAGTCATAATGTCAGTGCAGTTGTCTATTGGCATCATTTTATTTTACTTACATATTTAGTATTTACATACAGGGCTGTTCCTGTCGAGCATTTTTAGGCTCGAGCTTAAGGCTTGAACTTTTTTCAAGCCCTTGAGCTGCTCGACCGGAAGTAGTTAAGTAAAGTAACTAAGTAGGATTAATATTCTATGATTTTTGCAAGCTATCCGTATATGCATATACACACTGAACCATAAAAAATGTGATATTTTATTTTTCACTGTAACTTTGGCTAATCTTAACCGATTTTTATAGTTTTTATATCATTTTAATCGCGAAGTTGCTTGGTAATTCGCTTGAATTCAGAGACCTGGTCTGGGTCATCTGGTTGGACAGACATTTTGGAACAGAGTTTTGACAATGCAAGACACTGCAGATACTGTCACGTATTCTCCACTCAGAGTAAACAGTAGCCACTTTGAATGGTTTCAGCAGCATTTGTACGCTAGCTAGAATATTCCAATGCTCGTTGTTAAGGTTGACAGGGTGCCCAGATTTTTTGCCCTTCTCGCTAAGTACTGCACCATGGCCACCTTTGTTCAAGAAGTCGCTGAGCCATTTCAAAAGTGCTATTCCATCACGTACTTACCTCCATGACTAACTGATGCTCAGGAACTGATATCTGTTGCTGCTTTTCGTGCAACAGTGCTGTTGCCAGCACACTTCTTTTGAAATGCTGCACAATACGACGTGCCGAAGCCGAAGTTTCTGCAGTGACTGGTGTCTTAAGTGCATCGTTAACCACCAGCTGAATTGTGTGATCTGCACATCTTACGGATGCCAAGTGTTGCTGTGCTTCTAGCAGTTTGCATGCTGCTGCTACGTTTGATCCGTTGTCAAGTACAACTGTGACAACTTCTGAGGAGGGTACTTCGTAGTTCCTAATAGCCGGGATGATGCAATGTGGTCGCCTGTATGGGTGTCCTCAAGTGGAAGAGTAGGCAGTACCATGCAATTTAAACACCAGCTGTTATCAATTAAATTGGCAGTCACCGACATGTAAGACTCATTAGCTGCACTGGTCCAAATGTCGTATGTGAGTGACAGAAACTCAGTTGTTGTCAAGACTGACTTCATGCGACTAATGAGATCAGCATGCATATGCTCACGATAACACGTGACGAACTTGCATCCAGGCAAATCATAATTTGGTTCACAGAAAGCCACTAGAGCTTTATGTCCCTCTCCTCCTACTATCTGCAGTGGTCTCAAATCTTTGACGATCATAAGTGCAACAAGGCGACTTATTTCTCTTGCACGATCAGCACTACAATAGCGTGACGTAGCGTTACTGTCCATCCGTTTCTGATATTTACGCAGAGTATTACCGCAAACAAAGTCATGCACGTATTATATATATTTCTGTGACAAAGTATGCTCAAAACATTTACTGAATTTGAAATAGTTGAACAAATTCAAAATATATTGGCAAATATGTCACGCAGCGGCACATGGGGACACTGTAGTGCAGGTGTACCACAAATTTTGGATCGGTTTTACCACAGTATTTTATTGGCCCACCAATAATTGGTCCATAGGGGCCTACATTTGATATTCCTAGCTGGTATGAACAGCCTGCTTGTTTTAGCCTGCTTATTAATGACTCCATAGACTGCGTCACTTTGGTCCACAAAAATTTGGGGCATGATGTTGATGCATTAATGCTGAATGCTGTTGCATGCCTGGCATTGTTGCTATGTAACAACCCCTTAGGAACCAAGTGAAATCTAGCTGGATTTCTCAGGCATTTGAATTACATGAATGGTTAATTATGTAACTCACTGGCATAACTGTAAATATTTCTTATGAGTTTTTGCTCCATCTTCCAAACTCATGCAATGAATTGGCTGGCTAGTAGCTAGCTACTGTGCACCATTGCAAAATACTGTTAATGTAGTAGCAATGCAAGTACTGTAGCAAGTAGCAACTGTTAACACAGTTTCCATTTACTACTAAGTTTTTACTTAGCAGTAAATGACATGCCTACAAAGCAAGGTTTTGTCAAATACACAGTCGACAAAAATGCAGTCGACCATTCGATTAGTGCATACCTGTCCGTAGACTGAGAGATTCATTATCGAAATACATATGCTTGTTTTCCAAGTGCCTTTTCATAGTGGACGTTACGTAACTGAACGCCATTTTTGTCTTGAATTCATTGCAAACTACTCCCGAGAGAGGAAAATATTTCCAAACATGATTTTTTTGACATCTCGGCAGCAAAACCTTCTGAGTGACTGACGCAGTTTATTACGTCATCGTGGATTCGCCTGTCATGTGACGAGGCTTCAATCAATGATAATTTTGGTCTCTTTGTAGATTGGTACGGTAGTACCGTACTCTCCCATACAGCCTAGGCTACTACTGCTAGGCCAGTACTGTAGCAACTAGCAACTTCAAGCAGCCTGGCTAATGTCGTTCGTAATAGTTCGCTACTCGTTAGTATGCTTTAAATAGATTGGCAGAACTAAACTAATAATATTGAAAACACATAAAAATATGAAAGTTTAAATTAAATTAAACTAAATAAATATTCGATGAAAATTAAATATTCTTCAGTACTTGAGCCTTAAAAAGCTTGAGCTTTTTTAGACTCAAGCCCTGGGAACAGCCCTATTACATATCTACACCAAATGTACTCTAGAGATGTAGAGTAGTTGATACAGCAGTATTATGAAAGTCCACAATGACTCAGTCAGGTTTATATATGTTCACCAGCATTACAGATAAATGTGCTTAACTGCGGTACATGTCCTGCTGAAAATTATTTACGGACTGACAGCAGCTAATTAGCGACAGAGTTATGTGCTGTCTTGGCGTAGGTAACATTATGCAGAAAATTTTTGTTTTTGTAACACTATCTTGGGAGTAACATGCCCCAAAATTGCTGACATTTCCTGTGTTGTGATATGTTATAGATTTGGGAGATGGCTGGTACAAGATTTTTACTGGCTAAATGACATTTCTGTTTGTGGTATTAATTACCATACATAGCTATTACAACTCAAATTTTTGTTTGTCTTTGTTACTGTATAAACTAATAGTGTACTGCTATAAGGTGGCAAGTAAAGAGGCTTCCTTTTTAGAGTTACTCCCAGGTTTGGATGTCATAATTTTGCATTCATATTTTTATTTGTTTTACGTTCAGGTTATTCAGATTAGAGAGGACACCATCAAATACCCTTGCCTGTCTGAAAAATTAACCTCAAATGCAGTGCAGCCCATGTCAGTAAAGGTTCAAGCACAGCACAGCGGTTTTACCAGTTTAGATGTTTTACTGCTAAGCCACAAGATGGACTGTATCTAGTAGGGGTGCAGAACTTAGTACTTGTACATGTGCACTTGTACTTGGCGACAAAGTACTTGCTACAACTGTGGTAGCTAGTGTTGTGCGTATTGATGTGACTTGAAAATTTCAACTTTGAAAGTTTCATAAATTTCGTGAAATTGTTGAAATTTTTCCTGGCAGAAGTTTGAAAGTTTCGTTGAAAGATTGAACTTCCTTGATTTTTCGCGAGTTATTATTGACTGACATCACTTGTGAATGATTTTCAACATTTACTATGGCAAAATTAACCACTGTAATCAGTCTAATCACTGTGACTATACGACTGCATATCTATGCGTTTAAAGTCATTATTCTAAGTCATGAAATTTTGTTCAAACTTTCAATGAAATTTTCACTGAATTTTTCATCACGATCAAATTTCATGAAATTTTAGATCACTAGCTGTGTATATGGTAACAGGTGTCGTTGGCATCACTTGGCGTAGCATCGGCTCAGCACAGCTCACTGACGCTACTCTACGTCCGAGACCTTCAGGATGTCGACGCCGCTGTCGACTTGCGGCCGATGGAGCTTCAGACATTCCTTGTACAGCTGAGATGACGTGTGATTACAGCTACGTCCAACTAGATCACGTGACTGCTGACCAGCGGACACTGGGAGCTGTTGTGTCCAGTGCCTTTGGTGCCGCTTCACAGTATATTTTTTAACAAAGTTGTAAATATACTACGAATGATTATGGAGTTTAACATTACCATGTTGTATACAGGAATACAACATCTGAGTTGTAGTAATTTATTTTACGTTAAACTTGTAATATATCTGTGCAGATGCATGAGTGTGACGGTCGCTTTTTGCACATTTGATGAAATGCGACTGTACCAACGACAGCACTGTTGCTTGGATAATAACGTTTATTTTAGTTGGGCATTCTGCTGCTGGTGTTTTACGTTTGCAAATGCAACACATCTATAACGGCACATCGATGGAACTGTGCAGTTACTGTGTTTAACTGTGAAACTGGCTGTGACGCACAATGAAGCGTTCTGTTTCATTGACAAATATATAAACAGTGTGACCACTCTCCGCCCACTTTGCTGACCATTCACGGCACCCTTAACCATGTTGCGGCTACTTACGTCATACTTATATTATTGTTAGTGTTACCAGTACACTACAGATGTCAGTGTATGTTCTATAGAAATGTTTATAGTGATTTAATAAGCGGCAAAGTCCTTAAAATAGTTGATATAAGGCCTGCAACAATCTACTGAACGCCGGTGTAGCCCAAAATGTGACGCTACCAACAGTTTTCCCTGACAAGGTTTTTTTTCGCTGACAACTGTCAGGTAACTTGATATTTTCAGATTTTCCAGACAAGTGATTACCGTGTATAAAATGCACTGGACACACTGCGTTATTATCGTTAATGAAACTTTTCTTTCTACATTCTGTACAAAAAAGACCAGTGAGAGGATACTGGAACCTAAGCTAGACTAAAAGCAGCGACCACTGCCATAGATGGCAGGAGTCAGATTTTATCATTTTTGTTTAATATTTTAGCATATGAAGCAGCATCCCAACAAACAGAACGTAGCACCAGTCAAGCACAGCCTGTGCTGCTCCATCCAGTCTGCCATTTCAGCTCAGGTCACACAAGAGTCTAACAAAATTCAAAGTCTCCGGTGTGCCATGCCCTCCAAGGTCCTTTGAAGGTTGCTATGTATTTCTTCTGGCACAACTCGATGTGTCGTACAAAGCGGCACCTGCAAATGTGCGATTTTTCAGTAGTTTCAGTTCTCCTCGTGAGAGCACGGTTCAGAATGGTAGTGCAGAACACAATTTTTGGGGAAACACCAGACATTCGAGCAGCTGTTCATGTATCAAGATTAATTCATCCCTTTGCAAAATTTCATGAATCTGTTGACAGAATGATAGACGACACTCGAGCAGAATATTATTTTGAGACATTGGTATCAACATTGTTATTGTAGTCTTAATAGATTTATGTGATAGTACAATGGAAAGCACTATCACATGAATTAACTGAATCTACTTACTCTAGTCCATGTACTGTAACATTTTTGCAGTGGTAGAATTATGTAGACTGTTTTTAACTTGTAACGTGTTAATAACTTTCGGTTGTAAAACTAAGTGCTCACTAGTGCCTCAAGTGTTTTAACTGTGTTTATTTCCAAAAAAACCCGGTCTTCATTTCCCATCCTGAAATACTTGGATGTCCAGATGAAATATTGCTGTGTTCCACTGGACTTGGAAAGTGGCAATTACTGGACAGTCGGACACTATGACTTTCCACTGTATTCACGTTTCGTATTTGTTTTTGACTGATATTTTCAGGTAAGCTTATCAGTTGCTACACGACCAAACTTCGTCAACAAAATAATAACAGTACACAATCTAACATCTTGTATTCAAATATAACTGCTTATTTTGTGCAGTTAAACCAGTGTTTACTCATACGGAGTCCGCCATTTTCTTCAGAAATCACAAATTTGGTGTGGTTGAATTTGTACAAGTTTCACAGTTGCATTTACCACTTTCGACTTGTGTCATGGAAAACCCGACAGGGAAAGTTGTAACTACAAGTTTCCAAGCCAAATGGAATGCAGCATCTGAATGTGCAAACTGTGTTTCAAGTGTACTTCTGATTCATGTGTGTTGTTTTTATTTGTAAAATATGTTGCCGTCTGTCAGTACTGTTGTTACATTCCAGTGAGGCTGGGTTAATGAATGTGATATGACTGAACTGCACGTTGTCATTACAGCAAATATACACAAAGCTACAGCTGCTGAAATAACACTTCAATTTTTTACCATGCGACACCATGCTAGCGAGGTATATACCGTCATCGTGTGTCTGTCTGTCTGTCATAAGTCGGTGTTCTGCTTAAATGGCTAAACGTAGGATCATGCAAACAATGGCACACAAAAGCCCAGGGACTCTAGTTTTCTGATGCTGAAGATCTCGGCAAGTCAATGGGGTCACCCCCAATGGAGGCGCTAAGTGCAGGTTGGGTAGGTTAAAATTGGCGACTTTTGATGAATATCTCTGTAATTCAAAAAACATCGACCGTCGCGAGTGTTGTCAACTTAGTTCAGTCGCAGTTTTATTGCATTGAACATCCACGTTTGTTTACAGCATGTCGCACGGATACTGCGGTATTGCTGGTTGCCACAGGGACCTTATAACATGTGCCATGCATCAGTGTCAGTCTCTTGCTAAGCCTCATATATACACTGTGTCTCAAAAAAACGTCCCACCTTTGGCTTGCTATAACTTTTTGACGCACATGAATGGATTTTGATATTTTTTGGTAGAAATGTTACCGATAAAGTAGGCAAAAAAGATGCTTTCCTTTGCCACCTCAAATAACTTGTGCTTCTGCACTACCTGGCAAAACACGAAAACACGAAAATCACATATTTCACTCAATTGGATTGTGTTACACACAATGCACCTGTGCGCTATCTTCCTGAAAGAAAAATTGTCATTTGTGATGTGTTTGATAGCGTCTAACATTTGAGGTAGTAAGATATCCCATTAACACTGTCCATTAAGTTTTACTCCAGGCTTGACAAAGAACAACTCCTATCTTTTACACAGCGACTGACACTGTGATGGACTTGGCTAACACAGAACATGTGGGTAACAGACAGCAGGATGCTATGCTCCTTTCCTTGGTCCTGTGTGGTGCACCCAGTCAATTGTTTTGACAGTGAAGGGTGGTTCAGCTCTGACCAGGTGATATTTTAAACTGTGTTTCATGTTTTTTGGTGAATAAGCATGCAGCATTTAAGTGAAAAGGCGCAATTTCCGGGTTTCCTGTTTCCCCAGGTAGTGCAGAAGCACTAGTTGGGTGTGGTGGGAAAATAAAGTACCTTTTGATTGCCATCTTTCTTGGCAACATTTATGCCAAAAATTGTCGCAATCAAACTGTGCATGTAAAAATTATAGCAAGTTGTAAAGGTGGGACGTTTTTTTTGAGACACAGTGTAGATCTACAGCAGAAGCAATGCCAACACAAATGCACTATCCTAAGCATCGTATTGCACAGTATTCAATATTTGATGCAGAGAGCAGCTCCAATGGTACTGTCACATATATGCAGCAGAACTGAACATAATGAAAATAACTGCACTGGTTCACATAATGCAAACAATAATGTCATAAATAGTCAGCAAGTAATGCACTGGAAAAGTGTTGTAGGTTTTTAAATTACTTTAGCACAAATATATTGTTCCATTAGCAACGTAATTGACCAAAGTACTTAAAATATATACTAAAATGCCCCCAGTTGAAGCCTGCAGCCCGTCAGCCGCCGTGCACGCCCACTTCGACCACGCCCACCGCCGTCACTCACCATTGCTGCTGTGACCGCTCAGCGTCGCAGCAGCAAACCGTCACCGACTCACTGACTCACTCACCGACAACCTTCTGCCGTTAATAGTATAGATTTTGAAAACGCATTTTGTAGTATGTACATTAAACACGTATTTAAACAGTATTTACAACACTGCCTTTAACAGCCTTTAACAACTATAACCTGCTGAGTGTTTTTAATTTACAGGCATACAATTCTATACAGTTATCCAGTCAGACTGTCCAGGATATTGTGATGTCACGAGTGCAATTTGTAGCTCTTAACTGTAATGTTCACCTTTCCCAAAATGTCACAATTTTATGTTTTTTTGGACTACTCAAATTTTTGAAAACAAAAACAATTTGTTGAGGTAAAAAAGAAAAATGGAAAGTAACAAAAATGAATATCAAGGAATTTTTTTTTACATATTTAAACTACAATGCACTTGTTTTTTAATTCAATACCACTGCCTGTCAACATCACATGGCAAACATAATTCGAGTTTGTTTCGGTGTACACAAGCAACTCTGGCTGCTGCAGTTTTGTCATGATTTTTTTGAGTTCTGCAAGTTCAGTGGTTTCATCTGCAATATTCTGCAGAGTCTGACTAATACAACCGCAACGCTGACGGGTAGCCACCTTAATTACACAGATGAAATTGAACAAGAAGCTCAGCTTCACAGAGGGATTGCAGGATGCTCTGTCAATTACAACTAGCTGCACAACTAATCACATAAGAAAAGGCTTGCAATAGATAACTGACATTGAAAGTGACATAAGGTCTATAAGGTATATACGGCCGATTCGATTTGAAAATTCGATTCAAAATCGAATCGGACGGCCGATTCGATTCGAGATTCAATTCGAACGCAAAAAAACGATTCGCAGGTCCCTACATATACTGCGCTATTGAATAATTAAAAGCAAACACAAACAGAAAAACAAACAAAGTCTGTCAGTGCAGTGTGCATACGTGTTTTGTAGAAAACATAACATTACAAGAATTGACTACAAAAGTACGTAGGCTGTCATATAGCCGTTTCTTTGACATACTGTGCCGTCAGAGGGACAGTCAGCTTTACACCAGTACTGGCTAGCAGGCTCAACAGGCCACTGTAGCGCCCGACCTCAACAGGACGACATTCGACAGCCAGCTTTGTGTAATGACGTGCCCTGTACACATAGATATTGAGTACTGAGTTAAGGCTTTGCGTCCCAATCAACACGCAATAGTAGAGCTGCATTGCAATAGTACAGCTGCACGGTTCGTGATCCGAATCAATTTGCCAATTTGCTGATAGGATTCGTTAAAAAAATCTGGACTGTTGATTCACAGTAGCAGCGTTGCTAGACTTGGTGTTGTCACGTTTTCTTACTTACTAAAAAAATGAAGAAACAGTCAAACACTGGAACTCTACACCGGAAGTTTTAACATTGATTTGTGCAATGTTGTTAAGTGTTAATTGTAAGTATGTGCCGCTGTGACTGAATAGTCTCAAGCTGTGACAGTGAGAAATGAACCGGAGACTGAGTCACATGCAGGACATCAACAATCTGGACCGTTTTTGAACATGACACATCCTGTGTTTTAATCAAACTGAATCAAAAAAATCGATTTACGAATGTGAATCAAATCAACATTTTTCCACTGAACTGTGAAGCACTACAAAATTGGTTATTAAACAGACTTCTTCACAGCCAATCTCTTGGCTTAGTACTGAATAAACTAAACCTAACACACAAAAGCAAAAATTGATCAGTAACACAAAGACGCTATAACACAAAACAAACACAACTAGAAACCGTAAGCATCGCCAAGCCGCTGCAAAACCGGCAGCATGCACAAAACCCCTAATGC
>Ga0056108_1000533_pt1 | contig 11120 bp, 7 predicted proteins | sample WorMetG1BERMUDA1_FD_83875 | JGI IMG/M metagenome (GOLD analysis project Ga0056108, IMG submission 83875) | Marine gutless worms symbiont microbial communities from Max Planck institute for Marine Microbiology, Germany - Inanidrilus... ... | reverse complement strand
CCTCAAACATGTACCTATACACTACCTTGTGATTTGTTGTTGATAACGATGCATGCATCAAATTTTCGTATTTTCCGATACGGATGTTTCACAAGGCAGTTCAGCGACACATGTAAGGTGTGGTGGAATAGTTAATGACAATTTTGTTGCATATTTACTAGTGAATGTGTCAGTGAAAAAATTTTGAAAATCAGTCAACATTTCATGAAGTTATTGACAATATTATAGTGGATTGTTTTTTTGACTCACAGTGTAATAGTTTTAGTGTGGCTGTTAAAACTCTGACATAGTTTATTTTCACTTCTTGATAACTTAACATTTGTACTGATTAAAATAGAAATGCAGTGAAACTAAGATATATATTTTGTTTTTACCGAATGCGGTAGGACAAGGAAATCCGCCAAAACAGCATTGGTCCCAGAAACAACTTCTATCGACGGCACCAGGCAACCTTCAAGGAAACATGCAATTTGTGTAAAATCAGTTACAGAATCTATACCATATTACTGTTTACTGTACATGTATATAACAAAAGTCAGAGTTTTTGGTTCACGGCCAAGTGACCATTATTTTCATAGTGTCTGTTGGTTTGTCTGTTTGTTTGTTTGTGCAGAGTTTTTCTCAGCCGTCTTTGATCCGATTTCGATCAAACTAGGCCGTATGTTATATGTCTGGGTCTAGTTGTGTCCCCTAGAATACAGGGGCTGTGCGACCCCTGGGAGCTGGGTGACCCCTAAAAACTAGTATTTTTAGGGGGTTTGGGGCTCAAAAAACTATCTCGTCCTACAGTTTTGATCGGATTGTCCTGATTTTTGGTTATATTGTAGAACGCACCAATATTAAAATTCTCTCGAGCCATTTCTTGCAATTTCCATCTTGAACCCAAATTATGACGTCATAAATGACGTGATTTCCGGTTTTGCAAAAGTTGTCGTAGAGCGATGTGGTTTTCACCATTGGATAGCTCAGAGGATTTCATGGGGCGAGGTGGTCTCCGTTTTTCTCTCTCTTATAGTGTCCGAGTTATGACGTCATCAATGACGCCATAATGAGCGATGCGGATTGCACCCCCGACCGTGAACCACGTAGCGTATCCGCTAGTTTATCAGTAGACTTTACGAAGTTAATGCTGCAGTTACGGCAAATTAGTTTTATATCTGTGTAACCGCTGCTGGCAGTGTTTGCCGTTTCCGTTATTGTATTAAAATGTTCTGGTTCTATGCAGACGCAAACCAGTGTGATACGATACGATATACGACAAAATACAATAAAAGTTCCAGTGGCACAGGCATCAACGGTCAACAGTAAGCGTGGGTTATTTGATGTGTGTGTGTGTGTGTGTGTGTGTCCGTATAACAGATGCTTAGATAACGTACAGGCTAACGATGTAGCTGATTGATGGACTGATATAACTGGGTCGATATTTTGCGTATAGTGGAACAATCGTGGAGGAAACGGACAGTTTTGGTCGGTTGGACGATGACTCTCGTTTATACGTGTATAGCGGCGCCTGTGGATGTGTCGACGCTGAGCAGTGGTATGTCTGCAGGCAGCACCGCCACGAGTGTGACGCCAAGCAGTAGTACTGTCACCCCGGCCGTCGTCACCACCAGTGTGTCGGCAATTATTGCAGTCGGCTTCTTTGTCGTTGATCCATAAAACCGCTCTGTCAGTCTGTCTCAATACCAAGGTGGGCGACACATCGTTTAGGTGACAGACGTTTGGGCGACATGCCTTGGACGTTTGGGCGACACACCGTTTGACGATACAAGGATGGCTGACCGAGCGAAGCGGAGGGATGCATTTGCCCTTTACAGGACGTGTCTCGTATCGTTTTCGAGGTACAGCGAGTTATTTGCCGAAAGTCGCAAATTTTTCATAACCCACGTACATTTGGCCTCCCATTAAGGATTACTCCATTGGAATTTCACAATAATCTTTGCCTTCAGAAAACGAAAATTCATAGGCTACAATGCGTTGCTGTTTGCGTGATTGTGATTGCGTTTAGTCGTTTTGATAGAACTCCGGCTTGTAACAGACAGACAGAAAACGGCGATAGCATGTGCCGCGATAGCGTATAGCGTCGCGCGGTAAAAATCTGTTCATTTTTGAGTGAGTTATTCAAAAATAAAAAGGGTTCGGATTTTATTGGACCATAGTGTATGTGCACGCTAAAATTCGTCGCCCATATAGCGTGTCACCTGAACGTCTGGCGACCGATACCAAAGTCTACTGTAAACCTCACAGAAAACCGCCATCGCCCGTACAGTAACAGCAACAGTGGTTGCAGTTTAGCTGTAGCGGTAGCGCGTTGGTCTTGATCAACGAAGTTAGCGTACGCCGAGCCCGGTTAGTACTGGGATGGGTGACCGTGTCCGGATTCGACTCCCGGGGGCGTCAACCGCGTCACTTTATTTCGGTATGTAACTAGCCACCCAGGTCGACTCAGCCTTCTACCCTTCATGCGACGGTAAAATGAGTACCAGCAGGTATGGCTCGTTGGCAGGTAAAACTGTGTTGCCGTATCTGAGCGCTGTAGAAAATACACTTGGTATTTAAAGGCACTTTACAAATGTCCAGGTAAATTATTATGGCCGCCCTGCGTAGCAGATGCGGACATTATATTTTTGTCCTGTTTCTTCTTTCTTCTTTCTTTTCTTCTTTCTTTCTTCTGTTTTTCTTCGCCTAATCTCAGCGGTCGCAGGGATGTCTACCATACTTCTGCTCATGGTGTGGTCTTAGTGCGAATTTAGAATGCAGGTCTGAAATGTGCTGCACGCGACTCGCTGAAATACAGGACACAAAAAATCGCCAAAAATTCACCACCTCGGCACCATCGCACAACTTCGTCAGGCTATATCGTCGCAATCGGAAAAACTTGTTAAACAGCAATATCTCCTACACATGTCCTCACAACATGGTGAACTTCGGCTCATTAGCGGTTGAGATCTGTTGCCGAGTTTGGGGCACCCCAGCAAATTTCAACGGGTTTCGCGTCTTGGCAGCGTTACTGCACGGCACTCGAGTAGTGGGCGTCAGCCAAAGTTTGCAGCATTGAACACAGGGCGCCACCTACATTTGGAAGGGCGGCCATCACGTTTGGCATTGGCCCACATTCTACTTTACTATACTTTACTTTGCTTTGCTTAATTGTGCGGCGACGTTTAACAAAATGCAGCCAAACCTAGCTCAATCTACAGCAGTGGAACGGTGTCTCTCGTATGCTAATATAATACTCGTCGATTTCATAAATGATTATTTTAGAAAATTGTCGGTTCGCTAAGCAATGTTATATAATTTACCATATACACAGATATTAAATTGATGAACAGAACTACCTAAAATCACATTTAAAGCACAGCAGTTGCAGCAGAAATACAGCGGTGCTGAAAGTTATAAATTTAAGAGGTGTTTATGGTGGTTCACTGGTTTTCATTGTACATGTGCGGTTGTTAGCTAACAGCTCCTAACCTTCGGCCGTTTACGAGCTGCATGAACGTATTGAATAAAAAGACGCCGCGGTCTCAGCGAACGGACCGTTAAATGACCGACGGTTTTAATTGGCCATTATGGCCATTAAACGATGTGCGCCGACCAACCGCCCGCAGCTTCGTCAGACAGTTAAACACACATTGAATGATGATGCGACGGCTTCAATCGCTTCAACCTCGCCATGTGACCCTCGTAAGTTACGCATTAGCAACCTTGATTGTACACAAAACGAGCGCATTTCGTCGACTTTGAACTCTCGGCGGCTGGTCGCGAAGTACTTATAAAGGCCAGATAGGTTACGGCTGGCAGTTCATTCTTAGCTGTACTTGCATGCGGTAACGTCTACGGATTGATAAATACTGTAGGTTTTAAAGAGTCAGCGATTATTTGTTTCATCTTCTGTTTGGGTACGTTAACAATATAGGCTTATGGCAGTTGATTCTTATATTTTGCTAATCTAAATATTTAATTTGTGCTACATTCTCTGATTAGTGTTTCTACCGTTATGGTGAATAAAGATGAATATACCAGTATTGCTGATAAATTCTGTCTGTATATGTGCGGCCTCATGCTAGCGGAGCGCTGCTCCTTGGGATTCTTCCATTGGCATGACTTTATTTTATACTTTATTATTTGTGTTTCTCATTCATTATGTTTGGGCAATAAATGCTCATTCATTCATTCATTCATTCATGCATACATTGTCTTGGCCTATATGCCGGAATGCAGAATACCGACATAGGTCTAGCTGCCCTGGTCAATAGTAAGTAAGTAAGTAAGTAAACATAGATTTTTAGAGTGGCCTAAATAACGATCATTACTACAAGAACCAGTACACTGATGTCACTCAAACGGTCAAAAATCAGGTGAGGTATGGAAGTTGAAAAAGATGAGTTTTTAATTGACGGCCGAAAGTTCTGTAACGATGACGATGAGACGACGGCCTCTGGCAGACCGTTCCAGCCTTGGGCTGTGGCAACCGGAAAGGCACGGCTGCCAACAGGAGACAGTTTGATGGGCGGCGCGACTAGGCGCCGCTGGTACTTGCTGACCGCAAAGCTCGCCGACAATAGCTCTCGTACAACAATTTCACCGACCACTCTAGTCGTTCAGGTACAGCGATCGATCAAAACGTGTCCGGGTGGTTACTGGACAACTCGCGTTTTGGCTCTGTAAGTGACTAGCGATAGTCATCGCCTGGAAACAACAGTTAATGCCTCTGCTGTCACCGTTTTCCGTCATTGTTCGAGGGCGGATGAATAGCATGAAAGTTATGGACATCGCGTCTAGCGAGTACTGATGGTAGGGTGTTAAGTGCTCTGGGCAGGCATCTCTGCTGGAGTTTGCGCGTGAATGCAACATTGAATACGAGTATTGTCACGTGTGTTATAGACACCGGAGTAGACCAGTACCTGTGAATATACCTGGTAGCAGGTGGAGGTCGTATAGGCTTCTATCTGCAGCAGCTTGTATTCGTGGCGATGGTCGACGTGTAAGTTCGAACGATTCGTACGAAATTTTCGGGGTTTACTGGCGGTACTGGCGGTACTGTGCTAGTTTTGTCTGCATAATTTGGTAGCTTTTGCTCAACAGGTAAAAACTGACACGTCAGATGCATTGCAGGATCAATACCCTAACTGGAACTATTTAGACAACTACAGATAAAGCGGCATATCGAATAATAACGCAGCGGCGTTAGTGTGAGTCGTAGACGACGCGAAATGTATATTTGGTCACGCGCATCTGTCTGTCGGTCTGTCTGTCCGCGGCCGCATTCCCACACTGCTGCACGGATCCGGATGTAACTTGAGGGAATGGTAGGGGGTGCCACCTAGTTGTGCACTATTGGGCGGATTTGCAATCGGTGCACGGGTTGCGTTACTATGGCAACATAGCGCGAACGCGAAATGTCAGCGAGTGCTTGTACTCGCTCTATGCCTGATTGTATGTGTAATACGGCAGTAGCTCAAGGTTGTTCGTTAAATGTCGACGTTTTTTTACGAATCCTGCCGGTTTTGCAAAATGACGCGGAGTTGCTTACGTTTTTAGCGAACGTGAACTTACGTTCACGTTACGTTCACGTTGCTATATGCTGTCGCCCGTCCGTCTGTCGTCTGTCGTTTGTCTGTCTGTAGTATGTTTGTCTGTAACTCTCGTGCACCCTATTCAGCCGGTTGAAAATTTCGGTAATTTTTCTACGCCATTTGGTACCTTGGCCATCGGTTGACATTCGTGGAAAATTCTACGGAGATCGTCCCAGGGGAACTCCTCCGTTGGGGGAGTTAAACGCAAGAGGGGTAGCCAAATATAGCGATTCTGGACCTATCGAATGCTATATCTCGGAAACGGTGCAAAATAGGAGGTAAGTTAGTATTAATCATTAATACCGGTATGAAATCTATATGGGGTTTCGATTGGTAAAGACATCGGTGACCTTGAATGACCTTGAACGGCGTAATGGCCGTTATTTTGCGTTATTTCACCGAATTCGGTAGCTTCCGGGGTGCACTGCTTAAAATGGTTGAAGATGTCGTCGTAAAAAGTTCACGTTCGCCGTCTCATCTCCTGATGAGTTCTTGTCTATAGTATCGAAATGTATGCTGTTGTCCAGAGTTCACGAGTCTGCGCGTTGAACGAACGGCCAAATTTGAATTCTGTGACGTCGTTTTGTTGACATCGAAGTTCTAACCGACGACCGGACAAGATGCGGAGCAAGATCAACGACGCTGTGTACCACGTCGACGACCTTCAGACGACGACCTCGCAACCAGCTGGCGACTTTGACCAGCTGCTCAGCGACCACGCTGCACTGCTGGACTTTATGGTAAGCACTAACGACTCTCAGGCCTGCAGTGTTGCATACGTGGTCACATTTTATCGTCATCATCATCATCATCGTGTATTAACTGTTTTTCGTTAACAATAATTCCGACTTTAAATAGCAACAATAACAACCGTTTTAAGACAATTATACAGGTCAACCTGCGTTAGTCAGCAACCACATTTAATAACTGCCGGATTTTGTTGGTATAAAGTTTTACTGCCCGCATACCCTTGCTGACGGCAACTACTGCTTTCGGATTAGGGAGAAGACGCTAGAGTTCTCAATGGTGTTATCCACACCATCTCCGTAAGCTACCTAAAACAACTAGCGACAATGGACAGTAATAGTTTAGGTCTTTCGTGGATCTTTCGTGATAGTCTACCGACTACTTTAGTGGTACAGGTAGAGTAATTGTTCCGTTGTGTGCGTGTGCCTGTGTGTCCCGGCAATAACTTTTGAACTAAATGACCTTTCACCTAGATATTTGGCTTGCTGGTTCACCTTGACACCGTCTACGTCATGTTCGAAGGTCAAGGTCATACGTCAAAGATCACGATCAGGGAGAGAAATGTTGATAAAGTGGTCCGTACGACCTCGAGTGGGTTTTTTTCTGGTTCAACTAGAACTACTTAAGAGCTGGCATTAGACAAAAAGTGATTTTAGTCCAGCACACAAATCCGAGCTATGATGATCTTTATTTCGCCAACAAGTGGTAGACAAGTGAACAACACGAGAAGCTTAGCTATCGCAGAGGGACCGCGCGACGCGCGATGCTAGTTGAAATCTTATCACCTGCTGCATAGCTGTTCGAATCTCATTTTAAAAGGCTTGCAGTAGGTCACTCAAGGCAACTGGTATTTGTGCCATTCGATAGGCCATGTATGATTTCTTATTATTCTTCTATTGTATATATGCCTCTATCTTGTACGGTACCGTTTCCGAGATAGTATCACTTTCACAGTGTACGTGACCGCCTGTTGGCTTGAGAAGACTTTCAGTTTCGATACGACAGTTGAATTTACAGACAACGTACGCTTTTCTGTTCGTGAGTAGGCCTAAACTAAACACATCATGGTTACACGGGTATGGGAGTTAGATAGGTTTTAACAGCTACAATGACCTTCAATGTCACTCACGGTTATTGATATTGGTGTCATTTGATAGGCCACATATTCCTATTAGTCTTTCATTGGAACCGTGTATCTGTCTTCTACCGTTTCCGAGATATTATCAGTTATTTCTCAAAACTCAAAAGCCCCGTTTACACGATACAACTCGTTGTCAAACCGGTTGTCACACCCTTTGACAACCGGTCGTATCGTGTATACAGCCGGAAAGAGGTTACGTGACTCCAACACACTCGCTTCGGATGTCATGTTTGCACACTTGTCAATATCATTCTACACTAAATTTGAATTGCCTAGCTTTACCCGTTGTAAAGATACGATGGGGCCCTAAAATTGTAAAATAGGTCACGTGACCCTGACCACGCCCATCTGGGAGTCATTTGTCATCTCAGTATGGTTTTTCTGATACTTGCTGTGCCATACTGATGTACATAATTTGAAGATTCTGGCTTTAGCCGTTCCAAAGACACAAAGGAAGACCGCAAACGTAAAATAGGGGTTATTTAGGGTGATATAGGGGTGATCCCATCGGAATTTCACCAAGACCTTTGACAGGAGAAAACTTAGAGTCCCTAGGCTATCGTGCGGCTTTTTTGCTGTGACCAGTTTAGCCGCTGTGATACAACACCGTTTTGTGACGGACGGACAGACACAGTGCCGTAGCATATAATGCGCTAGCATAGCCGTGTCAAACGGCCCCGTGATGTAATGGCCCATGGCCCTAACTGCTCCAAAGGACACGGCCCCGGTACAGGTAGAGCGGCCCAATCGAAACGGCCCCAGTTAAAACGGCCTGAAGTCAAAACATGGGCGAAACATTCTGAAATGGCCCAGGTGAAGGAGTATATTTGAAAATTGCGATCAATAGATCGAATAACTAACATAAAAATGCGAATTACCTACAAATGTTAACGAAATACAAAAGCAGGGCTCACAAAACTTCACAAAAACCGTCCGGTAGCCAGAACAGCCTGCACTGTTCTGTGAAGTGCTGGAGGAGTAGTAGAGTCAAAATGTGACAGCTCACCAAAACACATAATAATGTTATGATCGCCCGCTCTAGTTTTAGCGATAGCTGGAGATCATTGTATTTTATGCATGTTTCAAAACAGTTTCTCGGACGTCCGTCAATCGATATTCTTGATAAGCTGTCATGCCAATGTCCTTAAAGTGCCCCTGTGATAAACGAGAGCAAAACCCACACATTTTGCTAATTTTAACGTCAAACAGCAACACATTAAGCGCCATCATTCCGCAAAACAAATACACTGTGTCTCAGAAAAATGTCACTACACTAGTTTGTCTTGCTATAACTTTGATACACATGAATCAGTTTTGATAATTTATGGCACAAATGTTACTGAGAGAGTAAGTAGTCAAAAGATTCTTCATTTCCTACCTCACCTAGCTATTTTACGCACTACCTGGAGAAAGAGAAAACCCAAAAATTGCGGTTTTCCAATTAAATGCTCCATGTTTTTTTGCCAGAAAACACCTAAAATACATTTTTTAAATATCATCCGGTGACAGCCGAACCACCCTTCACTATCAAAATGATCAACTGTGGGCTATGCATCAGGCAGGACCTAGGAGGGGATCACAGCATCTTGCAGTATGTTACCCTCACGCTCGACGTTTACCAAGTCTGTCACGGTGCCAGCAACTGTATCATAAATGGGAGTTGTTCCCCATCAAGCCTGGAGTGAAAGTCAATGGACTGTTGCTGGGATATCTTATTATCTCAGCAAATGTTGCTGCTATTAAATGTATCATTGATGATAATTATTTTTTCAGCAAGACAGTGCACCGGAGCGTTGAATCAATACAATATCCAACTACTGCAGCGCAGTTTAACTCTCAACTTCCTTCCTCTCAACTGGCCCCGTAAGAGTCCACTGACTACGAGATTTAGGCATACACAGCAGTATAATGTAGCCTATGAGTTGCAAGCAATAAGACTGAAGAAATTAAGCCAGTAACTGGTTGAAGTCTGGCAATGCAGTAATACAGCATTTGAGCGAAAATATGCGATTTTTATATGTACATCTTTATTTCAGGGTTTAGGTAGAAAAAAAACTAGAAATATGCAAGCAAACCGACAACAAGAAATAGAAAAGAAACACAAAAGCAGTACTTAAGGTAAGGTGCGAAAACAAACTACCTGTCGATTGCTTACTTTCTGATTTGCAATTCTACCAAAAACTACCGAAATCAATTCGCGAATGTCAAAGTTATAGCAAGACAAAGTAGTGACATTTTTCTGAGACACAGTGTAGATATAGAAAATGTATAACAACATTTTCAATCAGCGAGTATTCCACCACCAAATTTTTGTTGGGGTCGTTCGAACAACAACGGATATCGACTCGCTACTTTACAGTGGGGCAGGGAAATTTTGCCATTGTCAACCAATATCTCGCTATCTTTGAAACATGTAGTTGCCATAGAAGGCTAATAGGAAGTCAGATGCGGTCTATCGAACGGTGATATTGCCGCTGACTTTGAGCAACGCCGACATTTAAAGGGTGGCGCAAAAACTAGGGTATTGACGACTATAAGTCAAAAATCTGTTATAAAAATTGCGTCACGCATGTTACAGCTTTGCTTTTTATGGCCGCCCATAGTAATAGGCAGACCATTATACATGTATTTTACCCCTGCGGTTTCTAGCTTTCTTCTTTCTTTCTTTTTTTTCCTCGCCTAATCTCAGCAGTCGGAGATTGGATGTCCACCGTAGTTCCACACATGATGTGGCCTTAGTGCGAATTTAGAATGCACGTCTCAAAATGTGCTGCACGCGGCTTGCTCAAAATACAGGATGCAAAAATCACCGAAAATTCGCCATCTGGGCACCATCGCACAACTTTGTCGGGCTGTATCTTCCCAACGAAGGCATATATCGAGAATCGGAAAAAATATTACACAGCAATATCCCCTCTACATCTCCCTCACAATATGGCGAACTTCGGCCCACTAACGGCTGAGATCGGTTCGGGAGTTTGGGGCATCGGAGCAAATTTCAACGGGTTTCGCGCCTTGCCTTCGTTACTGCAGCGACGTCGCTTGCCGGAGGCCAACCAAACTTTGCATGATGTTTGGCCGTCTCCTGGGCTGGTACACTATATATACACTTTCAGGGTCTCTTGCCCCCTGACGGAAGTTTGCCCGGTGCAACATTCACTTTACGTCCAAGTCTTGCATTCTCCTATATTAGCAGCGTTACTGCACTGCACGGCACTCCAGCAGCGGCGCCAGCCAAACTTTGTGGCGTGGTAAAAGGAATTGAATTACGAAACTTTCCGCAGAGGGCGCCCATATATTCGGCTGGGCGGCCATCACGTTGGGCATCGGCCCACAGTCTAGTCTCTGCATTTAAGTTGCTGCGTTGACGTATTATTCCGATTCTACCAGTAGTTTGTGAACAAAGATAAAGATGCAAAACTAGCGGCTACGCTACGTGGTTCACGGCCGACGGTGCAATCCGCATCGCTCATTATGACGTCATTGATGACGTCATAACTCGGAAACTATAAGAGATAGAGAAAAACTGAGACCACCTCGCCCAGTGAAATCCTCTGAGCTATCCAATGGTGAAAACCGCATCGCTCTACGACAACTTTTGCAAAACCGGAAATTACGTCATTTATGACGTCATAATTTGGGTTCAAGATGGAAAT
>Ga0056108_1000532_pt1 | contig 11151 bp, 9 predicted proteins | sample WorMetG1BERMUDA1_FD_83875 | JGI IMG/M metagenome (GOLD analysis project Ga0056108, IMG submission 83875) | Marine gutless worms symbiont microbial communities from Max Planck institute for Marine Microbiology, Germany - Inanidrilus... ... | reverse complement strand
CGCGGTGCGGAGGTTGCCGGCGGCGGGACGGACACGATCCGTTTCAGCGACCTGACCTTGTCGGATCTGCGTGTGTCGAAGCGCTATTGGGATGTGCACAATGGCGATGTGATCCAGTTTCATCGGGACGCGTCGGGTGACCGTCCGGCGGGCAACTTCACCATTGCCGACGATGGTGCACATTTTGAGCGGTTCGAATTTGCCGACGGGACGACGCTGTCTTCCATTTCTGTGGACGCGTCAAACAATGCTGTTCTCCAAGGAACCCAAGCCAACGACACAATCAGGGGCACAAACGCAAATGATCTGCTGACCGGCGCCGCCGGCGACGACACCTTCGTTTTCGCCGCCGCCTCCGGCCGTGACACCGTCACCGACTTCGCCGCCGGCGCGGGCATCGGCGACGTGCTCGAATTCCACAGCCAGCCCGGCCTTGCGACCTGCGCCGAGGTGCTGGCGAAGGCGGCCGATGATGGCGCGGATACGACGATTACGATCGACGCCAACAACAGCGTGCTGCTGAAGGACGTGCTGGTGTCGGAACTGGTGCAGGATGATTTCCGGTTTGCGTGAGATGGCAAAGCACATCAGAAGCGCGGGTCTATCCGCGCCATTGAACACTATCGTCATGTGGGGGACGAGATGCAGACGCCGAAAGGCATGGGCGTTCAGACGATCGGGGCGTGCCGGCAGAGCCTGAGATCGGCATTTGTCGGCACCGGCCTCATCAGCCTGCCGATCAATCTGCTGATGCTCACCGGCCCGCTCTTCATGCTGCAGGTCTATGACCGCGTGCTGGCAAGCGGCTCGGTGCCGACGCTGGTCGTGCTCGGCGGACTGGTCGCCGCACTCTATATCTTTTACGGCCTGCTCGAAGGCGTCCGCGCGCGTGTGCTTTTGCGCGTCGGCCAGCGGCTCGACGCGCAGCTCTCCGGCGTCAGCTACGAATGCTCGGTCTCGCTGCCGATCCTGATGGGCCGCAAGGCCAAGGCGCTCGATCCGGTGCGCGACCTGGAAACCACCCGGCAGTTCCTCGTCGGCCCCGGGCCATCGGCGATCTTCGACATTCCCTGGATGCCGGTCTATATCGGCATCGTCTTCATCTTCCATCCGATCCTCGGTTTCGTCGCGCTCGGCGGCGCCGTCGTCATCTGCGTGCTGATCGGCCTCAACGAGGCGCTCGCCCGCAAGCCGGTGGCCGAGGCCAACCGGCACACCGTGCGCCGCGCCGCGCTGGTCGAGCAGGGCCGGCGCAATGCCGAGGCGATCACGGCCATGGGCATGATGGACACACTGCGCACCCGCTGGGACGGTTTCAGCGCCCAATTCCTCGACAAGCAGCGACGCGCGGCCGACAGCAACAGCCTGTTCGCCACAATGATCAAGACCGTCCGCTTCATGCTGCAATCGATCATCCTGGGGGTCGGCGCCTGGCTCGCCATCCGGCAGGAGATCACGCCGGGCATCATGATCGCCGCCTCGATCATGACGTCGCGGGCGCTCGCGCCGGTCGAGCAGGCCGTCGGGCCAGTGGCGCGCCTTCATTGCCGCGCGTCAGTCCTTCAAACGGCTGCGCGAGGTGGTGGAAAACCGTCCGGATGAAGGGGTGGAAACCGAATTGCCGCTGCCGGAGCGGCGGCTCGATGCCGACGACCTGGTTTCAGGACCGGCCGGTCGGCCGGTGCTGCAGGGCGTGCGTTTCGCCCTGGAGGCGGGCGACGGGCTCGGAATCATCGGCCCGTCCGGCGCCGGCAAGACGACTCTGGCGCGTACCCTCGTCGGGGTCTATCCCGTGCTGCGCGGCCGGCTGACATTCGACGGCGCCGACCTCGCGCAATGGGCGCGCGCCCGCCAGGGCCGCTTCATCGGCTATCTGCCGCAGGACATCCAGCTCTTTGCCGGCACGGTGGCGGAGAACATTGCCCGTTTCGATGCGGACGCCAAAGATGAGGCCATCATCAAGGCGGCCCAGCGCGCCGATGCGCATGCGCTGATCACCAGCCTGCCCCAAGGCTACGACACCGAGATCGGCCCCGACGGGAACACGCTTTCGGGCGGCCAGATGCAGCGCATCGCGCTTGCCCGCGCGCTCTATGGCAGTCCTTTTCTGATCGTGCTGGACGAGCCCAATTCCAATCTCGATTCGGAAGGCGAGGCTGCGCTCACCCAGGCGATCCGCGCGATGCGGGCGGAAGGCTCGATCGTCGTGGTCATCGCCCACCGGCCGAGCGCGCTGGCCGGCGTCGACAAAGTGCTGTGCCTCCGCGACGGCCGCGCCGAGGCGTTCGGACCAAAGGAGGAGGTGCTGAGGCAGGTGCTGGCGCCGGTCTCCCAGGTGGCGGCCCAATGAGCACCGCCGACACCACCCTGTCCGCAAGCATCCGCCGCCATCTGTGGGGCGCCGGGCTGTTTCTGTGTGCGCTGCTGGTCTTCATCGTCGGCTTCTTCGCCTGGATGGAGATTTCCGGCGCGGTGATCGCCCCGGGCGCTGTGGTGGTCGAAAGCAATGTCAAGACGGTCAAGCATAAGGAAGGCGGCATCGTTGCCGAAATCCTGGTCAAGGACGGCGATCAGGTGGCGGCGGGCGACCTGCTGCTGCGCCTCGACGACGCGGTGACCCGCGCCAATCTCGCGGTGGTCAGCACCCAGCTCGACGAGTTTCTGGCGACCGAGGCACGGCTGGTCGCCGAACGCGACGGCCGGGCGGCGATCGCCTTTCCGGTCGCGCTGACCGGCCGGGCGGATAGCGCCGGCATCGCGGCCATATTGGACGGCCAGCGGCGGCTGATGACGGCGCGCCAGGCCGGCTTCCTCGGCCGCATCGATCAGTTGCGCGAACAGATCCGCCAGCTTGAAAGCCAGATGGACGGGCTTCAGGTGCAGAGCACGGCCAAGGCCGACGAGATCGAATTGATCATGATCGAACTTGCCGGGCTCGAGACCCTGCTCGACAAGCAATTCGTTTCGGCCAACCGGGTCTATGCGGTGCGGCGCGACCGCACGCGGCTCAGCGGTGAGCGCGGCGCGCTGACGGCGGAGATCGCCCGCACCGGCCTTGCGATCAGCGAGCGCCGGGTGCAGATCCTGCAGTTGCAGGAGGATTTCCGCGCCGACATCCTGCAGCAGCTGCACGAGACCCGCAGCGAGATCGCCAAGCTACAGGAACAGAAAGTGACCGCCGAGGACCAGCTGTCGCGCATGGATATCCGCGCGCCGCGCGCCGGCCATGTGCATCAGTTGAGCGTGCATACCAAGGGCGGCGTCGTCAGCCCGGCGGAAGTGGTGCTGCAGGTCGTCCCGAAGGAGGATTCGCTGCTGATCGAAAGCCGCGTCGCGCCGACGGATGTCGATCAGCTCTTTGCCGGACAGGAGGCGACGATCCGCCTGCCGGGCCTGAACCAGCGCACGACGCCGGAACTCAGGGCTGCGGTCTTGACCGTTTCGGCCGAGACCTCGCGTGACGAGCTTACCGGCGAGGCCTTCTATACGGCGCGGCTTCGGCTGACCGAGGGCGAGCAGGAGAAACTTGGCGACGACATCCTGCTGCCGGGCATGCCGGTCGAGGCGCTGATCCGAACCGACGACCGCAGCATCCTGTCCTATCTCGTCAAGCCGATCCGCGACCAAGTCGCACATGCGCTGCGGGAGGAATAGAGTGCCGGCTGCGGGCGACGGCTTCCGGTGGATGCCCATCGATAATATGGTGTGATCACATTGGACAATATCAGGAATATCATTTGCAAAGGCTCGACTGTCTTCGCCAGGATGCGGGATGCCGATAAGGCGTTGGGTGCCTTTCTTCTGTTTGTCTCTGTGGTTTTTGCATCCGCTTCCACCGCGCAGACCTTGGCACGATGTATGTCTTCGGGTTTCTCGACGCTCTCTATGGTGGCGACTGGACGGCTGTTGCCGCTGTGGAAGGCAATCGCGTGGCGCTCTACATGATGGCCAATCGGATCTATTACAACAGATCCGAGGCTAGGCAGTTTCTGGAGTTCAATGATGATCTGTACGTCCGGGACGCCGCGTATCTCTACTCCCGATCCGCGCGTCTCGGTTACGAACCCGCCGACACCGCACTGCGGTCCCTGGCAAGACGGCATCCGGATCTGTTCGGCCCGGATGCCTCCGCAGAACCGGTGCCGGATATCGAGGCCATAGAGGTTTTCTGCACGCCGAGACGGTATGAGTGAAAGGGTTTGGCTGCCGGGACCGAGCGCCGGAGTCGCCTCACTCGCCAAGCGACAGAAGCCAGTCCAACTGCGCCGGGCTTTCGATGGATTCGGCAAAGGCTCCGCGCAGAGCGGCAATGGCGCGGGACGGTTCAAGCCCGCGCTCGATGAGCAGCATGGCCGCGACGGTGCCGCTGCGTCCGGCACCGTAATGGCAGGTGATACCGAGCGTCGCGCCGTCATTCAGCCGTGCGTGGAGACCGGGCGCGAGACCCTGCCAGGCCTCCAGAAAAGCTGCGTCCGGAACGCCGTAATCGGCAATCGGCAGCCATAGCGTCCGCTGGATGGCGGCCTCCGCCGCCGCATGGTCGAGAAGACGGCGCGCATTCTCGGGCAATTCGCTGTTTTCCGTCAGCACCAGCAATCGTTCCGTGCCAAGCCGCGCGGCGTGGCGTAGCGTGGCGTGCATCTGCGCCGGGTCGATATGAGCGCTGCCGTCGAGCGCCGCGCACAGGCCGGGAAAACCCATCGTAACGATGCGCCCTCCGCCTGGGCTCTGAATCACGGCGCGAATGCTGGTTCCGTCATCCGCCGCCGCGGCCGCATCAGTGTCGACGGCGGCCGTGTGTTCTTCGTCTCTTGTCACGGTTTCATCCTATGCCATGCAATGCGGGCGGCAAACGGCGCGGCCATCAGGCCGGGCCGTCCATCGCTTGCCGTCTGTCTTAACGGATCGGATAGGCATACATCACGCCGCCGGCGTCGATCGGGGCGTTGGCCGTTTTCATCCGGTCGAGGGCAAATGGCGTTTCCGCGCCGAGATGCCGGTCGAACACCTCGCCATAGGACCCGACCTGGCTGATGACCCGATAGGCCCAATCGGCCGGCAGGCCGAGCTTCGCGGCCATATCGGCCGTGGCGCCGTCCGCGGCCAACAGGCGGCGCACGCCCTTCGGCTGGTCGTCGATGGCGGCCATGACGGCATCGACATTGGTCGAGTCGATGCCGAATTGATCGGCGTTGAGCATCACCTGAAAGGCCCAGAAGACGGCGGCTTCCAGCGCCTGGTCGGGCTGCGTGACGATGGTCAGCGGTTCGGCCGAGATGATTTCGGGCAGGACGACATAGTCACCCGGGTTCTCCGCCAGCAGCCGGTCGGAATTCAGCGCGGTGACGTCGGAGGCGTAGACATCGCATTTGCCGGAGAAGAAGGCCTGCAGGCGGGCGGTCTTATCGGCGATGTTCTCGACCCGGTAATTCATCTCGCGGTCGCCGAACCAGTCGGCGATGTTGAGCAGTGTGGTCGAGCCGTCCTCCGCGCAGACGGTGGCGCCGTCCAGTTCCGCGGCGCTGGACACGCCGAGCGATGACGGTACCATGAAGCCCTGGCCGTCATAGAAGGTGGTGGCAACAAAGGCCATGCCGGGATCGGCGTCGCGCGATCCAGTGGCTGTGATGGAACGCGAGGCCATATGCGCCTGGCGGGCGACGATTGCCTTCATCGAATCGGAAAACCCGATGCCGCGGATGTCGGCCTTTCCGGCATCGCCGAGGATCGCCGCCGCCGCCATGCGGCAGAAATCCGTGTTGAAGCCCTGGAAGACGCCCTGGCTGTCGGGCACCGAGAAACCGGGCGAATTGGGATTGACGAGGCAGATTAGCGAACCGCTGTTTCGAATGTCGTCAAAAACGTCGCCCGCCGCGGCGGGCAGGGCGGCAGCGGCCAGGGCCGCCGCGGCGATGGCGGTCCGCAGGGCGGTATTAAGAGATATGGTCTTCATGATCGGCTCCGTGGATATGGAACAGGGATATAGATGAGCGAAAACATGTATACAGGTATATAGTTACGGTTTTGTGACAGGTTTCCCGCCGGCCGGCAAGTCTCCCTGCCTCTCAACGCATGGTGTGCCACCGGGTGGCGTGCAGACGTCGGCCGATCGCCGACAGGAAGGCGCAGGAGACGAAGAACCAGAACCCCACCAGCGCATAGGCCTCCAGCGCGTGGCCGCGCCACCCCGGATCGTTGAAGGCCATCCGGGCCGTGGCGGTCAGGTCGTGGATGCCCAGGATGACGACGAGGGAGGTGTCCTTGTAGGCACCGATCACGCTGTTCAACAGGGCCGGCAGGCTGCGGTGGATCGCCTGGGGCAGAATGACGAGGGCCGTCGCCTGCCAGTAGGACAGGCCGAGCGATTTTGCCGATTCACGCTGGCCGACCGGCAGGGATTGCAGGCCGCTGCGGAAATCCTCGGCGAAATAGGAGGCGTGAAACAGGGTGAGCGCGATCAGGGTCGCGCCGACTGGGCTGATCGCGGTGCTGGGCGGCAACATCAGCGGCAACACGAAAATGCCGACGAACAGCACGGTGACCATCGGCACTCCGCGCATGATTTCGATATAGGCGGCGGCCGCCCGGCGCATCAGCGGATAGGTCGCCTGGTCGCGGGCAAGCGCCAGAAGCATGCCGAGCGGGAAGGCGACGGCGATGGTGACCACCGACAGGATCAGCAGGATCGGCAGGCCGTTCCAGCGCGTCGAATCGACCGGCATCAGGCCGAACACGCCGCCGCCCATCAACAGGAAGGCGGCAAGAAGGCCCGCAACCCACAGCGCGACAGTCGGCAGGGCGCTGATGCGCGGCGCGCGGCCGATGGCCTGCAATCCGGCGAAGACGGAGAGGGCGCATAGAAGGAGCGAGGTCAGCGCCGGCCGCCATTGCGCATCGAACGGATAGGTGCCGAACAGGATGAAACGGGTCTTCTCGACCAGAAACGGCCAGCACGCGCCGCGATGGGCGGCGCAGGCTTCTCCCGGTGCGAAGGGCGGTGTCGCATCGATGAGGAGCCAGGAGAGCGCCGCCCACCACAGCCACAGCGCAAGCCCGGCGCTGATAAGGGAAATCACGGCCGCGCCGGGCGTTGCGACCAGACCGTGCAGACGGTCGGCGAGCCGCCACGGTCCATCGGCCGGGCGATGCAGCAGCAGCGGACGGTCGCTCATCACCGCCTCCCCGGGGCCCGCAGGCCATCGTTCAGGTGGTTCAACAGTGCCGTCAGGCCGAGGCAGAGGCCGAGATAGAGCGTCATGGTGATCAGCATCATTTCCATGGGGCGAAAGGTTTGGTTGATGATCGTGCCGGTGACGGACATCAGGTCGGAATATCCGACGGCGATCGCGATCGAGGTGTTCTTGACCAGGTTGACATATTGGTTGCCGAGCGGCGGCAGCACGATGCGCATCACCTGCGGCAGCACGACAAGGCGCATGATGTGTCGTCTTTTGAGGCCGAGGGCCGCGGCCGCCTCCGTCTGTCCGTTGGGAACGGCTTCGATGCCGCCGCGCAGGACCTCCGCGATCTGGGCGCCGTGATAGAGCCCGAGCGTGACGGCGACCACCAGGAACTGCAGCGACAGCCGCACGCCGCCCTGAAAGTCGAAGCCCCGCAGGACCGGGACCGACGGTGTCAGCGGTACATTCAAGAAAAAGACCGCCAATATCGGCGGACCCGACAGGCAGAGCGCGACGACACCCAGAACCGAGCGCTGCCGGCCGGTCCTCGCCTGCCAGGCGATGGCGTAGCGGCGCCAGCCATAGGCGAGCGCGCCGCCAAGCAGGAACGCTGCCAGCAGCCACAGTTGTTTCGGGTCCGGCACGATCGACGGCAGATAAAGCGAGCGGTTGGAGATCTGCACCGGACCGAGCGCGATCGCCTGGCGCACCGGCGGCAATCCGTTGACGGCAGTGACGAACAGCACGAGCAGGATGAGGATCTTCGGCAGATTGCGAAACAGCTCGACATAGGCTGCGGCCAGCGCGCGCCCCAACGCACTCGGCCCGACACTGACGAGGCCGACGGCGAGGCCGGCCAGATTCGCCAGAACCAGGCTCACGCCCGCCAGGAACAGCGTGTTGATCAGGCCGGTCAGGATGACGCGCGCATAGCTGTCGCCGGGGCGATAGGGAATCAGGCTTTCGCTGACGTCGAAACCGGCCTCCTTGAAGAGAAAGGAGAAGCCCGGGTTGAGGCCCGCGGCCTCCATGTTGGACACCACATTGTGCGCGACTACGAGTGCCGCCGCCGCCAGGGCCACGACAAGGGCGATATCCCAGAACGGAGGCCGTTTCGATTGCTGCGGCGGCGGTAACGGTGTCATGTTTTTGCGGCTTTCATCTTGCGGCGGTTCCGAAGTTTCGCTACCTCGAATAAGAGCGGACATCTATATTTGTATACATGTACATTAACCGTTTTGTGAATGGCGAAACGGCTGTGTTTTGGAACAGGACTGGAAGGGGAGGTTGCCCATGCTGGCCGGCGCCAATGCGAAATCACGGGTTGAGAGCGTCGCCGATGCCGTCCGCAAGCGCATCTGCCTGGCGGAACCGGGGCAGGATTTGGTCCTGCACGAGGGCGCGCTGGCCGGCGAATTCCACATGTCGCGCACGCCGATCCGCCAGGTCCTGCAACGTCTTGCCTATGAAAGGCTGGTGGAGACCCGCTCGGGCATCGGCACGATCGCCGTGGCGCTCGACGAATCCCATCGCGACCGTTACCTGCGCGCCCATCATGGCATTCTGCGCGCCGTCATCGCCTCTCAGGAGACGGTGCTGGACATGCGCCAGAAATCGCAGATCCTGGCGCTCGCCGGCCTTCTCGACCAGCAGCCGGCTCGCGACGCCGAATTCCATTTCGAGATCCGTGGCCAGTTGATTGCTATTCTTGCGGATGCGATCGAGGATCCCATCCTGCGGGACGCGCATCTCGCCAGCCATTGGCGTGTCGTCCGCTGTGACCTGCGCGATTACATGCGCGATCCCGATAGCGCCGGGCGCCGCCTGAAAGCGCTGATCGATGCCGTCGCGCGATCGGTCGGCGGGGGCCTGCTGTTTCAGACGCTACTGGAACACGATCTGCAAGCTTAGCAGCGCCACCGAACGGCTCAAACAGGATCCGCCGCGACATGCGCCGGCAACCGTCCGGGGGCGCGATACGTCACTGCCGACTTTTCAATCCGGTGCCCTTTCTTTCTCTGAGATTTTGGGGTTAGGATTTCACAACCGCATGTTTCGGATCACATCACCATTTAATTTCAAAGAGGAAAGAATTTGACGCAGCGATTAACTATGACCGTTTTAGGAAATATATTGAATGCGAAGGCCGATAAAACACTGATTGGAATTTGTATTGGGGCCTGTATTCTACTAATAATATTAGTGATCGTTTCTCCGCAAAAACTCATTTACGACGAGCGATATCACCTCGGACACGTAGAAACACTGGCGGGGCCTGGCGGATTGTGGGCCTTCCTGACAATCCCATCACACAGCGCTGTAGGGCCCGTTTACGGCGTGCTTCACTACATCCTGAGCCCATTTACCGGCCTCAACGCCCCCTACGTGCGGTTCGTAAACGTAACGATGGCGCTCGGCATCGTGGGGCTAACGAGCGGCATGCTTTCCAATCTAGGATATACCAAAACCATCGCTCGGTCAGCGGCTTTCTTCGCAATACCAATGGTTTGGAGCACATCCGGGATGGCCCTGACCGAAATCGTCGCCGCTTTTTTTTATGACGATTGGAGTGTTTGCGATCGCGCGCCCGCCGTTTTTTCCAGTTAACGGTAAACTCCCCGGCCGGTGGCCCGCCGACACAACATCCGTGGCACCATGGTTGATCTGCGGCGTGTTCACGGGATTGGCGATCCTGTCACGTCAGACCTATCTGCCCGCTGTGGCGTTTCCGGTCATTCTTGCGATTATCGCCCGCCGTCATCGAGCGTTGGCGGCGGTTTCGTTCCTGACAAGTCTTGTAGTGATTGCTCCGGTTTTTTACGTCTGGGGTGGCCTCACTGCTCCCGGACAGGAGTTCACCGGCGGTGGCATCTCAATCGCCCACGGCGTGCTCAGCCTGGGATACTTGGCGATTATCCTAACGATCATAGCTCCCGCATATTTTTCGTCGATTCTTAAACGCCACCTACTGATTGCCATTGTCGCGATTAGCATTGCATTTAGCGGCCTCATGAGCTTGAGTCATATAATACCGATGCGTAGCTTATTTGAGTCGCTTTTACCTTCCGAGGCGCTCGGGTTCGTAGGGTTCAGCTTCGGCGTAGTTGTTTATCTAGCAGCGGTGTCCTTGGGCTTTGCGACTTTATTCAACTGTTGGCAACGACTGGATCAGCCTGGGTTCGTTGCAAGTACGTTGGTTATGGGGCTTTGCGTAGCGACAGCTTTCGGCGTGGTGCATGGTTTCTCATCCAGATATGTGATGTCCTCCATTCCATTTTTGTTTGTCGCCGTGCAACCATTTCTGAAGCTGAACATGTTCTTCGCCCTTAGGATTCTTTTTGGCGCATTGATCGGAATTGGATCCATGGTGACGTATTACGGCTTCATTTGATTTTCGACCGGTTGTTGACGCGGTCAGAGTTACGATCGCTCTCCGTTCCTCAGCGCGAAACACCGCGATTCATCGCCAACACCGAAGCGATGAGGAATTCGGGCGTGCCGGGAGTTTATGGTGAATTAATACTAGCGATTGGATGATGCGTTTGCGCCAGCTGCCACACCCATTCGGCAAGCGCCGGGTTGACCTTTCCCCTGAGAACCGGGCCATTGCGGATTGGAGTTTTCCACCTTTAGATTGAACAAGGAGGAGAGACCGATGAAACGCAGACGGTTCACAGAAGAGCAGATCATAGGCGTTTTGAAAGAGAATGAAGCCGGTGCACAGGTAGAAGATCTGTGTCGGCGTCACGGTATCAGTTCGGCGACGTTTTACAACTGGCGCAAGAAGTATGGCGGCCTTGAAGTGAACGAGGCCCGTCGGCTCCGTGAATTGGAGACCGAGAATGCGCGATTGAAGAAGATCGTTGCCGATCAGATACTTGACATGTCGGCGATGAAAGAGCTCCTGGCAAAAAATTTGGTAACGCCCATGGCCAGGCGCAAAGCCGTGGGCTTTCTGATGACCGAGATG
>Ga0056108_1000531_pt1 | contig 11162 bp, 8 predicted proteins | sample WorMetG1BERMUDA1_FD_83875 | JGI IMG/M metagenome (GOLD analysis project Ga0056108, IMG submission 83875) | Marine gutless worms symbiont microbial communities from Max Planck institute for Marine Microbiology, Germany - Inanidrilus... ... | reverse complement strand
CGATTAATTCTTTAGCATATTAACTCATTAATTAATGTGTTGATTTTACAGCCCTATCACAGACAGCAAAACCTAAAAGATATTCGCATGTAGCTGGGTTTTTTTTAGGCCAGATGCCCTTCCTGTCATCTAACCCAAATAGTGAAAGCACTAAAAAGGGAAAACATTGATGCCAACCCACTGCACCTCATTCTTTCTTAACCCACCAACCCCTGAGAGTAGAGAATCTGCATCTACTGCAGATCTATGATGCATGCAGCCAGTACACAGTACTCATGGGAGCTAAAAATAGAAAAGGCATGCTGAATTTACAATTGTGAGATCCAGCCCAAAATTCCAAACAATTGTTCTCGGTATCAAAGTGAACCCCTTCCGAAAAATTTCACTAAAATCCATCCACTAGTATCCTGATCACAGAGTCAATGACAGACTCATCTCATCCTCGTTTTGTGGAGGCAAGCTCAGAGTTTTGTTTGCCGCAGTTTTTTTTCCGCAAGTGCAAGTTCATCATAAACTAACATGAAGTCATGCAAAATACATTATCAGAGACACGGTTTTCATTACGCAGCATACACTGTACCAGCACAGTAAATGAGTAGTATTTAGCAATTATTACCACAAATGCTCAGTCATATAAAATGGAAAACAAACAATCAGATAAAATAAATAATACTCTAGTTCGTAGCACGTTAAAATAACAAAGGTCAGATTTTCCTTGCACATGGTTTACTTGCATGGACTAGCACTGACAACACTTGTTATGGGCTATACAATCACCATTTGTTCCAAGTGCATGAAGCAGAATGTTTGGTGTATAAGGTGACTAAATACTAAGTAGCACAGTTCAATGGTTGGCAAATGTGGCAACAGAGATAATTTGTGTCGTAAGGACACCTGCATTCAGTCACAGCGACACAAAAGGCCACAACAGAAAAAGATTAAAAGATACTTTAAAAACTGGCACGCGACATGTACAAATTACCTCGTGAGGTAATGACTGTACCAAATCGCTATTCCCAAGGATGCGAAACTATACGATACGACTGGACACCTCTCTCCACACACGACTGCGGAAATCGAACTTTCTTGACTACTCCCACGACCGAGGGACACGATAGCTCTCGACTGCCAAGACCGAAGAGCATCTTCGGACGTTCGAGTACTTAAAAGGAATTCCCGGATTCACTTTCACACCGATCACGCGAATACATCGAATCGACCCGAGACTGCTATGCCAGCCAAAACCGCGATTAAAGAGATAGGACGTGGACAATCTATACATACGAAACCTGCAACATAATCACCACAAATGTTGTGACTACTGTGACAGCGCCGGTAACAAGCCGCCTAGTGATGATAAGAACAAGGTTAATATCAGGCAAACAGACTGTTCTAATGCTTCGTTCTATTAGGCTCGTGAACTCGTGTTTACCGTAAACACAACACGTAGATCCGTCCCAAAACGTTCTCGTGAACTCGAGATCTCGTGATCACAAGTCGTGAACTGGAGGAGAATTATGCACCTCCACTAGTTACGAGATAAAAATTGCGGCATCCAAATGCAGAGTTTTGCATACAGTGCAAATGGAGATACGTGTTTTTTATTAGATTAAAAGGAATAATTGTTTCATTTTTCAAACACAAAATATGCAGAGACAGGATTTGTAATAATAATAAAGGAATATACACAAAAAAAGACAAAACAGTCGACTTCAGAACCACACCTACTTCCTTTCCATCATTATCTCGAGAACACCAGATAACTGGATAGTTCTTGTGAAGTCATAAACACGATTAATTTATTTTTGGTAAATACAAGTTCACGAGTCCAACAGAATGCAGCGTAAGACAGATAGGTGCTTCAGCACCACCACCACCTCCATTTAAAGGCAGTTTACTGCATGAACATGTATTGGCTGGTTGCCCCACTGGCTCTCTTCCAAAAGAGAACCTTTAGGACAATTGGCCAGGGATGTCATGGAGTTCAAATCTGAATACAAATGTTGTTGGATTCAGACAATTTATTTGCAAATCCGAAATGTGACAGATTTTTTTAACGAAGTGGTTACGGACACGACGGTCGTGCCTGGGAACTACAGACACGATGGTCGTGTCTCGTAGTAGTAGATACAGCGGACACGACCGTTTCTTTTACTTGCCCACGGTCGTGTCCTTTTTCTATGCATATCCCCACAAAAACCCTCTATTACACTGATAAATGACTTTGTTGTCGACAGCTAGACGCAAATTTTGGAGGTAGTGCAATAATTTGCCCCACCCGCAAAACCCGCTAACGCGCCTGGCACAAAAATTCCTTTTATAAATTCGAAAAAAAATTATTTTGGGCGTCAACAATTTGTGCATAAATAGGGTTTAGTCGGATTTATTAGTGTTAGGGTATGGTTAGGGTTAGGGCTGGTTAGTGGTAGTAGTTTGGTTGGTGGGTGTCCGCCATCTTGTGGCGGTCGTGGTCGTGTCTATAGTGGATCTGTGGAGTATACACGACGGTCGTGTCCGTAGTATGTATGCATGACGATCGTGTCCGTAACATACACGACCGTCATGTCTATAGTGGATCTGTAGAGTATACACGACAGTCGTGTCCATACGATATACGCACGACGGTCGTGTCCGTAACATCCGCCTTTTTTTATGTTGGATTTGAATTCGTGGTCAGTGTGTGCCTCTGTTAATCTTCCCTTGCACTGTAAAGTCCAGAAGTTTTCTTCTGCCACCGGCTCACCCGGGTGGTCCTGGAAAAAGGGCCGTAAAACGGTTGTGGTGGTAGGGAGAACGTGTTTGGTCCCTCACTCGCATGAGTTTGAATGTCAAGGTCAAAGGTGAAGGTCATCAGAGACAAAAAACAGGCTTTGGCGCTCCCATGACCCCCCTTGGCAGCGATGGGATGGGATGGTGTCATCATTGTCAACGGGGGGGGGCCTTGCATGTGATGTATGTTTGGTAAAACATCTTTAGCTCTAGTTATGGCACGGCAGGCCATTATAGTTTTGACGTGGTTTCTTTTTCTTTCTTTCTTCTTTTTTCTTTCCTCGCCTAATCTCAGCGGCCACAGATTGGATGTCAACGATACTTCCACACATGGTGTGTCTCTAGTGCGAATGTAGAATGCAGGTCTGAAATGTGCTGCATGCGGCTTGCTGGAAATGCAGGACCCAAAAAAACCGCCATCTGGGCACCATCGCATAAGTTTAGTCAGCCTATATCTTCGCAACTAAGGCATGTATCGACAATCGGAAAAAAACTTGTTAAACAGCAATATCTGCTCTATGTGTCCTCACAAATATGGTGAACTTCAGCCCACTAGGGGCTGAGATCGTTTTGTTAGTTTGGGGCACCCCAGCAACGTTTTGGTTTAGTTACTGCAGCAACATCGCTCAACGGAAGCTAACCAAACTTTGCACGATGTTTGGCCGTCTCCTGGGCTGGTACACTATATATACATTTTTTTGAGGTTCTTGCCCCGTAACGGAATTTTGTCAGGTGCAACATTCACTTTGCATCCAAGACTTGCACTCTCCTATCTTGGCAGCGTTACTGCACGGCACTCCAGTAGTGGGCGTAAGCCAAACTTTGCGGTGTTTAACAAAGGGCATCACTTATATTCGGCAGGGCGGCCATCATGTTGGGCATTGGCACACATTCTAGTTTGTTCTGATTCTGTGTTTAGTATAAGAACGTAAGTAAATAGTTAATTAATGTGGTACTTAGCAGTCGAATGTGTATTTTAGCTGTGATCATGTGACAAATCCACATCCGAATCCGACGGATTTGAAATACAAATTCCGATGGATTCAGATTTTAGATGGCTCCGTCACATTGCCACAACTGGTACAAGTACTTTTACAATCCAGATGTCCTTTCTGCCACACAACCAGCTGCGTCACAGCACTCAGTGAAACTCAAAGCACCAATCCTAACCAGTGAAAAATCACCCAGAGGACTCATCCTTTCTCGAGCCACCACGAGACTCCCGAGGCAAGGACTCTACCGGTACTCTGTTAATGCCGGCACTTCAACGTCAGTACCAAAACTGACTTAAAGACTACACTTAACAGCAAAGTACAGCACAGACCTCTTGAATGTTGCAGTATGTCAACTGAGCAAAACAACCCTCCTGTTTTAGCTGCCAAAGTTGCAGCAGTTATTCAACAGGTTTTGGCCCCACTAACTCCCGTCATCGCTTACCTGCTCGGGTGATAATCACATGCATTTGCAAGGCATAAAGTCAGTAATCACACGTCAACTGGATATGCCAGCAGTCACTAGGTCAGCCTCATTGCAAGATCTGGAACTGTGGTAGGACATGTAAAAAGTGAGTTCTGAAAATGGTACATAAAAGTAACAACAGTAGGGGAAACTGCTATGTAGTCCATTTGGTGGAGCACCCCTGGGTGTTATTACTGAACGCAATTGGGGTATTACATAGCAACAACATATGCAGGTTAAGTGGGCTGGCTAGTACTGAGTACTATGCATATGAGGCAAGCTAAGTTGTAGGTAATCATAGAGAGGCAACCAGTGCAACTCAGTCAGAAAAATAGTATTTAATTACTGTGAAAGACTGAGTGAAACTATTCAAGCAACTGAATTTTGTTGACAGTATAACTTCCTGTTATTAGTAGAACCATGAACAAGGAGTTCAGAGGCGTACAGTATCGAGCTGTTAAAGTGGAAAGGGATTCACATTTTCTATCATCCGCACCACAGCTCTGAAATGACTGAGTTAAGATTTTATGTCCCACTTGACACAAAATAGGTCATTTCGGAGACGTTCTTCCCAGCCAACCATGGCACTGCATGCCTCACTTGGGAGTTTTCCATGTGCTTTAGTTTGACACTACCAGCATCCACCATCAGCTACGTCCCAGCACCAAATTACTTAGTGCCTTCACCATCCAGTACGGCAGTGCCAAACATACCTGCCAGCTGACTCGAGATGACAGATTGGACACGCGCACACGATAATCGCTGTGCTGAGGTGGCGGATTGCGCGAAGAGCCTTGGTAACTACAGCACAATCCACGGGTTCAGTCACTCACCCGCGATGAAAAACAAACACTAATTTCTCAGAGAGAGAGAGAGAGATCTCAATGAATATTCATGCCTTCGTGGTTCTTTATCATAACACTGAAATGCTCAGTCATTATACTCAGCTACTTTCTAAACCACACAAATTCTCCAACTTCTCCAGTCGCCTGCAACAGCTACAAAGGCAAGCTATTCACTAATACTCACCGTCATTGAATGACATCTATGGCCATCTTACAGGCTTTAAGACTGTAATGGTGCCACCTAAACACCGGTCTGGGGCAAGTACTGATGCTCAACTGATGCAATTTTCCCGGATGCATCTGTTTCCCTAACCTTTCCTGCAAAAACACAAAAAATGTCCTTCCACTTGTTGAAAAATGGCTCATATGTACACCTGTATAATGGCACTTTTTACGAAGCAGTAATTTGGCCCAGTGCCCTATCTCATAGTATCTCATACAGATCCAAGGCAGAAATGAGCCCGGGTATCTGAGTAAGATTCTGTAACCTTAACCTCAGAGATACAAAAAGCATTTTATGAAAACGAACTAAAGAAAAATGGAAGATGATAAATCTTCAATACAGTACCGATCATAGTCACCGCGGTACCTCCCTCCGTAACCACCACCACCATAACCACCACCATAACCTCCTCCATAGCCACCGCCACCGCCACCAAATCCACCCCGTCCACGGAAACCACCAGGACGACGCTCTCCAGGTAATCTCGCAAAGTCAACAATGACGCTGAAACACAATCCATAAACTGCCTATTTACCGCATCAGCTACTGTATTATGAGTTTGCTTTTTAGCACACAAGGTAAAATACCAAACATGCTAATGTAATAAAAAAAAAACAATGTTAAATGTATCACTGGTATGCTGGAAAGATTACTTTTCCAGTTATACTTGCCTATGGCCATAAAAGACCACGATGCTGCATCGCAGCATCAGCTTCAGCACTCAGCAAAGTGTTCAGACTTCAGTTACTTATAATCCCATACATCTGACAGGTATTAAAATGGGTACCATAGTACAGACATCCACCGCCAAGAAGGGACAACTGGCTTATAAATTCTTTCTGAATGGCATACAGCAAGCACATACCACATCGTCAACAGTAAATTACAACCAAATCTACTTTTAAAAAGCAATAATTTCCTCTACGGCAACACAGCCTTCCTGCTTTTGTGATTAAGTAATCAACTGCAGGATGACAGCTTGCTGCATTAGACAGACCATCACATGTCACATCACCCATCTAGCCCTTTCCCAAACTTCCTGCCACTGTATGCTGTGTGCGCATGACAGAAACAAATGGCAGGGTGCGTGTAAGGGTTCGGATTCATCAGCAATCTTTGACCATCTTTCAATTAGCAGCTATTAGCAACACTGTAGACTCTAGTTACAACCACATCATTTGTTTGAATGTTGTAACATTGCAACTGCCAGACGTAAGACTACACGCAAAAACTGTTACTCTGACAGCTGCTACAATCACAATAATCACAAGGATTCATCAGGAGATGAGATAGCGAACGTGACCTTTTTTTACGACGACATCGCACATGTAGAGACCAGCGCCTACACCCATTGAACCGACTTCCTAATTTCTACTATAACTAGGCATCTATGCTGATCTATGCACCTAATCATCTATACATCTACGCCCATCAAACCCAGTTATCAGAGTCTGTTTTGCCCAAATAATCGCTGAATAATTGCGCAAATCGTATTAATATGGTCATAGACTATAAAAGTAGATTTTGAAACCGAGGTAATTGCTTTACAACAACATCGTACACAAATAACACAAAATAAGGGCCATTACGCTGTTCAAGGTCATTCAAGGTCACCGATTAGGGTACCAATCGAAACCTCATATACGACTTCCTATTAGTGACTAATATTAACTTACCTCCTATCTTGCACCGTTTCCGAGATTATATAGTCTTCGATAGGTCCAAAATCGCTATATTTAGCTACTCTCTTACGTTTAACTCCCCGATGCAGGGGGTTCCCTGGGATGATCTCCGTAAAATTTTCCGTGAATGTCAATGGCTGGCCAAGATACCAAACGCCGTAGAAATATTGCAGAAAATTTCAACCATCTGAGTAGGGTGCACAAGTGCTACAGTCAGACGACAGACAGATGGACGGATGGGTGACAGCATAGTTCACGTTTGCTAAAAATGATGATTATTCAGTATTCACCGAGCGGAACTGATTTCAGTTTTATTGCAGCTGTAATCGTCAACACTATTGAAAATGCTGACGATTACAGCTGCTACAAAACTGAAATCAGTTCCACTTGTTGAATAAATGAACAAGACAAACAAAGACAATGCAAACTACAGTACGAGAGATTGTGATGCCTTATGATACATCAATACAGAGAAATGTTTATATCTGATACCGGTCTCCACACATCTCCTTGCCATTGAGTTCATACACAGCATCTTCAGCATCACGTTTATCTGAAAATTCCTACAAAAATACAGTTCAAACATATTTTTGAAAAAATTTCTAGTAACCATTAAACAACCAATAAACCTTTCATACACTATTCAGAAACTTTTGGGCAACTAAAATTGCTATAACTTGTTTCCACATTTAAAAAGCACACTTAACTAACTGCAGATGGTGCAGGTGCTACTCACAAAAAAGATTTATAAACCAGCAATCAGTGTATCAACGTTGTAAGGTGCTGGCGAGCAAATATCGTATTAATGTTACAGCTATTATACAATTAACGAGTCACACTGCGCTTTGCGTGATCATGGCTGGAGTGGAGTCACAGCAGTGGCATGACAGGGACTTGCGGCCGGACAGTCTTCCAGTGGATCTGCGAGTCCGGTCGGATCCGAGTCTGGCGTCCCGCTGCCACCAAAGCGTCCGTGGGATGCAAATGGTGGCTGTGGCTAGTTTGGTTGGTGCACAGCCAACACCAGTCTGGTAGCGTCATCCACAGACAGAATTTGTGAAAATTATACATAGATTCAAACAATCCTTTGTTTACACACAGTAATAAGCAAAATATGAATAGTCCACTTATAAGATGAACTATATGTTCAGGTAACAATGAAGTACAGATACAGCAAAAAAAGTGGGCTGTCCAGTGTGCAGGTATTAACATCATTTCAGTCTGATATGAAACAATGATAGTAATCAGAAACATCAAAAACATGCCAGTCAAATAAGCCAACAACAACCTACCACAAATCCATATCCATCCTTTAATGAGATCTCACGTATCTTGCCATAACCTTTAAAGAACCGTTCAACATCTGATTCACGTGCTACGTGCGGTAATCTGCCAAGGAAGACCCTAGTTCTACCAGCCATGGTTGTAAACCAAAACAGCTACAAAATGACAAAGCACAGAAATATAATCCACATTATCACGATCACACAATCACACATGCTATACAAGGTATGATGCAGTCAGCCTAACTGTTAACCAACGCTTTTGACAGGTATCCGGGTTGGTTTAGAAAGTGCACCAACATAATTTGCTTTTACACACGGACATATAGCATTTCTGATGCATGTTTGGTGTTTGTGTAGCCAATGCTGTTTTGTCACACACAAGGTATTTTTGTATTCATAATCATAACATGCCAAAAATTTAGCAGAACTACTGGATTTTGATCTGCATGCAGGTGGTCTAGTAATTGCTAGATTCTGTGGATTTCAATTATTGGGCAAACCACTCCAGACCATCATTTTACTACGGAACTGTATAGAGTATGGACGGAGTACAAATAGCCTATAGTGCTGCTGAATGACAAGTATGGCCAGCTTACAACCAATCAGTGGGCTAGCGTGCTGCGGACGTATGGTGTTGATGTGTTGTGCGTTTTGATGGATGGCAGTGAGTTTTTGTTTTACTGTTATGGTTAGCATTAGCATCAGTAGGGTTTACTAGGGTTAGGGTTAGTGTTGTGGGTGGAAAGACTACAGAAACATAACATCAGAGTATTAATTTGCATTTTCGCGAATTTTCATGAACAACCTCCACAATTTTCACCTACCTTATTGTTACATAAAGTAATTTATGGTTATGCAATTTTTGTTGTTAACCCCACTCATCCCTGCTCTTGGCCCTCGCCCTCCGGACTTCCAGCTTCGGCCCTCACATTCACATTCTGTGGGCTGTGTCTCATTCACGTTTATTTCTGGACCTTGACAGGAAGCCTAGGATGGGTGTAGTTTAGTGGGAGATGGGATTTTTGTACTGAATTCTGGTCGTTATATGTTTTTTGTGTGTTTTATAACAGTATGTTAGTTTAGTTAAATTACATTAAATGTAGCGCATTTATGACTACTACCCTTACAGGAACATGTCGTCGTCACTTTCGGAGTCGTCAAATAGGTCAAACTTTAGTAAAAATCTGTAATGATCGCACTTTCAGAATGCCATCTTTAAATGGGTTATGTCAAATTACTTTCACTACTTGTTATATTTGGACACACCCACTTAGACAGTTGCGCAGCTGGCCGAGAGCTTCAAGCCAAATGCTGTATTGTGGGCATTCCACACAATACATCCATCTACTTCTCTGTTGAGATAAGTTGAGTAGGTGCATCATTTCTTGCACCATTTAGGCCTATATTAGATAGATTTGTCGTTAGCCTGCATTGTATGACACTGTATGACACCAAACTTGATGAGTCAAGTTTCTCACACTAGAGGTAATATGTATAAGTTACACAAATGTATTCAAGTATGATATTAGAAAATATTTTTACTGAAAGAGTTGATAACTTATGGAACTCTTTACCATCCTTGGTTGTCGAAGCACTGTCACTTAATTGTTTTAAGACAACATTAGATAACTTTTGGTCTAACCAAGATGTTTTGTACAATTTAAAGCACCATTCTTGGGAATCGGAAGTAGAAGTTATTCTTAATGTGACTGTATCGTTTATTATATTATGCATAGAGAATGTGGGCATAGAGGCAACTGCCGGAGCCCACAGTGCCGATATGATACTATGCGCGTAGCTCTCGATATTTATCACCACCGATCGGGTGTGGGCTAATGATGCATCAGCCTATCGGCGTTCACTCTCAGACCGCTGGCGACGGTCGATGTTTTCGAGTTGCTGCGTGTAATATGTCGAAACTTGCCAATTGTAATTTTTCAACATCTGTATTGTCCGTATTATGCGTACTGGTCGTTACCGACCGTTCCGTTGTTTAATGTTTAATGTACAGTCGTAACTATTTCGACGACGACACAAGTACAGTCGGACATCGTTCGTGTCGTACATTTTCGACTGACTTGATATTTATTGACGACTTTTCGACGGCGTCGCAATTTATTTTTTAAAGTCTGACTTCAAATTTTTCGACGACGCATCCAGGCATCCGGCCGATGCTTACAATGCCCGCTGATACACTGATAGGCCGATGCATTATTAACCGTCCTACATCGCCACCAATCATCTTTTGCGTATATTCAGTCATTTTTTGTATTAAAATGGCTGAACTCTGCACATTCTCACAAACTGGTATTGTCTGAGGTAACGTTTATTCAAGTAGTTATGTCTACTAAACTGTATTTCTCGGTTGGACTGATATGGATGGGATCCCGGTGAATGAATCATCAATATCGGCGATTTACCGCTAGCAATTTTCGTGCCCTTAAGGATAAATCGCTGATTTACTGCTATCACTAATCATAGGGAAAATAACATTACTGGTTATAAGCTTACTGGGCGGCATAGTAAACCACGTTACGGTAAGACCTCGGTGCTGTCCATTTACTCAGCAATTAGTTAGCAACCGAGAAGAAACATTTTCCGCTTAGTTCGGATTAGCTGGACAGCCCCTAAGCGGAAAATGTTTCTCCTTAGTTGCTTAGTTAATCGCTGAGGGCTAGAGTGAAGATTCCAGGTACCAATTGGAAACAATGCCGCAATGCATTTCAGTGGGTACCCGGAAGCGTATAACCACGCCCATTCACTACGCGTATATTTCTGACACAATCTGGGTACCGTGTATTCCAATACGTACCCGGAACGGTGTAAACATGCTCACTCACATCTTGTATAATTTTCAAACAATATGGGTACAATGCATTTCAATGCGTACCCAGAACTG
>Ga0056108_1000528_pt1 | contig 11184 bp, 8 predicted proteins | sample WorMetG1BERMUDA1_FD_83875 | JGI IMG/M metagenome (GOLD analysis project Ga0056108, IMG submission 83875) | Marine gutless worms symbiont microbial communities from Max Planck institute for Marine Microbiology, Germany - Inanidrilus... ... | reverse complement strand
CACACCGACCATCCGGCTGGGCGCCACTCCATCCGGACTATTTTTGCCCACCTCCACCATCCCCCCATTTTTTTACATTCCAGATGCCCTTCCTGCCACCCAACCAACAGTGTCAAAGCACTGAAGGCAAACGTCCTAAAAAGTAGAGATAAACTGAACTGATAATTATTTATGTTGATACATAGACCACATGATGAAAATCTCCTAAACCTAAGGCCTGCTAATGATTGGTAAATGTGATGTCCTGTAACAGGAATGTTTAATTTTTGTGTGAAAAGTGTTAAATGCAATAAAAGTGCATCGTCGTCATCATTAACTTGAAGTCGTCTTTGATGGAAGCATCACTGTAGTGTGATGTCAACCAGTGGCTTGCTTCAAGAGATTCACAGCAGGGTATTGTTATCTCCACGGTGCTGTTCTACTGAGTGGGAAAATAGTTTCTTTCTGAGTTCTTTATTATTAAGTAGAAACATAGGCAAACAAAGTACTGTGCAGATATCTGTATTGAAATCCAAATTGGTTTAGGATTACTGGAGCTAGTTTGCCCCAGTTGTCCTGGAAAAGAGGCCATTAAATGGGTGTCTGTCCCTCTTAATAGTGATAATTGTCCTGTAACCAGAGGCACTGGCAGCACAGGTCACATCAGTATTGTTTACTGTTATGGGTCAGATTGAAAAGGTGCATCTTGTGTGTGCCTGCATGAATGATGAAAGTTGAACGGAGTTTGAAATGAAACAGAACATAACACCTGACGCGTAATGCCATGTACCATCCGTTTGCTGATGTTGTTACCTAGTGCATTTTGATGCATTTTGTTGTGTTCAGAAAAGCGAATTGACCAGTCAGGTCGAGTGTACTTTGTGAATCACAGAAACCGCACGACACAGTGGGAGGACCCGCGTACACAGGGGTAAGTAATGCTAGTCATAACAACAATAGTGCTGTTATCATGGCAGAGCCATTGCCAGAGGTCACGTGGTTTATTTGATGAATACACTCATTGCCATCATGCCAACTATCTCGGCTAGTAGGCCGCTACCATCCACATTCACCGTCTCCATTTGTTATTATTACTCAGCCCAAAAGCTGGTATACATTTTACCATCTCGTGGAGGGTAGATAAGAAGGCTGAGTCCACCTAGACACTGCAGTAAGTGAGAGTGTCTTGCTGAGCATGAGTTTGATAACCCAACAGACCCCCACCAGACACACACACACACAGACCACACACACACGTGCAAACCAGTTTAATGGCTGTTTGAAGTGAACCTGGGTTGAATGGTTGCCGTTGAGGGGTGACTGACTCAACGTTTGTGTGACTAGACAGCCTTTCTGATGCGAACCAGGAGAATCACTCGTCGGGCCTCGTCCTGGTGATGCCTGAGGAGACGGCATTGCTTCCTTTATGTTGGCTTTCTCATGCCAACTCTCACTATGACCCATGACCCATGAAAATATGTTGTGCTTAGCATCTGTTTTTAGTGGCAGCACATATGCAACACCTGTGCGTGGTAGGTATGTAGCAGTAGCACAGTAGATAGTGCTGTTTCTGCTGCCCTTGAGTAAGATTAAAGGTCATTTTACCTATTGCGACTATACTACTACTACTATATCCGTTTAACGGCCTTTTTCCAGGACATCTGGGTAAACCAGCACCAGAAAGGTGAACCATTCTGGATTTTACTGGAGCAGGAGATGATGAGGTGGCAGTGGCATCAACTGGACCATATGCAAATTATTTGCACCTTGCTCTAGACAGACAACCACTCAGGATGCCCTTCCTGCCGCCCAACCAACAGTGCCAAAGCACAGAACACAAGTCTGTTTAAATGCAGTTTCTTGTACAGCCTTGCACCACTTGACCATTTCTCTTGTAGACGAGGATTTCAGCTTCACCCACTGGTTAACAACAATCGTCTAGTTCTTAATTAACTTTGCATCGCCTGAGGCCTCAGCCTGTTGTAGCTGCTGTACTTTACACTGACGATAAACGATAGGATGTGTCCGGTCTTTTTATGGCAGCATAGGCAGATTTTACCAGTGAAAAATATTGGGGGTCCCCCAAAACAAATTATTTGTTTGGCTGTGCGAAATTGTTATTTGAGACTCGCGTGAAATTCTGTTTTTTCCCCATAAAATTGAAGGGGGTTCACGAAATAAGACCGGCATCATAAGTATCACCCCTGTGACAAGCACTTGTGCTGGTCACCATTGGCTTGACTCTGAGATCTGAGTTCTGATGAAAATTAGAAATAGCAGAGGCATTGCTTAATGGTTACAGTCCTGCTGTGTAGCCCCGTGTGGGCCCCGGTGCTGTAAGTAAGATGGGTAAGTGTCTAAGCAAGTAAATGACAGATTTCTGAAGCGCCGAAACCAGAATAGGCCCTCTCTGTTTCCAGGCCGGATGTCGTAGGAGGCAACTAAACCTGGCTTTAGTTTTTTTTGTGTTTATTTTGTGTTGTTGTACATTTCTTTTGCTTGGTGAATGTGTGCTTCTGTTGTGTTAGGTTTAGTTTTTCCATACCAAGCCAAGAGATTGGCTTGGGGAACGTGTCCAAAATGGCCTATTTTGTGTCGAGTGGGACGTAAAACCACAACTCAATCAATCAATCAGTCCTGCTATGTAGAACATCAGCACCATGTGTCTGTTTGTCAGTGCATTCCATGGCTGGCATGGCTGATTGGTTGGTGATAGGTCGGTGCAGGAGGACCCATTGCCAGAAGGCTGGGAGATGAGGTACACTGGCGATGGAGTCCGTTACTTTGTAGACCACAATACGCGCTCAACAACATTCCAGGATCCACGCAGCGGTGCTGCCAAAGGGTGAGTCTCTTGACGACAAAATGTGAATGTCTCCGTGAGTACGTGAGTAAGAGTAACCATAGATTTGTATCATGACTCATCTCTGAAGTGCTCAATACACGGCACATGTTAACAAGGGATCACACAGTTTTACCTGCCACCCACATGTTTATCCACAGACGGAATGAACCATACCTGCCTCTACTCCCCAGCTGCAGAGCATCACCGCACTTTTGGCTGGTATTCATTTCCCATCCCTCTGAGGGTAGGAGGCTGAGTTGGCCTGGGTGTCTTGGTGAAATACTGAGGTGGCTTGCCTGCCGAAGATAGTCACACATCCCAGTACTAAGCGGGCCTAACGTAGAGTAGCTTTGTTGATACGCCCAAAGCTGTTACCACTATGCCATGCTGCCACCTAGGGTTAACATTCCACTCAACACATTGCACCAGTGTTTTCCAGGTGAACATGGGTTAACTGGTTCCCCTTGGTTTTCTTCCTCCACTTGTTCTGGAAGCAGTGATGGGCAAATCTCAAATTAAATCTCACGCAAATCTCATCTCATATCTTATCAGAAAAGTATTTAAATCATTTAGCCAAATCTCAAATCCCGATTGTGCTTCAGATCCCAAATCCGTCAAGTCATATCTCAAATCATATGTTAAATCTTTCATGAAAATGAAAGCGTAAATAGATTTTCGACAGTCGACGTAGCAATGTTTGATGTACCACATTTTAGACATAATCACACACGACATACTTTGTACAATCATACATGTACGTGTTGTTAATCACTCAGTTAGTACAGTACAGTTTCAGCATTAAACTCAATCCAAAGCAGAAGTATTTTAATGGTCTGTGCACTTTGTTGGGCATTGGTAAGAAAGTAGCTGATATGCCGCGATTTAAATCCTTTTTGAATCGAATCGCAAATATTTCAAATCGAATCTCGAATCAAATTGCGATCTTTTAAATCGAGTCTTAATAATCGAATCAGTCGATGTGTTCAAATCGTGATTTAAATTGCAGTCACAATTGGCATTTGCCCGTCACTGTCTGGAAGAGAACCTGTGGGGTAAGTGGCACAGGATTTTTACTGGACTTATGTTCTTTCAGTCACTCAAATGACTGTGTCAAAGCACTGAAGGTAACGCAAAGCGCCGACCCATTCCAGTGGTCTGGCCACATTCTTTCTTCATCCACCACCAGACTCTTGTTCCTTATATGCTGGCTGTCTGACGCCAGTACCAGTTTAATATCCAACGCGACACTGGAACTTTTTGATGACGAGTCTTTGCAGACAGTCACTTGCATTGATACTGACAACTAAACAACAAAGAAAAAATGCCACCACAACAACCATTTTCCAGATGGACATCACATTGACTGTCTTGTCTCACTCGTCCCATGGGAGAACCTTTGGCTCAGCAACCCATACAAAATGCACAAAACACGAAAACTAGCCCCAACAGAAACACACTGGCCTTCCCCTGCTCCCGTCCAGTAGACATCATCTGAACTATGATGTTTTTCTGGAGAATACTTACATGCATGCACCTGCTTCTTGGTAATGGCACTGCCAGTTGCAATGTGATATGGCAGAGGTGTGTGCTGTACTGAGTGCCCTCCAGCTTTTTTGTGTTGACCAGTTGGTACAGCAGCTGCCTCAGATGTACTTAGCTGTGTTGAGTTGTGTGTGAAACTTCTTTCAGCTGAACTGGGAGTCATCGTGGGTGACATTGAGCCCATTGCATTTCATAAATGCCCAACTGTTTACATTTCACGTGAGGCATAGCCAAGATGAAATGTATATTGGTCACAGCCATCTGTGTGTCTGTCTGTCTGTCTTTTTTCCCTTGCCACATTCCCACACTACAGTACGGACCCTTATGTAACTTGAAGGAATGTTAGGGGTGTCCTCTAGTTGTGCACTATTGGGCAGATTTGCAATCAGTGTACGGGCTTCATTGCTGTGACAACATAGCGCCGAACGTGAAATGTCAGCGAGTGCTTGTACTTGCTCTATGCCTGGTTCTGATTTTATTAGCAGATGATACATCTCATATATACATTACTGTCTGCTTGTATATGATGCTGGTGCGCAGGCCGGTCGGTGCGTATGGCGTTCCTGTGCAATACGAAAGAAGTTTCCGCTGGAAGCTGGGACAGTTCCGCTACCTGTGCTCTGTAAGTCACACTGATCGGTTCCGTTTAGAGGTGACAGACAGACAGACGGACACCCATTTAATGGCCTCTGTTCCAGGACAACCTGGACCATATGTGAATCATTTGCACCTTGCTCCAGATAGATAACCACACAAGCATCTCATCACTCAGTTTTTACAGGCCAGATGCTGTTCCTGATGCCCAACCAACAGTGTGAAAACACTGAAGGCATTTCCATTTTGAGTTGATACTAGCCAAAAATCCAGACATTCCTGCCAGTCTGGCCCACATTAAAAGTATGATTTATCAAAAAGCATGTAAGAACCCTTGGTTGGACTGCTTAATTTCTGTTGTTGTGAAATTTAGCAATAGATTTTTGGCTTAGATCTTGGTGAAGTGGTACATGAACCATGCATCTCTTTGTTCAGTCTATTGCTGTATATCGATAAGGTATCCAGTTACTTAATTGGGTATAAGCCGTTTCTGTGTTTCTTAATACTTAATCTGTATAGGGTTTAGGCTGTATAAGTTAGATAGGCGCCTGCAAGGGGTAATGGAAAAGTGAAAGTTGCTGTTTGCTAGAGATGAACTTTTGTCATATGAAACTGAACCACACCAGAATGTGAGACAGCATTGGCTGAACTAGTTACGACCAGCTCACCACATCAAGCCCATATCTTGCCTGGCCTGCGATATAGTCAGCTCTTAATGGTGCTCCTCTCTGGTTCTGTCTGAGTGTGGCTGTCTTTTAAACTGATTCATCCAGTGTGTGGTGTCACAGTTATGAATTATAAGTGTTAAGATGGCACAGAAATGTCTTTGATGTTGTAAGTAGAGGAAGTGCATTGGATTTATTTCTAATTTTCCTAGTGTTTATTGTGAAGTGCTGCTAGAACTAACCACTAGATAGGCCTAACTGTCGGCTGCAGACATTATGACATTTTGGTGGTGCATTGTGGCTGCACAGTTGAAATATCTTGCAATGAACTGGTTGTTAGCGACCACTTTAGTGGTCCAAGTAGAGCAGTTGGTTAGATGTGCGTGTGTGTGTGTGTGTGTGTGTGCACGCGCATGTGTCTAGACGATAATTTTTGAGTTAATTGACCTTTGATCTAGATATTTGGCTCACTGGTTCATCTTGATGCTATCTAGGTCATGCTCAGAAGTCAAGGTCATAGGTCAAAGTTCAAGGTTGCAGGAGGACGGCAAGAGCTCAGCTGCTGCTGAGGTGGCCAAACATGGCTGAAGAGCAGACCTGAATTGAAAACTGTAGATAAACATCAAGGCGAAAATTTATATTGCTAAAGTGGTCAATATGACCGCGAGTGACAGCTTTCTAGTTTAGTGCGTTGTTGTTTGATGTTTTATGAGTTCTTGTCGTTATTGTGTGTTGTAGTCAAATGCATTGCCTGGTCATGTGAAAATTAACGTTACAAGGGAAAATCTGTTTGAAGATTCCTTTCAACAGGTTTCACTCTCTGTCAGATATGTTTTTCCTGCCTGCCTCTGTTTCAGTGGCCATTTTCCAGCCAATTCACTCTCAGTTTTCCTCCATTTGTTCCAGAAGAGAACCTTTGGGTCATTAGTGGAATGGAGTTTTGATGGGCTGAGTGTCTTTCCTGTTACCCAGCGAACAGTGCTAGAACACCCAACGAAACTCAAAGTACTGATGTCAGCCAGTGGCCTGACCTCATCCTTTCTTCACCCAGCAGCGGACTTCTAATGGCAATGGCATTGCTCCCTTTATGTCAGTTCTCCGACCCCAGTACCAATGTTAGATATTTTTCTGTCTGCTGCATACACAGTATTTATTTATTTTCATGTTTTAATTTGTGTATTTTTATGGATAGTGTGCGATATGTGATGAGTTATTTTTTATGATGCTTTAGTGTAAAATCATGCTTTTACGGTCCGAGAAATAGACTTTTCTTTTGCTTGCACCTAAGTTTTAAACTACAGTTTGAAGCCTGATCCAGACCATCAGTCCAGTTTTAAACCAGTACATAGATTAACTTTAGTTTCAAACTCAGGTTAAAGTCAGAATTTTAGAGCAACCAGATGCCAGGTGGTGTTTATGATGATGAAATTGTGGATTACTCTTTCACTTTCTGTCATAGACATGGACTGTGAATTAAATTCAGTATGTGCATCTATTTATTAGTTAAAATGTCATTTGCATTTGTGGTGGTACCATAAATGTATAAATTATCTCGTCATCTAAGTAAAAAAATGTCTTATCATTTTGAAATCTGAGTTAAAGATTGGGAGTTCTCAGGTGCTAACTGAAGTTGGAGAGACAATAATTTCTTAGTGGCACATCTGCACCTTGTGGGCCATTCAGTGCCATAAAACTTTGGAGAATAATAACACAGCTAAATCAGTAACAAATTATTTTAAAAAGTGTGATTGTCCACATTTTCGAATAAGTCTTTCAGAGAAGGGATGATGACATATTTTTGACATACAGTTTGCAAGTTGTTGTGTTCAACTATTATGTGCTTTACTCTTAACAGGAATCCAGTCAAACATCAGCAGGTATCACCAGACAATAAGTGTGAGTGTGTTAGGCAAAAATGACCAGTTTGGAACAGGGACACTGGCACAAGGGATTCAAGGGGGTCATCGGATCTCCTGTAATTTTTATACCGAGTTCTTGGCCCCGGAAAATTTTAGGCACACCGAAATAATTTTCCATTGATAATTTACGTTTGAAGGTTTGTTATGAGGTTGTTTTAGTTTCTTCGAAACTATCAGTTGGTTTAGTTACCTTTAATGCTGTGTTATCAGGCTCCAGAGAATGCAGGCGTGCTCAGATGATTACATACCCGACAATTTTGAGAAGACGGCCTGACCCCCTAAAATTCAAGATGTGCCAGCACCCCTGATTGTTTACAAGATTGTTATAGATAAAACATCAGTTTAAGTGAAAGATAAAGTTGCACATTGTTTTATCTTGCATTCTGCAGCTTGCCATGTGTCTGATCTGCTTGTGACATGTAGATAATGCGTCTGCAGCCGTTTGACCTGCGGCGACGTCTGTACATAGTGTTTAAGGGAGAAGAAGGTCTTGACTACGGTGGAATTGCAAGGTGAGTCGTGCATCTTTTCTTGGTTTACTTAAGAGCAGCACAAGAACACGAGAAGTAACCACTGACTTTATGCTTGTATGGATGCACGTGGTACTGGTTTTGGAGAGCCAACATAAAGGGACCAGTGCCCATTTTCCTCAGGAGTCCGGTGGTGGATGAAGAAAGGATGAGGCCAGGCCACTGGTTGGGGTCATTGCTTTGTGTTCACTTCATTGCCTGGGTGACATGGTGCCGGTCATCTGGTCCATTAAACAATCTCTGCCACTTATCCCCATATGTTCTTTTCTTGAACGAGTGGAGGAAGAAACCCGAGGGGGAATGGTGAGTGTACGTATGCGTGTGCAAAGAATTGAGGCGGGACCGGTTGTTTGGCGGTTGCTGTGGCCTGCTGACACCGTCTTTGCTCACATTACCATTCACTACTCAGTGCTGTCAAGTAGACTTAGTGTTATACAGAAAAAAACTGTGCCGTTTATCCCAGAAGGTTCTAGAAGAAGTGGGGAAGAAACCGATAAGAGATGCACCAATAAGGCAATGGCCAATTATCGGTCGGCTGATAATCAGCACCTAACAATCGGCCGATTATCAGCCAGTTACTGATTAATGCAAGAAGTTACAAAAACCTGACATTCTTACCTTTTGAGATAGAAAAAAAGTTGCTGATCGTGATTCCTGCATTATGAATTACAGTAAAACCTGCTTTGAGTGACCACCCATTCGTTAAGGTAAAAGTGGTCGCTCAAAACAGGTGGTTACTCAGTGAAGGGTCGCTTACTGGGACAGGTATTGTCACGATATAATAAAAATTGCACTTACCAGTTGTGTAAACGACAGTCGGCCGATACCGTCGTAATAATCGGCCGATACCGATTGTCGGTCAATTATCGGTGCATCTCTAAAAACCTAGAGAGTACTGTCTAACCCAGGTTGACCTGGATAATGGCTGTTTCAGTGGTGTTGGCGATGGTGGTGGTATTTTCACTAATTGTCATTTCTTATTACATTTCTCTTGAGGCATTGCCGAGGCAAAATGTACACTGTGATTCATAAAAAACGTGTCAGTACATTTGTGATCATAACTCTGGAAAAACTTGTTTGATTTTTTGTTTTTTTTTTACACTGCTATAAGCGAGAAGAACATTTCTACACATACATGAAAAAACATGTTCACCTCACCTAAATAACATACTTATGCTACCTTGTGAAAATGAAACATCACATTTCATACTTTCTAATGCACTCTTAGAATATTACCCACTGCATCAAGCGTGGTGTGAAACATGAAGTTCATCAAGTACAGAGAAAACAAATTGACAGTCACAACGTATGTTCAAAGTGTCCACCACTGGCACGAACACAAGCACGCAAGCGCGTTGGTTGTTGGTCAGCTGTATCATCAATCAGCGACTGCTCCAAGCCTTGCCAGACATGCAGCAGATACTGTTGTATTGTGACAGTGGCATCATATTTACATCACAAGTAAAATAAATAAGTAGATAGCTTACTTGCAGATGGTATTCATTCCGGTTTCCAGATATGTAAAGATTTTGAAAATCCATCAAAATATTCCAGACTTATGATCACAAATGTACTGCTACGTTTTTTATGAATCACAGTGTATATTTTCCACGGTTGTCTGTGTGTCTGTCTGTCCCTATACTGCACAGACCCGGATGTAACTTGGGGAATAGTGAAGGGTGCCCTCTAGTTGTACACAATTGGGAAGATTTGCAATTGGTGCACCGGTTTCATTACTATGACAACAGCGCCGAACGCGAAATGTCAGCGAGTGCAGCTGATGCCACTGCAACCCCGTCTTCTCTTACTTCATTAATATCCAGATTGTTCGAACCTTTCTGGTTTCAGCATACCGGGATTTTCCTGGAAAAGAGGCCATTAAACGGGGGTCTGTCTGTGATGTATATTATGAAGTGATGTATTGTGCACGGCATGGAGTGGTTTTTCCACGTCAGTGATAGGAATGATGAAGTGGGTTGTTGTGAATGGCAGGGAGTGGTTTTTCCACGTGTCACACGACGTGCTCAACCCGATGTACTGTCTGTTCCAGTACGCCAACAACAACAACTACGGCCTGCAGATCAACCCGGCGTCGTCCGTCAACCCCGACCACCTCATGTACTTCCAGTTCATTGGCAGATTCATTGCTATGGTATGTTTGCCTCCCTGCTACCCCAGTACACTCTGTCTTTAAACAACAACAACACTGGTGTAGCAAACTATGACTTTGATGCGGATCAACCAATTTCAATAATTTTTGGCAGGTAATAGTTGTGGAGTTTGAGCTGTCATAGGCCTATTTAATTTCTCATGTTCGTTTGCTATTACTTCCTTAATTTGCTGCAAGATTATGATTTTGTATAAGCCAATGGCCAAATCAGTGGGAAAGGGCAAATTTTAACCCATACAGCTCCAAAACCACTTGATCAATTTTGATGAAATTTCAACCTTAGAACTACCGCCTGAGGACACCCACCATGCATAGTTTCATTTCGATCCGACAATGTGGGTGGTCTTGGCGAACACCCAGTTTGCCACTGGTACTGAAAAGGCAATTTCCAGGGTTTATGTTTCCCCAGATAGTGCAGAGTCATTAGTTAGGAGAGGTGGGATAACAAATCACTGTTCCATAGCATGCTGCCTCCGCAACAGTTTTTCCAAAAATTACCAAAATCGGTTGACATGCATTGCAGTTAGGTGGTAGCAATTACAGGTGACGATGATGGTAATAATACGGATGTGTCTGTGTGCAGTCTCTGTATCACGGTAAATTCATTGACAGTTTGTTGACGCTGCCTGTCTGTGTGCAGGCTCTGTATCACGGTAAATTCATTGACAGTTTGTTCACGCTGCCTGTCTGTGTGCAGTCTTTGTATCATGGCAAGTTCATTGACAGTTTGTTGACGCTGCCTGTCTGTGTGCAGTCTCTGTATCATGGTAAGTTCATTGACAGCGGGTTCACGCTGCCTGTCTGTGTGCAGGCTCTGTATCACGGTAAATTCATTGACAGTTTGTTCACGCTGCCTGTCTGTGTGCAGGCTCTGTATCACGGTAAATTCATTGACAGTTTGTTCACGCTGCCTGTCTGTGTGCAGGCTCTGTATCACGGT
>Ga0056108_1000527_pt1 | contig 11187 bp, 6 predicted proteins | sample WorMetG1BERMUDA1_FD_83875 | JGI IMG/M metagenome (GOLD analysis project Ga0056108, IMG submission 83875) | Marine gutless worms symbiont microbial communities from Max Planck institute for Marine Microbiology, Germany - Inanidrilus... ... | reverse complement strand
GTACTAATGCTGTCGGCATGTGTGACGTTTTTGTCTCCTCCCGCGGTTGCCTAGCAGCTGCCGTTGCCTAGCAACCGCCGCTGTAGCCGTCGTAGCGGAGTGTTTGGACGCCGCCGCTGCATGGACGCGGTCTGTAGAATCGTCCGACGCTAGTCCGTAGCTTAGCCGGCTTTCCTCTCGCGTCGCGTTCTGAACGTAGATCCGACCGATCCGAGAGAGATCTCGTGGATTGCGGATGCAGTAGGTCTACCACGTGTACTCCCGACTAAAAATAACGGCGACATGACGATGATCTGGTCTGCTCGCACGTTTTCTCGATCCGGATAAAATCGAGCGAAGAAGACAAACCGAAAGTCGGTTGCATTTACGTGTTTTGCTGTCCCGAAGTTTGTTTCAAGTATTTTATTCAAAACGTAGCACGAATGTCCGCGGTGAGAAGTTTTTAACTGCCAGAACGTGATCACAAAACGTCAGAACAATCTTACGAACGGGCATTCCTGTCAGCAGTATGTGAACCGATCGCCGCAACCGATCTAATCGGTCGGATCAAGTTTCAGAACGCGACCGCCGTCTGTCCGTTGTTTCGCTGTATGACACTCGCAGCGGCCACGCGTGATGCAGGCTGGTTACGTACGTGACGATGGGTTTTTTGGCACAGATTTCAATTCTACTTTCAGTTTTACTTTGCAGGCTGCGCGACCTTCTGAGACGCACGTCTTCACGACGCTTTGACAAAAATTGGCCGGTGGCCGCTGATTGTCATAGCACGTGTCGAATATTTCACAAGTTACAGCAGCGACATGTTTGAGGTGTGGTGATGACTTTATTACAAATTTATTGCTAAGTCTGATGGTGACAGAATTTTGAGATTCGTGCAGCATCCGGCCAAGTTATAGGTCGAGAGTGGGTTGAGGCAACTTTTTGCCAGGTTTACCAAAGGCCAGTTGTTTGAAGCAATCAGTAGGCCCCGTGTCGCACCAAGCTGCGCAACCTTCGGTCTGTCCACGTTCGTCGCGCAGCTTTAAGGCGTTGTCTTCGCGTTGACGTCAGGAAACTCCCAGGCCAACTCAGCCTCCTACCCTCAGCGGGACGGGAGACGAGTACCAGCCAAAGTGCGGCGACGCTCTGCGGCTGGGGTTAAAGGCAGGTATGGCTGTTTCCGCTTGTGGATAAACGCGCGGGTGGCAGGTAAAACTGTGTGATCCCTTGTTAACACGTGCCTTACCTGAGCGCCTGGAGATGCATAGCTGCTAATAAGCGCTGTACAAATAGGCTTCCTTTACGTGTACCTCTACATTTGTGCAAATTACGGCCAAACTGCGTTCTATTTGATCGCGTCGATCGCTCGCCTGCATCGCGCTGTCGCCATGCCGAGTTCTTCGTGTTTGACTGCGTTAAAATCGTATCTCAACGGCACTTGATGTTGTTCCTCGCTGCGAAATGACGAACGCCATCTATGATAATTGTGGGCGGGATTTGAGGCCAGCGGCTTTTGTCTACATTTTCCGAATTTTTGTTTTTTTTTTGTTGTGGGGAATTGACCGGTTGGTTAGTGCTTCATGTGTGTGGAAAATGAGAACCTGGGCGCCCTTCGGACTTGACGAGACAGCTGGAAGCTTGAAGGACCCTCGAAGTCGGCCGGAGGATCTCTCACGTTCTCATTTCCATTGAGCATTCCTTTCATCACCATTATCATCGTCATCATAATCAGCGTTGTCTTCATTATCATATTCATGATGATCTCTGGTGACGTAACGTCAAGCCGTTTTACGTGGGAAATTCGAGAAATACTTGACGTCGAATGCGATTGGAAAATTTTTGCTGCCCAGAACGTAAATTGAGACGAGCTGAAGATCGAAGATAAAGTCTATTGTAGTCGACTCTAACCTCGTCGAACAATTCATTTTGTGGCCGCGTCACCGGTGCCGAATGGCTGAGTCAACTTAACTTAGTTACGGGTTGTTGAAGTCCGGCACCGTTGAACGCTTTTGGCTGGTACTGTAGACGAACCCTTCTGTTAAGGTGTATAAAAACCTTTCTGTTAACAACGCCGGTATTCAAAGTCTTACAGTGTGAACGGGTGTCTGGCATACCACCGGAGATCTATATACCACGTAGATGACAAAAAATTCCTTCAAGTTTTTCTTATTTATATGGTCGGCAAAAAACGAACCACCAGTCTTTCTTGGCCCGTCTGCTGTGCCGTTATTTTAGCTGTTGTATTACGTTGCTGGCTCAGTCAAAAGACGGGCATTACGCAGTATTTTAGGCAGTGTTCGGGTTCCTAGGTTTTTTGCTGTCCATAGCTGCGATGTACTTGCTGTGACGTTGTAGTTTCTGCCGTTGCCGTTTCTAGCGTTTTCTGTCGATATCCTGTCAGCTTGTTCGGACGCCGCTTGTGTTGGCAACAAAGTTATTGATGTGTATGCGTTAGCCGGAATTATCATAGCGTTATTTATCTGGACATTTTCAGTCTTTTATTCTTCTCTTGTTTTGGTATACGTTGAATAAACTTCGCTCTTCGTCGTACGGTACCGTGTGTTATTTTCCGGTAATAAACGGAAAAAAAGAAGAAATCTGAAGTAACTATTCAGCATGTTGTTATTTATTTCGCACTCATCAGCAGTGAGGGAACGAGGACAATTTTATACGGAACACGACAATAAGAACTCAGTCGTCTCATAACACTGTCAATACAGTTCTATAACGTTAATCGAATATCGATCGATCACTCGTTTCGTTAACCGGTTGCACATCTAAATATTGATTGACTGCTCCTTGTTTTCACGTGTAACATCAATAGCTTTGTTGCCAAACCGTTCTTAACCGACGTTTTAACGTTTCTGGTTTCGTTGCGTCGCAAGCCACCGTTGCATGGAGTGACCGGCGTGCATTTTCTGACCGAATTTCGCCGGAATCTAACAATAACATTGAGCATCTGGCTGTCACGACTAGTCTGTGGATGTTTGAAGCCTGTTCGTTGTGCGGAAGTTCGTTAACGAGTGTTGTTATGCTATTTTGACGGCATGGTTTTGTCCCTAATATTACTAACACGATTAATGTTATTTAACTGTTGTGACGTTTTGCAGCTGTTCTTGTGATAAACTACTGGTCCAGTTTTTGCTAACAGTTGTATAGTACATCTTCAACGCGTGAAACGCTGTTTTTTACGTATAAATAAAAAGAAAAACCAAAATGTTCTACTTTATGTCAGTTAAGCCAACAATATTTAATAAACCCAAAATGTTTATTAATACGTAAATAGATGTCGACGATACAATGTCTAAGTGCTTTCACGCGTACTTTGTAATTTCATACGTTTTACACTATGCTTAACCATCATGTGTTGTTAGTTATTAATCTAACCTCTGATAATAATAGTAATAATAGGCCTAATAATAAATAACTTTTCACACTTTATGAGATAACGGCTACTAATGTCGCCGGTTAGGCCACTGCTCAGCTTACCTGCACCTACCATCCCATCCCGTTTATCTCGTTTGTGTTTACTTCACAACCACGTCCGTTTTGTCGCCGAAATGATTCGAATCAATGCACAAACGGCACATTTTGATGCACCATACGGTAGAATCCCCTCTTTTGTAGCCCACACCAAGGTAATTCTGGTTACATCCATGACTGTGGAGAGATGCACGTCGATGCAAGTCAGTTTCGTCGTGTTTGCCATCGTTCTCGTCGTATCATTGTTGTCACTAACATCGTTGTCATGGTAAGTAAGTAAAACGTAGATTTATATAGAGCATCGTCGTAAAACCTCGTCGTCACAGGCGTAAATCTGGCAGGGGCGTAGCCAGAAATTCGTTTTGGGTGGGTATAAATTTTTACTGCATAATACTACAGTGCTATATACTAACAGCCTGACGTCATCGGCTGAAATTAGTTCACAAAATAACTTTCAGTGACTGATTTTGGGAGGGTATATATACCGATATACCCCCCCCGTCGCTACGGCCCTGAAATCTGGCAGGAATTCCGAGGGACGCCGAGGCAGATCCAGAAGGATTGGGCGAGGATTGGGGCTAGAAAAGTCGAATTTTCCGCCTGAAATGGTATGTTTTGGTGAATTCTGGGCGGTATTTTTGAAAATCTAGAGGACAGTTTGCACTAGCGTCCCATAGTCCAAATTCTGAGGAACTCGCCGCCTGCTGTCCGTGGTCTACGCCCGGTGCCATGGTCATCAACTCATCGTAATCGTCTTCGTCGTCCGTCGCAACAACTACGATAACACGATGCCAGCAGAATCTTACGATAATTCTTACACATTTTGATGGCACAAATAGAAATAAGTCGGTGGTAAAAAAATAAACGTTAATAAATTGGGAATAAATAAATTACAAAGTAGTATACAGAATAAACTGTAAATCTTGCGTAGCCGTACACCATAAGAATGAGACGGGAAAATCACATTCACGATGCAGAAGTGGATCGTTCACGTATTATATATAGCGAATAACTCGACAAATCTTCACCGCTTAACTTCACACAGTACGCCGTGTTGCCCCACAACATAGAGGTGGTAATGTGGCCACAGATTACTGTCACGTGACTTCACCATAGCTCATGTATAGGTTTTGCCTCTGCACTTTCTTCTTACTTATTTTTCATTATGACTCTAATTTAGAGACGAGTCAACGGTGATCGACGGAACTCTCATGGATGTTTGACGTATTGGTGCTATCCGTTATAACGCATGTCTTATCTTGGGGACCGTCTCCAATTTTTTTCAGCGGCAAAGTCTCCAAAATTACCGATAACTTCATACGAGTCTCAAACGTCGGCTTAAACATTCCACAACGGGACAGAACGTAGATCATCGAAAACGATACCGAGCGACCACAAATTATTAGTCGAAAGGTATACAGGTGGGGTCACCACCAGAGTGATATTTAACGTTATGTGGGGCAGAAGTGGGTCAGAAATACGCAATTTTAGCGTTATGTAATACGTGAACCATCCCAAACTACACCGGTAAGCCTATGTGTAGCACATAACTTCGACAGACGAGTAAAGAAAGAAAGAACGCTGCGGGCGATGTCCGCAGTTTGTTCAAACAAAAACTGGTTGCACACAGTTTATCACGAAGGAGTAGTCACTCGTGCACGAAGAACGTCTATAAGACTTAGTGTCCGCCTGAAAACCGCAGACGACCGCAGGAGACACCGGAGGTAGAGCCCTAAGCCGCGACCATCGCCAAAAACTTGTCGGCTAGCCGCCGCCGCCGCCGCCAGAAAAAAAATGTATTTTACGGATGTCAGCTAACAGCACTGACATAGAGTTTAACATTACGTTGTTACGTTTTTACATTATACCAAGATACAATGTCAGTAACACCCCTAACGCTAACTGTAGAGTGCCGCAGTTAACGCTTAACTTTTTAACACGTAATTTTCAGTAAATTTTTAAATTTCCCTGTGATTTTTGCAGTCTCCTGCGGTCGCTTGCCGTCTCCTGCGGTTTAAGTTAACCAGTGTTCATACTATCAGGACAGACCCAGGATTTGCGGGCAGCGGATGCTGATTAGCATACACATGCAAATGAGTTCGAAAGAAAAAGAAAACGTGACCGCCGAAAGCGTGAGCACCTCTGATGGTCCCGGGAACATGCTACCCGGGAAAAGTTGAAAAAAGTAGTTTGAAGTGGAGCAAGAGAGAGAAATAAAATGATCTATAAGTGGAGGCTGGTGGAAAATTCGATCCATCCATTTCCAGGATTGAGTACGACTGCCGTAGGCTATGCTGGTGCTTCACGAGTAAATCGTTTTTAACACTAGGCTGTCGTACATGTAAATGAGTTCAGAAAAAACCCAGAAAATTAGAAGAGCTGGGACAGTGCATACCTCCGCCAAGGCACGTCTTACTGGTGTCGCGATACGGATCCGGATCCGGGTGGATCCATGATCCGGATCGCAACCAAAATTCAATCATTATTTTGTTCACTGGTCCGCTGTCAACGTTCCCTGAAAATTTCATGCAAATCCGTTCGGAAGTTTTTGTGCGAAGTTGCAGACAGACAAACCATGACGAAAACATAACCTTCTTGGAGGAGGTAATAAATATCATCTCTGAGTAGTCAAAGCGTATTAGAGGAAAGAGTCGGGGTGGAGTCGAAATATATGACGACAATATTTCCACAGATAGGTCGCATGGTATTAATGTTAACGCATTAACAGTGTTTGCGGTGTATGCTATGTTATTAACTTTAACTGGGCGTTAACAAGTTCCATTCAAAACTGCTTGAGCATGCCGTGGTGCGTTAGCTCGAGTGTTACTTTAAACATTTCGCGATAAAGGAATAGGCACTTAGTTGAACTTGAAGACGATATCAGTTTAGTTTACATAAACTTAAGTTAATTTAGCAATAAAGTTAAAATATTCAGTCCACATTTAACTCAATTTTAAATTCGTCTCAATTAAATTTCATTCGCTTTTTATGGCCGCCCTGCGTAGCAGATGCGGACATTATATTTTTGCCCTGTGGTTTCTTCTTTCTATTTTTCCTCGCCTAATCTCAGTAGTCGCAGATTGGATGTCTGTCATACTTCCACAGATGGTGTGGCCTTAGTGCGAATTTAAGATGCAGGTCTGAAACGTGCTGCACGCGGCTCGCCGAAAATGTTGGACGCAAAAAGTTGCCAAAAATCGCCATCTGGGCACCATCGTACAACTTTGTCGGGCTATATCTTCGCAACTAAGGCACGTACCGACAATCGGAAAAAAACTTGTTAAGCAGTAATATCTCCTCTACATGTCTCCACAATATGATGAACTTCGGCCCACTAGCGGCTGAGATGCGTCCTTTAGTTTGGGGCACCCAAGCTAATTTCAACGGGTTTCGCGTCTTGGCATCGTTACTGCACGGCACTCCAGTATTGGGCGTCAGCCAAACTTTGCGGCGTCGAACAGAGGGCGCCACCTATATTCGGCAGGGTGGCCATCACGTTGGGCATCGGCCCACATTCTAGTTATTTACTTATACTGCAGGGGCCTACGTTTAAACTTAGCATGCTGTATGCATATATTGACACATTATAGCTAACGCAGTTTGTTGCAAGTGATGAAAACTTTTAGCTGCAGCATTGTCAATTTTTGCAGTGTCTTAATTTCTAAAAATGTCGCGTCTTAAAGGCTGTTTAACAGTAATCAGCTGCAAAACGGCACGTATGTTAAAGGGTGGGCCAAACAGCGGGATTACTACACTTGATGCCCACATCCCTAGTCTGCTGGGATGAATATGTGCAATTTTTGGCAAACTTCAACGCCGCTTTATTGTGCACACATCTATTAACTCTTTTCGTCAATTTTGTAACACCAACTGGTGCCATCTAGCGAAAGACAACAACCCTGCTTTTCGTTTATTACAATCAAACAAAATGGCTTTCTACAACTTATTTGTCATTTAACTGCCTTCACTGACGTCACACTGACTTAGAAATCTATATAATCGCTTTTATGTGACTTTTTAAAACTAGGCCTACAGGGTAGAATAACGAAAGACGATCGCCTAGTTATGAAAAGTTTGCGATAGAGCAATAACTTTAGACGAACGCCAGAGGAGGACCGAAACACAGCCGCACGTTACACGTACAGAAAATTTTTGAAGTTTGGACGTGTGGTTTTTTGGGCGATCGTTTGTAAAATGGTTCGCCCTGTGCTATCGGACCGTCTGTCCTGTCTGTAACGTTGGCGTATTATGGCCAAACGATTGGATGGACCAAGATGCTACTCGGTACGGAGGTAGGCCTCAGCCCAGGCCACATTGTGCTAGATGCCTAACCCAGCTTTCTCACGGAAAGGGGCACAGCAGCCCCATCTTTTCGGCCCATGTCTAATGTGGCCAAACTGCTGCACGGATCAGGATACCACTTGGTACGGAGGTATAGCCTCGGCCCCGCGGGCGACATTGTATTAGATGGGGACACAGCTCCCCATGGAAATGGGCACAGCAGTCCCCCACTTTTGGCCCACTTTGCTCTGGGACGGTCACCCATCTCAGCAATTGCAGAGTTCTTGTAGAGATATGCGAGCGGACATGGGACATACCGACAAACAGACACGCTCATCGCAATACTTCGCATTCCTGCCGGGAGAGAAGTAACAAAGACTTCGTCAAACAATCAAAAAATAGAAATGTGGGCCAATGCCCGACGTGATGGCCGCCCTGCCGAATATATAGGTGGCGCCCTCTGTTCAACGCCACAAAGTTTGGCTGACGCCCAATACAGAGTGCTGTGCAGTAACGCTGCCAAGACGAGAAACCCGTTGAAATTTGCAGGGGTGCCTCAAACTCCCGAACCGATCTCAGCCGTTAGTAGGCCGAAGTTCACCATATTGTGAGGACGTATGGGGGAGATACTGCTGTTTAAAAAGTTTTTTTTCCGATTGTCGATACGTGCCTTAGTTGCGAAGACATAGCCCGACAAAGTTGTGCGATGGTGCGCAGATGGCGACTTTTTGGCGATTTTTGGGGTCCTGCATTTCCAGCGAGCCGCGCGCAGCATATTTCAGACCTGCATTCTGAATTCGCACTAGGGCCACACCATGTGTCGAAGTATGGTAGACATCCAATCTGCGGCCGCTGAGATTAGGCGAGGAAAAAAGAAACATAGAAAGAAACCACAAGGCAAACATATGATCTCCGCTTCTGCTACGCAGGACGGCCATAACTAGAGGCTAAACTAGTTTTGCCAAACGTAAACCGCACACAGGCCGCCGAAAGGACCGAAAATGCTGTTTTTGTCTACGGTGACCTTGACTTTTGATCTTTGACCTTGACCTTCAAACCCGTCCGAGCGAGGCACCGAACACGTCTTCCGTGTGAATTTGGCGCACATCCGTTCAGCGGTTCCCGAGATATTTCATACACAAACAGAAAACTCACAGACAGCGCCAAAAACAGAACCTTACGCAGTTCACTGCGCGAGGTAATAATTCGTCGCATCACAGCAGACATCCATAAAATTCGCCAGTTCGTAACGTGCACCCACAGCCGAGAAAGGATCCATGATATTGACCTTCGAACTGGATATAGATAGGGTTAAAGCAAGTCAGGTATCTAAGCCAAAAGGTACTTATTTCAAAAGTTATTGACAGGTTATTCAAGACAAAACGGCATTGAAGTGTGCCAAAAATTGTGCATATTGTTCAAGGCGTTTTGTTGAAGTGGATAGACCTAATCGATCGCAGTGACCCCTGCGTTTTTGGCTCACCTCTATATTCTGTTCGTTGCATATAGCTATTATAGCCTACGCAAAACTATATATATACGACTAGTAATTAATCTTTTGTAAATTAAGTATGTTTCAGGCCTGCAGTCTGGCGAACATTTTTACCGCGCGACGCATATGCATAGTGCCATATATGTTATGGTCTGGTATCCGTCCGTCCGTCCATTCATCGGGTTCTCTCCGTTCGCCACATTCCACTATTGTATCAAAACAGCTGAACAGGGTGGGCCAATAAGATGAACCCTTACCAAGTTTCTCATCACATTGTGCTAACGCGTGTGCCAATAAAACTTGTTTTTGTTAGACTTGAGTGTAACTGGGTAATAGCGCACAAGAATACAGCATTTTAGACTATTATTAAATATTTTGTTTGTTAGATATTCTATGTACCACATCAGATTTGACGCCAAGCTGAGACGATGGCAAAATAAGAAAAGATAATAAATTCTAATTGAAAACGTGAGAAAAGAAAGAGTTGCGTGCTAAGAAAACATCAACGAAATTTCCTCGTAATTAATGGTATACGAGTAAAATTCAACTTCTTTTCAAATAATACTCATCATTTTTAAAGAGGAGATAAACACTGTAGGAGGTGACAATGACTCATCCAGGTTTCTGCTGGTATGTCATAGAATATTTAACAGAAAAACAATTTGATTAATAATTTTATTCATTAATAGGCCCATATCAGATACTAATAAAACCACTGTTTCTTTCGCATATTTAATGTTAGTAACATCATAAGAGTGAAAAAGATGGGGTTCACTTTTAGGCCACCCTGTAATCTTCAAACACTCAACGCTACAGGGCTAGCGTTAAGGACTCTAATTTTTTCGCACCAAAAATACTGATAAAATTTCAGTAGGATTAGTGGGAGCACCAAGGACACGTGGGATTGGAAAATGTGATTTTTACCGGCAGCATTGCGCGCAGCGCAAGCCTGCCGGTATTTGGTTTACTCAGAGGCAGATTTTGAGGTTTTCCGCCCCGCAGGGGTGACACGTTGCACCGATGGGGGTGAAATTTGGCATGGAGGAGGGGACCGAAATTCTCACCAGCACTGCCAGGTGTGTTTTTCGTGGCCGGTAATTTTCACCTGTAGTGGGTATAGAATACAGTGCCGTTGTCTGTCTCGCCAGGTGAGGTACCTCGTCAGCGAACAGAGCGATTCTTCGACCTCAGCAGTCAGGCGCCGAGACCCGTCGAAACGTCAACGGGAAGAATCAAGCTGTCCCAGTTGCAGGACGCAGGTATGATGACGGCTCGCTTGGTCACTGGCTCTACTTACTGCGAACATATACATCAGAATATTAAACTAGGAGAAAACTATTCGAAATGTAACTAAAACATCCGAAACAAATAGAAATCAAACCTTTGTTAAATTCTGCTAGTTATGAATAGCATACAGGTGAAGAATATTGCCGTCTGTCGACTAATGTTTAACTTTTTGTACTCGAAGTAAATCATAATTAGGCTTTGAAAACTGTGCTGCTTTATTACTAAATTTTGTGACTAATTGACGGCAAAGTCGAACTTTCTTGCCATTAGTTTTGCAAGTTGGAACATTTTTCCATCGTTATAAATGTAAACTAGAATGTGGGCCAATGCCCAACGTGATGGTCGCCCTGATAAATATAGGTGGTGCCCTCTGTTTAACGCCGCAAAGTTTGGCTGACGCCCACTAGTAGTGTGCCGTGCAGTAACGCTGCCAAGACTCGAAAGCCGTTGAAATTTGCAAACTCGCCAACAGATCTCAGCCGTTATAGACCGAAGTTCACCATATTACTAGGACATGTGGAGGAGGTATCGATGTTTAACAATTTTTTCCGATTGTCGATACATGCCTCAGCTGCGAAGATACAGCCCGACAAAGTTGTGCGATGGTGCCAAAATGGCGATTTTTTGCGTCCTGTATTTTCAGCGAGCCGCGTGCAGCACATTTC
>Ga0056108_1000526_pt1 | contig 11192 bp, 9 predicted proteins | sample WorMetG1BERMUDA1_FD_83875 | JGI IMG/M metagenome (GOLD analysis project Ga0056108, IMG submission 83875) | Marine gutless worms symbiont microbial communities from Max Planck institute for Marine Microbiology, Germany - Inanidrilus... ... | reverse complement strand
TGCCATAGCAACGCAACCCGTGCCCCGATTGCAAATCCGCCCAATAGTGCACAACTAGGGGGCAGCCTCTACCACGCCCCCAAGTTACATCCGGGTCCGTGCAGTAGTGTGGGCATACGGCCACGGACAGACAGACACACAGACACACACACACACACAGACGTGTGTGACCACAATACATTTTGCGTCTTCTACGACTCACGCAAAACGTAATAACTCAATGCGAAAAACGACAACATAAAAGGCACGTAATAACGTGTGTTGATTGACGGAGTTAAGGTCTTACGTCCCACTCGACTCAAAATAGATCATTTTGGAGACGTTCTTCAATCTCTTGAAGAAGTACTGAAGAAATACAACAAAAGCAAATAATGCAAGAACAAAACAATCTATAAGCTAAACTAGAAAAACATACACAATGCCAAACCTAAACAGATGCACAAACTAAACCGAAACCGACACTCATCTTTAAGAACTGCTCATATGTGTGTGCGTATCATTGTGCACAGCTGTCGTACACAGCACAGAACAGTTCTGATAATTTTTCATCTTATTTTCCAGAAAATCATCATTTTTGGTATGGAGACGGTGCAGGTAACACCGTTGAGGAGAACTCTAGCGTCTTCTCCCTAATCCGAATGCGCTAGTTGCCTTCAGTGCTTTGACACTGTCGGTTGGGCGGTATGAAGGGCACCCGGCCTGTAAAAAATGGGGGATGGTGGAGGTGGGCAATGGTTAGTCCGGATGGAGTGGCACCCAGACGGATTGTCGGTGTATCTGCCTCTGTTAATCTTCCCTTGCACCATAAAGTCCAGAGGTTGTCTTCTGGCACTGGCTCACCCGGGTGGTTCCAGAAAAAGGGCCGCAAAACGGTTGTGGTAGTGTGGTGGTTTTCCAGACAATCATCACAGTTCATATGATGTCTACTAGAGAGGAAGGGGTAATAACATATTATGTACAAATGATATTCATCTCACCAGACATTCATTATATTGATATTGATATGATATTCCTCCAACAATCTACCCACATATAAATACACCCAGCGTTTAGATGCTGTTAGCTGGACAACAGAAAGGTCATCCGACCTAAACAACCTGTGTCACAGAATTCAACAGGCTTGTTCCCAGCATAACCGGGCTATGTACGTATTGAAATAGGAAAGTGGATATGTTTTGTTTTGAATCAACAAATGCATTCACTGAATTGACCGGCACATATACAGACACATAAATAACCATTATCCAGTGAACCTGTCTCTGCTGGTTCCACATTGTTTCTTCTCCTCCACTTCTTACAAAAATAACCATTTGGGATAATTTTAGCTGGTTTTCCATCAGACTGAATGCCTTTCCTGTCACCAAACCAACAGTGTCAAAGCTCTGAAGAGTTTATACGAAACGAAATGGTACACGTACATACAGGATGGCTACTGACAACGGTAAATCAAAAATGGTGCGACTAAATACTCTTCCTCATAACACCATTCTCAAAACACCGTCACCATCAGATTCCGCATTAAATTTGTAACCACTATCTCTGAAGATTCCAATACATCTTAATCACGCTGCTACTACACTACCTCAGGACATATCTGGTACTTTTTAGACTAACACTGGCCAATGGGTCCAGTTTATCTACATTATCCTGTCCAATACGTTCTGCCAACACAAAGCTGGCGTGCATCAGAGAAGAACACACTGTCATCAACCGACCGTCATCCGTCTCTTTGAGCAGAGGATCCAGCAGATTCTGATATTCCTCAGCACGCGCCTGGTCGCCCTTGAATATACCTACAACACAAACAAACTAACCACCACCACAACCACCATTTTACGGCCCTTTTTCCTGGACCACCCGGGTGAGCCAGTGCCAGAAGAGAACTTCTGGACTTTATGGTGCAAGGGAAGATTAATAGAGGCAGACACACCGACCATCCGGCTTGGCGCCACTCCATCCGGACTAACCAGTGCCCCCTCCACCAACCTCCCCATTTTTTACACAGCGGATGCCCTTCCTGCCGCCCAACCAACAGTGTCAAAGCATCTGAATATACCTGCAATATGAACAAACTCAATTCACCGACGCCTGTAGTGGTCCCAGTAGAGCAACTGGTCGGGCGGGTGTCTGCATGTCCAGAAAACAACCTTTGTATCAAATGACCTCTGAATCTAGATATCTGGCACGCTGTTTCAACTCTGGATACTATCTAGGTCAAGTTTGAAGGCCAAGGTCACAAATCAGAGCCGATGGTCACACGAGGAAAAGAAGAGCTCGGCAATTGCTCGGATAGCAGACTGCGGCTGAAAAGCAGACCGAACCGGAAACTGTAAATGCAGGGTCATTGTAACTGCCGACATGGTCACCAGGAATTCCTTCTTCCCAGTAAGAAGGGTTCATTCAGACAATAACTCGCACATAAGCACAAACAGGCTCAATTACAGATCACGACACTTATCAGTACTTACTGTCAATGATGAGGTAGACAAAGAACATCGGCCATTCACACTCGATGCAATCGAACGTCTACAAATGACACCAAGCAATAATACCCAGTCATCGATGACACAGCATTAGCCTCGTCTAAACCATCTACTAAACGCATTAGCAATGTGAGAGAGACAGAAAAAAACACAAACACATTTAGACAACATCTCATTTAACTTCCAACAAATAGACTGTGCTAGCTAGCACTCCCAGTTAAGAACTGGAGGATTCTGATGGAGCAAAGTTTTACTGCCACATGCCCATTGCTGACGGCAACTAGCACATTCGGATTAGGCAGAAGACGCTAGAGATCTTCTCGATGGTGACCTGGACCATTTCTATACCATCAATGGCTCAAAACAAAGTAACTAGTAAAGACTGGTGTCTGAAGCAGAAGAGAACATCGAGTAAGATGCAGTCAACCTTTATTTCGGCCGGCCGGTAGTACTTCCTTGACCGGTCCTCCACAACCGTGCCATATCCGTCGCGCAGGAAACGCTTCAGTCCAAACCGACCTTTCAGCTTGCGCAAAGCTTTGTCGATGGTGCGATGGACCAGTTTCTCCTCGTGTATTGCAAACGCCGGCCAGCTGACGGTCAGCAGCAGTGAGGCGTCTGTGTTCTTCACACAAACGCATCATCTATTTCACTCAAAGCCCAACAATAATCATTAACCTCCTGGCTTTGCCGGCACAGCTAGAGGACAGAGAACTGTACACAGACCACGGACCTCGCACGACGTCATTTCACAGCAGAAACACTAACGCTACTACTACTTCCATTTAACAGCCACATTTCCAGGTGAACCCGGATCAGCTGGTTCCCAGGTCCTCTTTCCTCCACCTCTTCCATCCTGTCACCCAACCATCAGCGTCAGAGCACTGAAAGTAATACAAAGCCTCATACTTTCTTCATCCACAACCGGACTCCTGGCAGAAGGTGTGTTGCTCCCTGTATGTCGGCTCTCTCAAGCCAGTACTCAAAGTGGAAACACACTCTAAATATGTTACGTACACTATTTACTGTAAACTGAGACTCAGTGCTGATGAACTGCTCAATACCTACCCTAAAAACCAGCAACTCCACTGCTGATCAGGCAGAAACTACGGTACTACATTATACCACGTCAGTTTCTCTACTTACTTATTACACACTAAAGTAATACAATGTGTAGATTCAGAAACAGAAAATCACACAGCTGAACACAATTCCTGCATTTAACAAAAATAATACTTATTTACTTACTCCAATCTTCATATACAACAGACTTGGCTAATATGCTCAGCTGCTGACAATCTGCACTGCCAGAAGCTTACAGCAAGTTCCACACCCGCTTTCACTAACAAAGAGTATGTTTTGCCTAGGTTTGTTTGTTGGTTCGTCGACAGAATTACTTTTAAAAAGTCATCGATGAATTTTCACAAAATTTCGGAACAGATTATGCACTGAAACAGAAAACATTAGTTTTGACAGGCTGCAGTAGTAAGAACATCAAAACCGGGATAAAATTGTTTGCTGGCTGTTATCAGGTTTCTCAAAGGAAAAAAAGCATTTGAAGATGCATGAACTTTGCATTATGGGTTTGTCATGAAACCAATTAAAATGAAATTTACTTGGACGATGGAAACGTTTGGCCACAGAAAATTTCTGCATTCTCCCTCTTGAGTGGTTTCTGGTTAACAAGAACTTTATCATCACCCTATGTGCACAACAGTTTAAATACTTTACAAACTAGAATGTGGGCCAATACCCAACGTGATGGCCGCCCTGCCGAATGTAGGTGGCGCCCTCTGTTCAACGCCGCAAACTTTGCCTGACGCCCACTACTCGAGTGCCGTGCAGTAACGCTGCCAAGATGCGAAACCCGTTGAAATTAGCTGGGGTGCCCCAAACTAACGAAACGATCTCAGCCGCTAGTAGGCCAAAGTTCAACATATTGTCAGGGCATCTGGAGGATATATTGCAGTTTAACAAGTTTTTTCCAATTGTCAATATGTGCCTTAGTTGCGAAGACACAACCCGACAAAGTTGTGCGATGGTGCTCAGCAAGCCGCGTGCAGCACATTTCAGACCTGCATTCTAAATTCGCACTAGGGCCACACCATGTGTAGAAGTATGGTAGACATCCAATCTGCGACCGCTGAGATTAGGCGAGGAATAAAAAAAGAAGAAAGAAGAAACCACAGGGCAAAAATATAATGTCCGCATCTGCTACGCAGGGCAGCCATAATTAAGTGCATAACTGACATTTATCTGCTGCAGATCTACTGATTCTACCGACTACAGAACATCACTGAACCATGGCAAACATGCAACATGCAGTCAGCTAAGCCACAGCAATACACATGCACAAATCACTGCTCAAACACACACATACATTAACCACATGCAACAATTCAGTGTAATCAATCCACCACCAACAAGCCATGCAATGATGCACATGAAAAATAACCAACAAAACTGATGTGAACATTAGTGTCCAACATGTGAAATGACCAGACAAAAAAGCACTACTAGCAGTATGCAATAAGCACAGGTTAACTGCAAAGCAGCACAGAACCGAAGCTTCAACAGCATCCACTGAAAAACTGATGCAATACTGAAATGATAACGATACACCACAGACGAATTAGTATCCACACAATGGGCTCCTATCCAATCCACTCTATCAATTTTCACATTTTCTGTACTGTGATGTGCACATTATTTATACACAAGAGGTAGCAGGTAGAAATTCTCTAATTTCTCAGTTAGATCATTCAAAATCACTGCTGGAATCCTCTGCTTAAGTCAACCGTTCTCAAAAAGTATGATTAGAAGATGGATTACACAGTGGAGGGTGCTGATCTACAGACGAGGGTGCTGATCTACAGACGAGTGTAACGCGATACAAAAACAGGCAAGGATAAAGATTTAAAGGATCCTACACTCAAAAAAGAAACACGAAATGGTTTGCAGTAGACAAACAAAATTAATAAATGGTAATAAGGCGCCAACAGAGTGTAAGCGACTGGTGTTATTTTCGATGAATCTTATCTGCTTTGTCCTTGTGTTCTGTCCCACTCAAATCTTCCGTTCACCTTCACCAGTTTTAGTTTGCTCCAGCAAATACATGACGATACATGTTACGATAACTACTCCGTCTAAATCTGCAATCACTGCAACAAATTTTCAAAATGCCTACTGTTCCAAGAGACTGTCATAAACCCAGAAAACGTACAGTGCTAGCACGAGTATCAGTAGTATGAAAGAGACACTGGTTGACGTCATGACACCAAGTTAATGCCGACAATGAAACAAGCCATGACTCGATGCAAGCTGGGGTTCAACAAGATGAAAACCACACACAACTGTTTAACGTTGGCCGCCACAACAGACGGCACACGCAGCACGTGCAACTAACGCTCTAACACCGCAGCTCTGCAGTGTTTCTTGCCAGCACGTCAGCTTGCCGACCGACCGACCGACCGCCGACCGACAATGCTACCTTTGAGTTGGACTCGCGTGGGAGGATCGTGTCAAAGATGGTCCGGTTGCGGTTGTGGGCGTCAATGTCGACGTAGATGACGGACCAGGAGGCGCCCTGACCGCCAAAGAGGTTCTCTCCATTGATCGACTCCAGCGCGGCCTTCGCGAGGCCAATTGAACTACAAGATTAAGAGACGGTAAGTTCTGCATAACATCAGCAGGACGGAAGACATCGTAATCACAACAGTCAATCCAGCAGCTTTGCCAGGTCAACCGAACTGCAAGAGACGACAGTGGTTAACTCAGCGGGGAAAACGGTGAGATCTTTGTAACAGTGAGAGCAAGTCGAGCAGCCACAGTGAGATACAACACAAGACATAAGACACAGTCAATGTTGTTCTGTGTAACTGTACCAAGTCACTACTGTAGGTTTCGCTGGCTTTACCAAAATATCAACATGACAGCAACTATAAGTACTTACATCTCAAGTACAATCACACACACAGGTACTTACATGCAAACTACTTGCACAAATACGAATACAATGTACTCCACGACTGTAGTCCAGTATAACTTCACCAACTACTACCTTACATCTCTTGGTCCTATAGTCGTAATGTTTTTAGAAAGATTTTTGATTACAGACGTAGAGAATCAGTTAACGACATTATTTATGTTCTAGGCAGAGTTAATTTTAAATATTTACTTTTACTGCATACTGTTAAATTTTATAAACGTTTGTATTTAAAATCAGGCTTATTGCACGACATTCTGGTCATTTACGATTTGTAACTGTGATGACTGCATGAGAACTGTTTTTTATTCCAATGCATAAAGCTATTAGTCATTTGTTGTGCCAGTTCTATGACTACGTGTTTGGTAATGCCTAATATTGTATCTCTCTGTATTTTATATTTCTCTTCATCATCATTCACTTTCATTGTTTACTCTATTCTACCTACTTTGGTGTATAAACTGTTCATATATCTGCATTTCCCTGTCTGTGTCTGCCTCACTGGCAAATAAATGTCTTCATAGTGATCCAACAGCAAGCTATGAGGAGGCCAAGCCACACACACTGCTACCATGAAATGGCAAGTACTGAATGAAACGAAAATATAATGCCCCCCCCCCCATTACATAGGGCAGCCATAAACAGACTTATTGAATCTGCACACTTTCAAACCAATTCTATGCTGATAAGGCTTGGCAACAAGGAATACAGCACCAGGGACTGACCAACCAGCTTGCAGCTAACTGACAAGCTAAAGGAACAGTTCTCCTAGTCAGCATTGCTGTACACACAGCTCTGCAGCGTACACGTGTGATGCTTATCTTTCTTTCAGCAGACTTGAGACAGTGTCGAGCTTACACCCAATGATGGACGGCAATCCACATCTCTTTCATAACCTACAGTTAGCTTCGCAGCTTTACCATCAGCACTAAATTATATTGCTTGGTGAAATATCACAATGGTATGAACAACTTGCCTACAGCAGTGATGCAGCCGCATCCCAACTGGTAGTCAAACCCAATAACCTCTTGATCGCAAATCCGATTCCAACTTGTTATACAACCAAGTAAGTATTCCGCATACCATAAAATCTGGAGTATAATACGCAATTGTGCATAATACACAGGCCAACTTTATGCCCTGTGAGAATGGAAAATTAAAGTTTGCATGTACAGTGTGCACCCACACCATCACTTTCTTCCAGTGAGAGATGCTCATTATGGTGATATTAGCAGGTCACTCATTGTTGAACTGCCGCAGTCGTGGCCAACATGGTTGATTGACCATGACATGCAGAGAGTCATGATTCCCTCTCATGATCTAGAAGAGGGTGTTTGCTGGCGGATGGAGGGTGGGGGCGATGTGGAAAACCTGAGTACAACTGCCATGGACTGTAGCAGTTTATGTGCTATACATGCAATGATTGCATCTACAAGTTTCCTATCAGACTGTTGTTAGCCACGGTCATCTGCAGGCGATGAACTGCACGGTTTGTTCACAGGACAGATGCCCTTCCCTGTCACTCAACTGTGTCAAAGCACTGACGGAATGCCCAGTATACACTGTGTCTCAAAAAAACTAACCCCTATCACACTGTCAAATAACTCCAACAAATGTTACCAAATACCAACAATTTGTTGGTAAAGACAACTGCCCATGAGTCTCCAGTCTTTGTCTGTAACTTGTGAGGTTTGATAAAACAGGGTATCAGCTTCCACGGCAACCATTCATAACACGCAGATGTTTCAGTCACATACTTTTGACGTAGACTGTCTCGAACGATACGGACAATTGCTGTAAGATGGAGACCTGTTTCTCTTGCAATTTGTTGTACTGTTTGGTGTGACTGGGGAGTTCTATCCTGGTTAAGACAAGGCCACTGATGTTGCAGTTTTCATCCAATATCTTGCTCTTAAGGTAACAAACTGTTCTCGGCCTTGTACTCCCACTCATGCAGCTCCGAACAGTCACACAATGTTCTTTCATAGGTTTCAACAATCACTCAAAGTAGCATTCCATTCTTCCACTGCTTCGTTGCAAATTCGTTCATCAATCTCTTACCTCTCTAATGTTCAAAATATAAACAAATTTTTAACTAACTAAGACTGTCTTTGAACAAACCCATTTCTTCGATTTAAGCTGTCAACTTGTCTGTTATAAATGGTTGCCATGGAAATAACATAAGTTGGTACTATTTTATCAACTACATAAGTGAACACTAGAGACTCTTTGGAAATTCTCAGTGCCAAAAATTATTGACAGTGGCACATATTTGTTAAAGTTATTAGAAAATGCAACAAAAACCCAGTTTTTTGACACACAGTGTACATGCACAAATACTATTTATAATATTTATATTATGTTATTTATACTACACACATTATGATGTAATATGCCCACATCTTTCACTGTTATGTGACTGATAAATCACAAATACAGAAGAATATTTCTATGAATCTATCAGTACTGTTCGCCAACCAATCACAACATGATATGCCGTAGAATGCCAATCTAAGTTAGCATGTTAGCCGCCCAACTACGTAAGTCTAATGCATACAACCAAAGAGAAATTAAAAAAGAACTAAAAAATAACGAGCATACAGAACGTGAAACTATATTGACAATAACAAAGCACCCAAATCTTGTCTTACTGCTTAAATAATAATATTTACTAGCAACAGTACTTGGACTACAATCACATGTCTTAGCCACATCAGCAGTGGATACATGTTGCATAATACAGTACGTCATGCGGGTGTATGTGGCACATAATGCAACAGTCACAACTACAGACATTACGACAATGTCAGTGACAGATAAAAATAAATAAGCAACGAAACAGAGAGAAGCAAGCCGCCGCACACCACGACCACCAGCACTACCGACAGACGTACGTCGCTGCACTACCTTGGACGCCGACTCCCGCGCAAGGATCGAGTCGACGGTCGTTCGGTTACGATAGTGAGCGTCAATGTCGACAAAAATAACCGACCAATGAGCGCCGTGTTTGCCAAACAGATTTACTCCATTAACCACCTCTAACGCGGCCTTCGCCATTCCTACAGAACTGTTACCAACAGTAGGCGCGTGAAAACCCAGACTGACTCCCGCTCACAAGCTCTCATGTGGACATTTTAGTCATCCTTAGAGAACTACTACAAGCTGAATGTACGCCAAGAACGTGGACATTTTACTAGAGGAAGGGTCGGCTTGGTTTGTTCACTCTGTCTGCAAGACCGGACTGAGGAGATCACACATTACCAACATCTGCGATTACTGCATTTGGCTCTGATCATAAAACAACTTTCAGCCAAGATAATCAATCACCAAACGTGTGGTTTGGGCATGATATAATCGTGAGAAGAATGAGGCGGAAGGCTACATGAGGCAGGAAAAGAATGCACCTGCTGAGCGACCCGATGAAAGGAAAGTCATACACCTGCTTCTCAGCACATTACTTGAGAGACAGAATCAATCACTAGACTGAGCTAGTTACCAATAACAGATATCATATGACCTGTATGGATGAGTGAGTAGTTTCTTAACGGCACATCAGCACATTATAGGCCATTCAGTGCCATAAATGTTGGATAGCTAGAGAATAAGTAGGTAAGAATAAAATCAGATAATCACTAACAAATGATAAAAACAGAGTGCAAAATCAAGGCTATAGACCTGTATGAACGCGACTCTGGTGTCCTTACCTGTGACATCCATGCCCTTGATCTAGTCAATCCAGGCGTTCTTACCTGTTGTTACCAGCTGTGTGAGCTGATTGACTGGTTACACTATCAGCAGCAGTACAGACTGAGGAATTCATTGACTCTTTTGGTACTGGTCAGGATATCAAACATGCTGCTGTACAACGGGTACAACTAATGAGACAGGCAACAGTGATAACTTCAACAGTAAGGTGAAGGGTGTATGGATGCTGGCAATGGTAGCTATACAGTAAGGGGGATACAGGGCCGTCATGGGCAATTATCCTAGGTTCTAATTATCCTTAAAGTTTCTCATCTGGTACACGTGGAGGAAGAAGCTCAAAGTGACAACTGGCTAGCCAACGCACACGTGGAAAATGGCCACTGAAACAAGTGCGTGTGCATGAGTGTCAGTAATTCATAATTCAGTGGCGTCTGCATCAAAGACGCGCAGATGCCATAAAATTCCATCTGCAAACTGTCTGCATCCGACGACCTGTCATCCGCATCCGCAACTGCTCCGCAAGAAATCATAGGGTAACGTTCCACCTCCACACAGCAATGGAAAACGTGACTTGAAACAGTATTTTAAACACGCGCCACCAGACATCTCGACCTCACAGCACTAGTTTAGTTAACGTTACTGCATTTATTGCTTTATCCTATTCGTCAATTGCTGTATATATGTTTGGTATTTGACATACAAGATGATACTTAAACCTTCTCCACATTCATGTCTGCATGTGCTGAAGGCTCCATAACTGTTTGCAGATTGTTAAAATTTCTACAGACTGCAATCCGTTAACATAGTAACCTGCAATATGTATATCTCCAGTCTGTGTAGGGGAATAGGTCCGAACTGCTTTCCTAGTCAGTACAGACAGCTCCACTACAAGACTGTACAATGACATCAATCAGCATTACTTGTTATGAAGGTAACGCCGTGGTTCCATGTCAAAATAAAATTATTTTAAAGAATTTTAGACCCGTCGATCGACCGTCCTAAAATAATTTTATTTCAGC
>Ga0056108_1000525_pt1 | contig 11193 bp, 8 predicted proteins | sample WorMetG1BERMUDA1_FD_83875 | JGI IMG/M metagenome (GOLD analysis project Ga0056108, IMG submission 83875) | Marine gutless worms symbiont microbial communities from Max Planck institute for Marine Microbiology, Germany - Inanidrilus... ... | reverse complement strand
CGCCGACCAGTACCGTCGAACCCGGCCCATCAACCCCACTCCACAAATGCCCACTATCGATAATGGACACTATCGCCAGACCAACGCCGATAAACAGAGCGGGTTCACCGGACGGTTACGTTCAGACAGCAAATACTGTCTAACCAACTGCGAGTAGCCCCGGAGCGGACGTCTGCGTCTGAGTTGCAGCATTGAAAAGGCCTGAATACACAGCCTAACCGCATCGCCGTCGAAACCGATTTTGAGGCTTGTACGGGAGCGTTAAGAACGTTGCTTGCTTGTCGCAAACCCAACCATCTCGGCTCCCTCGTGCATCACTGTAGTGGCTGAGTTGATTGGGTCTGCCAGGATGACCTGTCAGGCTTCTTCTTCCTCGTCTTCGTACCCGGTGATCATCGCCTTGACGTTGCCGAAGGGCTTTTCGCTCACGGTCAGGGCCAAATAGACATGCACCACGAGGAACACCAGGATAGCAAAAGCCGCGGCGGTATGGATCACCGCCACCGTGCCGAGGTCCAGTCCCCCCAAGCCCCAATTCTCCCAGGAATCGCGGAACAGGAACAGCCAGCCGGTGCACCATATGATGGGTGATATGCACAGGTGCAGGGTCAGATAGGTCGCACGCTGCAGGGGATTGTGTTTTTGGTGGCGGGTCCGGTGGAACGGGTGGCCGCCGCCCAAAAAGATATCGACGCTGTAGTAGCGCACCATCGCCTTCAGTTTGCCGCCCCCCGGGATGTATTGCCGCCATTCCCCGGTAACCAGGTGCCAGAATACCGCGAATACCCAGAGGCCGATCAGCGCCCACGCCAGGATGATGTGGAGGTCAGCCGCCTGCGCGAAGTCCAGCAATCCATGAGAGCCGTGTACGTTGAAACCGGTGATCAACAAAAGGATGATCAGCAGGGCCTGAGACCAGTGCCAGAAACGTTCGAATCTTTGGTAGATCATGGCCGGATCCATCAGGCGTTCCTTTTCCTGCGGGAGAGCACCAGCCGCACCGCGCCGTGCACCGCGACGCCCCCGATTGCCGCCAGGACGGCGAGCCAGCCCAGCAGGTCGACAAGTCCGCTCCGGTCACGGCCGGGCATGTAAGGTGCCTCCAGACCTTCGAGACGGCCGTCCCGGCTGTGACAGGCGCCGCAGTCGAGCGCCTGTTCTCGCGGCGCGACCATATGTGTCACGGGCCAATCCATGGTGGTTTCGACGAAACCGTTCCGGCCGCTGAAATCGACGCCGGCCTCGTCCATCGCCGCTCCGATGGCCCGGTCCCAATCACGCGACGCGCCGAATGCGGCGTCTCCACCGTACAACTTGAAAGCGGCCAGGGTGCCGTTGCCCGCGTCAATGGGCTGTCTGCCGCGCATCACCTTGAACGGCCAGATCCGCGCACCCGGATCACCGGTCTCGCCCTCGTAACGATTAAGGGCGACCGGCTCCTCGCCGCCGAGTTTGTCGCCAATCAGCTTGTAGCGGACCGTGCCGTTGAACCAGGCGTACTCGGGCGCTAGGTTCTCCCCCCAGATCGATTTCCCGCGATCGGTCGCATAGGTTTCGCGGCCTTGGTCGTTCCTGGTCCGGATGGGCCGTCCATCCGTCCCAAGCCGTCCGGCGGTCGACCAGTCGACCCGGGTCTTCGTCGCCACGCCCCCCCGGGCAAATGCGGGAATATGGCAGGTCTGGCAGGCGACTTTGTCGACGTGCCCGTTGAGCTTCTCGTAGACGGCGGGCCGGTGCGGATTGGTCCTGTGAGGTTCGGTGCCGTGACAGGATTCGCAGGTCGCCCGGCTTCCATCGTCGCGCCCCGGGACGTCGATCCCGTGGGTATCCTTTGCCGTCGTGGCGTACCGGCTTCCTGAGAACCGGTGGCCTTGCGAGACATGGCAGTCGGCGCAGGAGAGGTCCAGGCCATCCTTACCCATGTGCACATCCAGGGCGCGGGTCGCCGCGATCAAGGAGGAATCGAGATCGCCGTGCTTCACCCCATCCCCGCCGCCGCCATAGAAATGGCAGGCGCCACAGGTCTCACGGCTGGTCTTCCCGACCTTCCGGGCCACCTGGCCGAGATCGGGGGCCTTCCACATCCGACCGCCGTCTTCGGGGAACGGCTTATCCACGTAGGGTGGATGCCCCGCGTCGGTGGGGAACTTCTTGTAGGTTCCGGTGGTATCGTGACAGACGAGGCAATCGATGTTCTCTTCCGCGGTGAAGTCGAAACCGTCGTCCTTCCAGCCGTAACCGATATGGCAGCTCGTGCACCGGGCATGGTTGGAAACGACGGCACCCCAGAACATGTTGATCGTGTTGACCTTGCCCAACTCCCGACCGGTCCGGGGATTGTCGAAGCGCCACCGCCAATGGGTTGTTTGGTGAAGCTGCTTGCCGGCTTCGGTGTGGCAGCTCAGGCAGGCCCGGGTGACCTCGGGTCCCGTCTTGAACGGCTTTTTGAGTTCGTCGAAGCTGGTATGGTCGGCGGTGGACGCCGGGGCGTCGATCCCGGCCGGTTTTTCTTCGGGTCTGTCGGCGTGACAGGCAAAGCAATTCGTGGAAACCGCAGCGAAACGATGACAGCTTCCACAGAACTGGTCGTCCCCGTCGACCGGTAGGACGCGGCCTCCCCCGTCGCGCGCAGCATGGCATTCGACACAACCCGAAAGACCGTGCCGTTCCGTTCCGGCATCCGCCGAAACCCCTTTCTCCGCCGCAGAAAGCAGAATCTCGCCGTGCCGGCGGCGCATCACCTCGGTCGGCTCGACGCAGCTGTCGCCTTTCCCCGGGGTCACGATGGGCCGCGGCGTCCAGCCCTCTGCCGGGGCGTCACCGGCGAAACCCGCCGCCATCGCCAAAACCCCCATCAGAACAAAGACAAACGAGCGGATCACGCGCTTTCCCCCTCGTTCCCATCCGGGTTTTCTTCCGGGTCGCTCAGAACAATGGCATTGCTGACCAGTTGGTGAACACCGATGCTCAACCGCCCGTTCATTCCGTAATAGGGCAGGACCTTCGAGAACTGGCTTTTGCAGATGGCGCAAATGCTCGCCATGTTCGTCACCCCGTCTTTGTCCATGACCCTTTTCAGGGCCTGCACGCGCGGCATGGCGCCCTTGACCCGCACTTCCATCAACTCGTCGGTCAGGGTCCCGCCCCCGGCGCCGCAGCAGAAAGTGGCGTCGCCGGTCGTCTCCGCGGACATTTCCACATAATTGTTGCAGGTCGCCTTGATGATCTCGCGCGGGATGGTCAACTGACCGCCCGGCCTATCCCCCATTCGGCTGGCCCGCGCCACGTTGCAGGAATCGTGGAAAGTCACCACCATGTTGTCGTTCTTCGACTTGTCGAAAGTAATCTTTCCACGCTCCATCAGGTCGTAGGTCACCTCACAGATATGTTGCGGCACCGGGTAGGCGGGATCGAGAAAGTCGAAGGGGCCAGCCAGGGTGTTGAGGAAGCTGTAGGCGACGCGCCAGGCATGGCCGCACTCGCCGAATACGATCCGTTTGACCCCCAGGTCCACGGCCGCTTCGCGGATCCGATAGGAGACCTTGCGCATGTTCTCGTAGCTGCCGATGAAAATCCCGAAATTGCCGCCTTCCGCGGCGTGCGTGCTCAGCGTCCAACTGATGCCCGCCTCATGGAAAACCTTGGCGTAACCGATCAGGCTGTCGACATGAGGCTCGGCGAAGAAGTCCGCCGAGGGCACCATCAACAGTACCTCCGCCCCCTTCTCGTCGATGGGGAATCGGATCTTGAGGCCGGTTTCCTCCTCCACATCCTCTTCAAGGCTTTCCAGAGTGTCGACCACCGCCCGCGCGCTCAGCCCGAGGTTGTTGCCGGAAGAGAAAACCTTGCCGACGACCTCGTTGGAGTACTTTTGCCCACGGCCCAGCGTATCCATGATTTCGCGCGCCGCCATGGCGATTTCGGCGGTATCGATGCCGAAGGGACAGAACACGGCGCAGCGCCGGCACTGGGAGCACTGGAAGTAATAGCTATACCATTCGTCCAGCACTTCGAGGGTCATGTCACGGGCGCCAACCAGCTTGGGTAACCACTTGCCGGCCAGGGTGTAATAACGCCGGTAAACGCTGCGCATCAGGTCCTGGCGCGCCGCCGGCATGTTCTTCGGATCCCCCGTGCCCAAGAAGTAGTGGCACTTGTCCGTACAGGCCCCGCATCCCACGCAGGAATCCAGGAACACCGAAAGAGAACGGTACTTGTCCTTCAACTCGCCGAGTTTGTCGACCGCCACGCGCTCCCAGTCGTCAACCAGTTCTCCCGGATAGCCGAGCGGTTCCTGGATCTCGGGTTTCGCCACGTACGGCGACATATGGTCCGTAGCGCCCGGCTTGATTTCCGGCACCGCCGCGCGCTTTCGCAGCCGGGGTATTTCGAAATCCGCCATCACGTCCCTTTCCAACAATGCCGGCCGATGTCATACGGAAACACGTCACTTCTCCCCGGGATCACCGAGCTCCGCCGCCCAGGGCGCCAGTTGGCGCTGTTCACGGGGATTGTCGACCTGGTGAAGGCTCGGACTGAAAAACACACCCGGCGCATGCAACAGCTTGCTAAACGGAAATACGGCCAAAAGAGCGACGACCAGCAGCAGGTGCGACCACAGCGCCCAGTCCCCCGGAAGGGTCTGCAAGTGCGCTAGGTCGAAACGCATCAGTCCGAGGAAGAAGACCTTGACCGCAACGATGTCGGTAAAGGCGACATAGGTGATCAGCAGCCCGCTACCCGCGATGCCGGCCAGCAACCCCAGCATGAGATGGTCCGATGGCTTGGTCAGGTAGCGGACCCGATCGACCAGGAGCCGGCGCATCCAAAGTCCGGCCAGCCCCAGCACCATGAACCAAGTAGCATAGATCTCCAGAGGCTGCAGAAGAACAACCCAGCCCCAGACCGGTTCGGTGAAGTATTTTAGGTGGCTGACGGCGACCAGGAACAGCCCGACATGGAACGTCCAGCCGAACGTCCAGGTCCACTTCTCGGACCGGAACAGGGTTTCAAACAGGAGAACTTCGCGGACCAACCGCAAGGCCACCCCCGGGCGCGTTGTGGGCGCCGGCGTGACCGGAATCTTCAAGGGTGACGGCGCGCGCCAGTAGTGGAGGATCTTGCGGGTCAGACCGACCAAGAACACTGCCGTCGCGGCGTAGAACAGGCCCGCAAGAACCGCCGTTGCAATATCCATGAGCCCTCGTGCCCCCGAACAACCATTGGCGCCGGTTCACCCGCGGATCAAACCATCCGCCAGTTGCACTTCGACCCGCCCGGCACCGGCAGCGGGCCGAACCAAGGTCCCGTCTAGACGCAACCGGTCGGCTTCGGCATGCCGGCATACCGGCAGGCCTGCACGGCCGGCCCTTCGGGGAACAGAGAGTAGACGTAGTCGCTGTTGCCTTTTTCCTTGCCCATCTGCTTGCCGATGGTCTTGTTCAGAACCCGGATCGCCGGCGCCGACTGGTATTCGTTGTAGTAGTCGCGCAGGATGTTAATGACGCCCCAGTGCTCGTCGGTCAGGGCGATCCCGTCGTTGCCGGCCATCGCCTCGGCCACAGCCGTGTCCCACTCCTGGATATCGCTCAGGTACCCTTCCTCGTCGGTTTCAAGTGTCTTGCCGTTGACCTCGATAGACATCTGATGCTCCTTCGTCGTTTATGCCGTTCAATGGCGGTTTGCGGATCGATCTGGCGGCGGCGGGCGCTTGCGTCGTCGGTTACTGGCCCATGCCCATCTGAATGTAGGCCGTGGGACAGGCTTCGAAGCAGACGTGGCAGCCGGTGCACAGGGTGTAGTCGGTGAACATCGTCCGGCCCTTCGGGCGGCTCAGGTCACGCGAGACGGCACCCTGGGGACAGTAAACCCGGCACTGCGTGCAGGTGTTGCACAGACCGCAACTCAGGCAGCGCTTCGCCTCGTTGAGCGCCTGTTCGGTGCTCAAGGTTGCCTTGATCTCCTGAAAGCCGTGGGCGGCCTCGTCGACCTCGATCTCTTTTTCTTCGTTACGGGGCGCGGCCTCGTAGTAGTCCAGTCGCAGTTCCCTGGCCGCCACAGGCGCGCCCATGAAGGGACGTTTGTAGACCTTGCCCTGAAGGAAGGCGTGCATGGCCCGGGCCGCGACCCGCCCCAATCCGGTGGCGCTGGCGGAAATCCCGAGGCCGAGCACGTCGCCGCCGGCGAAGATCCCTTCTTCCTTGGTTTTTCCCGTGGAGTCCGCGTCCACCCATCCCCAGGCATTGCCCAGGTCAGCCAGGCCTCCAACTAGGTCCGGTTTCTGCCCGATGCCGACCATGATCGTATCGACGGGCAAGGTGAACTCCGAGCCGGCCACGGGCACCGGACGGCGCCGTCCCGACTCGTCAGGCTCGCCCAATTCCATACGGATGCATTCGACTGCCGTGGCCCGACCGCCTTCGGTCACGAAGTGAGTCGGTGCACACAGGTATTCGATGCGGATCCCTTCCGCCTCGGCCGCGTCCACATCCTCGGAAATGGCCGGCATCTCGTCTCGGGTCCGGCGGTACAGGATGACCACTTCGGTATACTTGGACACCCGTTTTGTGGCGCGGGCCGCATCGACCATAGTCTTGTCAGAGATGGTGTCCTGAACAGCCACCTGGGCCTTCATATCCTCCTCGATTTCCCCATGATCCACGTCCCCGGACTCCTCAGGGCCCTCCTCTTCGCGTTTCAGGGACTGAAGTCGAAGGGTAACACGCGCGGCGTCGACCGCGCTGTCACCGCCGCCGATGACGACGACGCGATTGCCGATATCGACCTTGGCGCCGGTGTTGACGCGGTTGAGGAAACTGGCGGCGGTGAAGACGTTGGCCGAATCTTCACCCGGAACACCCATGTTCGCCCCCTTGTGAGAGCCGCCGGCGAAATAGACCACGTCGAAGTCCCGGCGGATATCCTCGAAGGCAATGTCCTCGCCGATCCGGGCGTTGCATTTGAGCGTGATCCCCAGATCGAGGATGTTCTGGATCTCAGCGTCCAAAACCTCCTTCGGCAGTCGGTACGGAGGAATGCCATAGCGCAGCATGCCACCCGGTTTGTCGAAGGCCTCGAAGATCGTAACTTGGTAGCCGCGGCGGGCCATCTGATAGGCGGCCGACAGTCCCGACGGCCCCGAACCGATGATCGCCACCTTCTCGGAGCGGGCCTCGTCGGTGAGTTTTTTCAGTTTCAACCCACGCTTCAGTCCGTAATCACCGATGAACCGCTCCATGTTGTTGATGGCGACGGCACCGTCCTCCTTGTGAGCCCGGTTGCAGTCCGTTTCGCAGGGATGGGGGCAAATCCGACCGTGCACGGCCGGCAGGGGGTTCTTATCGGTGATGGCTTCCCAGGCCTCGTCGAGCACGTCGCCGGCCGTCTGGCCGAACAGATCGGCCTGGGCGATCGTGGTGAGGTAGCCGCGGATATCCTCGCTCGCGGGACACGCGTTGCGGCACGGCGGCAGGCGCTGCACATAGACCGGGCACTTCCAGCTTCGGCCATTCCTGACCACGACGTCCTCGAGATCGACGACCTTCAGTCCGTCCTCGACCTCGGAACGGGACAGGCCTTCCTGAAAAATGGAGCTTTTCATCTCGCTTGCCCTTCTTCTCGATGGGTCCGGCCGCAACGCTCAGATTCGAACCTGGGTCGATCGGTTATAGGTCCACATGGCATTGGGACCGTCCTCGATGTGGTACTTGGTGAAGGCAAAGCCGGTCTTCTCGAAGAAGCGGTGCCAGCCGATCCGCTCGATCCACTCACCGACCCGCTCCCAGTCCTTGGCGTCCTCCCGATAGGCGGTGAGGATGGTGCGCACGGCCTTGGAAACCTCGGGCCAGCGGGGCGGGTTGTTGGGCAACCCCCAGACCGCCAGTCTCATCAGCGATGGACCGGATCGGGTGTTAGCTCCCTTGCCACCGACCCAGATGGACAGGGTGTCGGTATCGGCGTCGCGGATCTCCATGCTCGGGCACTGGCCATGGCAGGCCCCGCAATACATGCATTTTTCGGGCACCACCTCGACAGAGGGACTGCCGTTGACCACCGCGGGCTGGATCGCCGCTGCCGGGCAGATCGCGACGACCTTCGGCAGGTCGCAGATCTGCATATTGTCGTAGTTGATCCGCGGCGGGTGGTGATGCTGAACGATAATGCCGATATCCGCATGCCGGCCGCAGTTGATCTGGCAGCAGGACGTGGTGATCTTGACCCTCTGGGGTAAGCGCTCGTTCTCGAATTCCTCGATCAGGTCGTCCATCAGCGCCTTCACGGCGCCGGCGGCGTCGGTCGCCGGAAGGTTGCAGTGGAGCCATCCCTGTGTGTGGGCGATGTTGGAAATGGACGGACCGGTGCCACCGACGGGGAACCCCAGTTCGTTGCGGATGGCTTCGATCAGCGGCTCGACCTTGGCTTCGTCGTCGACCGAGAACTCGACGTTGGAACGCGTGCTGAAGCGCAGGAAGCCGTCGCAGAAACGATCGGCGATGCTGCAGATCGTTTCGATCTTCTCCGGGCTCAGGGTGCGCGGCGAGCCGGCACGTACCGTATAGAGACTTTCCCCACCCTCCGAGACGTAACGCAGGACTCCGGGACGGATCCGTTCATGGTAATCCCATTTCCCATAGTTCCGTGCCATTGCCGGATGAAGCTGCGTCGTATGGTCAGGAACGCCCTGGTCCCGCGGCGCCAGTGTCTTCGTCATCGTGTCATCCCCCAAAGCATAGGTTGTGTCACTCGTGGTTTCGCCGGGCCGGTACCCGGCCCCCGGTCAAGGCTCGGCTTCGCTGGCTTCGGGCTCCCGATGCCAGACCTGGGGTTGCTGTTCTTGCTCGCCATCAAGACGACCCGGCGCCAGTTCCTCGAACTTGATGAATGGCGACGTCCGCGTCTCGGCAACCATCCTCGGGTCCGGTTCCAGCCCGACGCCTTCGAGAAAGGTGCCCAGGCCGACCCGTGCGATGAATTCGCCGATCCGTTCGTGGTCCAAACCGTTTTCGTTCCAGAAATCCCAAATCCGGTCGATGAGATCGGTGAGGTTGTCGAAGTCTTCGTCGGTCTGCAGTGGCATGAAGGGCACGATAACCGAGCTCATGGTGTCGCCGATCTTCAGCGTGCGCTTGGCGCCGAGGCAGATGGTGACACCCTTGTCCTTCCCCGGCTTGAGGGCCTTGTGCATGACATTGATGCAATGCATGCAGCGCACGCAGTTGTCATGATCGACCACCAGTTCCCGGTCCCTGAGTGAGATGCAGTTGGTCGGACAGCGGGTAATGACGTTGTCGATGACGGATTCGAAACCATTTTCGTCGATGAACTCGGCGACTTTCTTCTGATCGATCTGCATCGGTCCGCGCCAGGTCCCCATGATCGGCATGTCGGAACTGATCATGGCGTTGGCGCAGTCGTTGCCACAGCCGGAAACCTTGATCTTGAACTTGTACATGAACTCCGGACGGTGCAGCAGGTTGATGTAGTTGTTGGTGACGTGGCGGACCGTCCTCATGGTATCGAAGCAGGCCATCTCGCAACGGGCCTGACCGACGCAGCACTGCAAGGTACGCATCCCCGCGCCGGATCCGCCCAGATCCCAACCGTTCTCCATCAATTCCTCGGATGCGGCCCGGCTCGCCTCGCTGGTGAAACCAAGCGCCAGGATATCGCCGGTCAGGCCGTGCAGCTGCAGGATGCCGGCGCCGTGTTTTGTGCAGATCTCGCTCAGGTTTCGCAGCCGTTCCGTCGAGTAGACGAACCCGGCGGCGGGAAGAATGCGAAGGGTGTGGAATTCCGCTAGGTCCGGGTACTCCTCCGCCTTGTCGGACAGGCGCGCGATGATTCCGCCTCCGTAGCCGGTCACGTTGATCACCGTGCCGGTCCAGTAGTTCCACCTGTTTTCGTAGGAATCATTGAGCTGGTTCAAAAGTTGGGCCACCTGGGGCTTTTGCTTGGACCAATTCTTGAGATCGGCGACAAAGCTCGGCCAGGGCCCCTCTTCCAACTCGTCCAGCAGATGGGTACTGAGTTTTACCTTATCCGCGGCATTTTTTGGCGTCGTCGTTCATTTTCGCACCTCTCCTCGTAGTCCGCATCGTGGCGTTGCGGGCGGAAAGCCCTCGCCTTCCGGTGATCGACAAATAAAGAACTCCTAAATGACCCTGCCCCCAAGGTTGACCGGCCTGCGGTGGAACTTCCCGTTGTTCCGACCATCGGGCGGCTGGTGAACCCGTTGGCCATCTTGAAGGCCAACGGGATGTTGTTTCTGATGGTGCTAAGTGGTCGTCCCCCGTTGAAATCTTCAGCCCACCGTGCCCAACCTTACGCATAGGTTTGAAGGGTCAGATCAGGCCTTTCAAAGTGGTGCTTTCCTCCCCAATCCGGTGGTGCTCAAACCGGTGGTGCTCAAACGGATTGGTCTGATCTTACATGTTTCCATTCCAGATAGGTTTGATCAGCATCAATCTGGGCGCGAATGGATTAAGCGTTTTAGGTTCGAATGGATCGTTGATCATTTGCTCGAGGGAACCCGTCGTCTCTCTCTCGGGTCCGCTTGGGGCGGGTGGCGGCCCGATTCGAATATCGTCGGGTTCGGCTTCTGAGATCTGCTGGAACTCACATTTAGATGCCCGCGACGGCAGCTTAGTGCTTGTACCAGTCTTAAAATGCTCCGGATTGGCCCGTCTACAGGCATCCGACGCCGATGTCCGCTTCGGCCTCATCTCGGACGATCGATATAGTTCTCTTCAAAACATGCCTCATGGCATCACCTATTGGAGCTCCACGCATCCGGAAGGTCCGCATAGCGGTATTAGCAGAAGTCGGGTCTCCGGAATGATCGTCAACGGCTGGAATAGAGTAGACCCCTTCCCACCCGGATTCGATATCTCCAATTCGGAGCCGATGCCGCGCCTTCGCTATGACGGCTCGTGTCGAAACCTAAGCGCCGACCCGACCGCAGCGATACGCCGTTCAAGGTACTGCCTTTCCCTCGGGCAACGGGATTGCCCAGGGATCCCTGTGATTCGACGAACCCAAACGGTAGCGACAGTTTGCGGACGTCTCCGTTTTCATCGAGAGCTTTGCATAAATCCGTTTGGTGTGATTCCTTCGATTGAGGATAGAGGTTGATCGGGGGTTGTGATGTCGCATCGTCTGACGGGTCAGTTGGGTTTTTCGGAGGCGGCCTTGTCG
>Ga0056108_1000524_pt1 | contig 11203 bp, 3 predicted proteins | sample WorMetG1BERMUDA1_FD_83875 | JGI IMG/M metagenome (GOLD analysis project Ga0056108, IMG submission 83875) | Marine gutless worms symbiont microbial communities from Max Planck institute for Marine Microbiology, Germany - Inanidrilus... ... | reverse complement strand
TGTATATTGTGAGTGACAGGTGTATTGTAATTCTGTATTGTATGTTCTTGTTTTAGTGTTTTGTTTGATGTACAATCCAGCATTGAGCTGCTATATCCAATAAACCATTTTTCGTTTTTTTCATTTTTCAAGGGACCATGGGATGGTATGCATCGGTTGCACATCTGTTGTGCAATGCAAGCGACGGGTAGTTTTGCGATCCACGGAAATGCGGAATTTTTCGGCTGCGGAATGCGGAAGAGCGACAAGGGGTAATTTGCGGAACGTTCCGCACTTGATTTCCCGCAAATTACCCCTTGACAACTTTCTGCAATCCGCATTCCGCAGAATACCTGCGCCCTAATTGTACCCGTACCCATTCTCCATCTCTGTCTCTGTATGGGTGTCCCCGTTTTAACCTAACACTAACTCTAACCCTACTAACCCTCACCATAACAGTAAAACAACTAAAAATTGCCCCCATTCAATGAAGCACACAACACGTCAATGGGTCCGTCTAAAACATGCCTGGACAGATGCAGGGACAGCACTGCTGGCTGTAGATGCCAGCAGTGCTGTCCCGGCATCTGTCCACGCTAATTAACGCCGGAACATGAAGAAACAGTGACTGAACTGAGGCGGACAAAAGTAGTGTATTAATTCTGAAAGTGATAAGACCAAATGAAGATGCATAAATTTTGTCCACTTCAGTTCACTCACTGTTTCTTATACTAAAGTGCTGTGAATCATTTATTCTCTTGTCCTGTTTACAGCAACAGGTACTGCAATGCTGTGCGGGCATTTTTCTGTCAACGTCTCAGCGTTAATTGACGTGGACAGATGCCGGGACAGCACTGCTGGCATCTGCAGCCATCCATGCTGTCCTGGCATCTGTCCCGGCATCCTGGCATGTTTTAGGTAGACTGCACATCTGTGTGCTGTTTGAATTCCTACAGAAAGCAAATTGAATGATATAAGTACCAGCTCCATGTAAAATCAAATAAGGTATAAAACACCACAAAGTAGTGTTTATACCTTATTTGATTTTACTCAGTTATGGATATACTGTGATGATGTTACAAGAAGTTTCAGCTGTATGATGCCATCACCAAGATGGAACCTTGCACATCCCAGGCACTGTAATGACTACAACAACAACATCAGCACTGCCATAAGTGGTGACAAAATCAGCAACTAATGTTGCAGCATAGCACACGGATAAATGAATTTGACATTTATATGGTACGTCTTTATTTGTTTGAAAACACTATACAGCAGACTGTGATAGTGGTACAGTGAACATTTCTGTGTACTAACTGAGTATGTTATAAGTCAAAGGGGCCCAGAAAATTTTTGGAGTGATATGCAAGAAAGCTGGTGTTTTTTGGATTACTGTTCAGGCTTGTCATCTTGCTAGCTGTTTGATGGAAATGCTTTTCATTGTGTCATTGTTGGAAGTGACTGTTACATATTTAACGTCTTGTTGAACTAGGTTCGTCACACCTGTCAGTGCCTCGTTCGCAGTATGCATTGGGAACGCTATCCAGCACATGTCCGTGACCGCACTTTGAAAGCTTATAGGCCAATATTAATCCAGGTTTGTATATTTCCTCATATTTCATCATTTATGAAGTCCATGCTGGGATTTTAAAAAGTTAACCAGTGAACCAGTTTCCTTTTTTTCAAGTGGAAAATGGTTTTGTGTTGCTACACATGTATTACTGTATGATGTACACTATCAGCAGCTCTAGTGTTGCTGTAATAATAATAATAATAATACGAAAATTTATAACGCGCACATGTAGTCAAGCATTAAGCATGAATCGGAGGCGCTGTATAGCACACAGGTAGGTGGTGAAGCAGTGTGTCTAATGTGCTTTGTTAAGCATCTTCATATAGACAGTCTTTTGTTATATTTATCTCTCAGTTGCTGGTCGTTTAGATCAGTGGTTCTTAACGCATGGTTGCAACCCAAAGATGGGTGACAATGGAGCCAAGAATGGGTTGAAAGGGACCCCATCAGAAAAGTGCCTTGTTGCCAAAATCTAGGCAAAATCCTTTCTGTGGAATCTTAATTCTATGTCCTATGTCATAACGTGCAGCATGCCTAATGGTGCTTGCGCTTGATATTTAAAAAATATTTTGTTGTCATAGGATAGTTACTATGACCAACTAAGGCAGCGTAAACTGCAGATTTAATGCTCGCACTAAACAAAAGACATCGTTGTTACTAATATCTGTGTTCCCTGCGAATTTGTGGTATTATTTGCTGGCTGGTTGTGAATAAAAATATGCTGATTTTAGTTGTTACAAAAATGTTGTGAGAAACGCTTGATATTTTAAGGCCGGGGTGGTGAGCTTTTGGTTGAGACCTGATTTTGGGTCGCGCTCAAAAAAGCTTAAGAACCACTGGTTTAGATGGTAATCTGATATGAGGAGAGATAAAAGGAGAAAAGGAGGCCATTGCCCACCTACAGCAGCAATATTCTGTTGTATGTCTGAACTGCATATGCTGTACATCGAGAGTTGCAGTCAGCCGGAATGATTTGTGAATATGCTTATACTTGCATCCCTGTTTGGACTGGACTTGCTGCCATCTAACAAGCATTGTTTGGCCTCTGCTTAATTGCTTCCTTTCATTATTGAGTTAAATGAAAGCTGTGCTGTTTTACTGTACTTACTGTGGCATTGTCTTGAAACGTAATTACTCAATACAGTGTGCTACACTGTGTCTGGGAAAAGGTGCATTTTGCCTCTAACTTGGCCAAATGCTAACCGATTTTCAAAATTCTTTCACTAAGCAGTAAATTTCTAGGAAAGCAGTGATTAAATATCCCACAACACCTCAAATGCATCGCTACACTACTGTCTGAAATGTTTGTGCTCAAAAACTGCAATGACCCCCAGAGCTGATTGAACCGAATTTCCAAGCGTGACTCAGCCATTCAGAACGGTTACTGAAAAATATTCAACCAATGATTTAGCGTCATTTTGTTCACCAACAAAAAGATATTTATGGTAACCACCAAAAAAGCTGCAGAGTGACCTACTATATGCATACGCATCAACCAAGGATAAAGACTTTGTGAAAGCCCCTGCACACACGTCACACAATTAACATTCAGTAACTGATGGCATATGTCGGGTACACCGGTGCCAGAAGAGAACTTCTGGACTTTATGGTGCAAGGGAAGATTAACAGAGGCAGACACACTGACTATCCGGCTGGGTGCCACTCCATCCGGACTAACCAGTGCCCACCTCCACCATCCCCCATTTTTTACAGGCTGGATGCACTTCCTGCCGCCCAACCAACAGTGTCAAAGCACTGAAGGCAATTGATATTACACCAGGTTGATAATTTTTGGTCACAGAATCAAGGTTAGTGAAGAGTATTAATCGTAATGTCATGCTGTTACAACAGTTCTTGTTCAACATGCATCATATCCAAAGCAAATTTTTCATCTGTCAGCAGAACACTGCTCTGGTGCACAGTGCACTTGAAACATTCAACTTTTCCCCATAACTTTGCCAAATGTTGAGCGATTTTTAAAAATGTTTCAAAACAAACTCAGCAGTAAATTTGCAATAAAGTATCGGTCAAATGTCTCACCATACCTGAATCAAGTTGCTACACTACGCTGTGGTGTATCGTACATCATAATACATGTTTCACGTTGTTGCTGTTTTTCTGACATTAATGTTTCAAGGTTTGATGAATATTTACTTATTGCGTTGCTAGAAATTTACTGCAGGTTTTGTTATCTGTATGGAGCAAGGTTCAAATGACTTGCATAATGGTCCAGCTGATGCTATTGCAACCTTGTCATCTGTTGTTTCATTGAAATCCGGATTGGTTTAACCTTTCTGGTGCCGGATTACCCAGATTGTCCTGGAAAAGAGGCCATTAAACATAAACAGGTGTCTGTCCGAATGAACTGTATATGCAGTGTTTGCTGTCGTTACAGGAAACACTGCGCGAATTTGGAATCGTGTTTTGGTGCCATCACAAAATGCGCTTCAACAGTTCAAACGTTGGTGCCTTGCGTGCGCGGGCTGAAGCTGTTGGTCTTGTCGCGTGGCCCGTGCATCCGTATCCGACGTCCACGTACACCCATGACGGCATGTTTCGTTACTTCGGTGCTGTACGGCACAACTTTCACTTCCACCGCATGGTCGAGCCGGACGCCGCTCTGTACGTCAACACCTACCGGCTGCACCACCGCCTGTTGCGGCCTTGGGTTAGCTGTGCATTGGATCCGGGATGTCTGGCACCCCCTGGAGCACAGGCTAGTTACAATCTCGTGATCAACTGCAGTCATGGATATTATATTTCTTGTTATAAATTCTAAATACAAAGTGTCATAAACTAAAATATCTAGTTATTATTACTTCACTCTGCTGTTTTCCAGTCACACTGTGAAACTTTTGGTCAAGCAATGGGAAGAACGGCTGCCCTGTAAAGACATCACAAATTTTCCATTGCAGTACCTTCTGCGACATCTGGCCTAACCTGTGGTAATGTTGAAAAAAGTTGGGCTGTAAAACAAAAAGTAATAATATTTGCATTTTAAAAACTGCATTGTACAATTATTTCCCCATGCAGTTAATTCACGTTATATTCTTGCAATAAGTTAGAACTCAGATGACGTCCTTTTTTGTTTGGAGTAGTATTTATTTAAATATTTTCTGCTTTGGCCCCTAGGGCAAATTGCCAGTATTTTGTTTACTGAAGCTGAAATTTGGCATGGAAGGATGGGCCAAAACTGTGACAAATAGGATTTTTGGGAATATTTTCGTCCCCGGAGACTAAGTGGAGAGTAGTTCTTGAGTGATTTGTACAAAGTTTTCAGGCTTTATGAGCATTGCTGTGCTACTTTCCTGCTTTCTGATTTTCTCACTTTTGTGTCACAGGTATGACAGTTATATACTATTAACTGTGGTGGGTGTGCCATATTCTTTGACTGTTTTGAGCTGTACAGATGAAATTTTGTATACAAATTAAAATATTCATCGTTGGCGTTACCAAAATCCTTTGACTCTGTCTTATACGACTTAAGGCACTGCACAAATGCTGTGTTATTATTGGCGATGGTCGCCATTTTGGAAGTACTAACAAGCTGTCTTTCTGATGCCTTGATGGCACTTAGTACTAACAGGATGACTAGAAACACGAACATTTAATTAATGTATTAATCTAACTAGAATGTGGGCCACTGCCGAACGTGATGGCCGCCCTGCCGAATATAGGTGGCGCCCTCTGTTCAACGCTGCAAAGTTTGGCTGACGCCCACTACTAGAGTGCCGTGCAGTAATGCTGCCAAGACGTGAAACCCGTTGCAATTTGCAGGGGTGCCCCAAACTCGCCAACAAATCTCAGCTGTTAGTAGGCCAAAGTTCACCATATTTTCAGGACATATGGAGGAGGTATTGCTGTTTAACAAGTTTTTTTTCCGATTGTCGATACGTGCCTTAGTTCCGAAGATATAGCCCGACATAGTTGTGCGATGGTGCCAAAATGGCGATTTTTTGCATCTTGTATTTCCAGCGAGCTGCGTGCAGCACATTTCAGACCTGCATTCTAAATTCGCACTAGGGCCACACCATGTGTGGAAGTATGGTAGACATTCAATCTGTGGAGACTGAGATTAGGCGAGGAAAAAAAAGAAGAAAAAAGAAACCACAGGGCAAAAATATAATGGCCTGCCCCATTACATAGGGCGGCCATAAATACTGATCTAACCACAGTTATGCAAATAGCTCTGCTTATTATGTCAATTATTTGAATACGGTACATGTTATGAATGGTTTCTAGTCTAACTACTGTTCTGTCAAAATCTCTTAACTTTAGCATGCTTTCACAGTGTGGGTTTGGCACCAGGATGGGCAGCTCCTCTGTAAAAATATCACTTCAGCAGTTCTAAAACTTTTCCTTCGACCTTCTGGGCACAGCTTCTGACCACAGTTAACGTAGTAAATGTATTCTGTTTGTTATTAGCATAGACTTTTCTTAATTGAAGGTCAGTGGCTGTGACCTGACTCGTCGCCCGCGGTACCGCTACTCTGGCTGTCATCGCTACGACTCTTCAGCGTTCAACGTCATCCTTGGACAGATGTTCTACTACGACGACTCCGGATACATCCCGGCGCAGCCGATATTTCACCTGGAAACAGTTCTTCCGCCTCCGAAGCGGATGCAGACGCCGCGTGCTGAAATCCGGCCAAAGTCACACAATCGGACTCGTGACTACCGTGCAGTGAAGTGGGAGATAGCTGAGAATGAGAATGCTGGTAGCAGACACGATCCCATTCTGTTTCGGCGTCGTCCCTGATGTATTTATTGTCGTGTGTGTCAGCTATGCAAAGTGTGATACTGATTCAGTGTTTCCGTCTGTCTGTCGGTCACACGCTGGTGTGTTAAAACGACTGTAACGATCATTAAGCAGGCAGCACTGCATTGTAGCCTAGCGAGTCTTAAGTTTTTCCTACACCAAAGGTCTTGGCGAAATTTTAGTGGGTCATGTACCCCAGATGGTGGGGGCGCCAAATAGAGATGGACTAGGTGAAATTAACGACTTTTACCATTATCTTGCTGTATCTCCTAAACAAATTAAAACAGTACAGGATATGGACATTAGTTACCATGAAATGCCAGTACAGAATCGTATGTGGTCTGTCGAATGGTGTCTTTTCAAATGACATTAAGTGACCGCTAAGTATACATTTTGTAAATTTTGGGTCACTGGTCCTGTCCTTGGAAGAGATGAAACTAGAGACTTCAAACTTAGTACAGAAGTTCAACATTGCATGTACCAGCCAATGGATGACAAACCATCCCAAAGGGGGTGTGGTCAGAATTATGTGACCTTCTGTAGTTTTGGGACCTCATCTATTACTTGAATGGTGGAAGCTATACATTTTGGTATTGGTACAGACATTGAACTGAGTGAGTGCCAGCCCAAGCGTGACAGATTACCCCTAGATGAGGCCTGGTCAGTTCACACGACTTCTTTTATTTTTGAAAATAAATGGTAATAAGTTGGAAATGGTACTAGGATGAGCGTGTAGTTATGATGGTATATGAATAAGAAATCATATGTGGCCGGTCAATTGCACCATTAGCAGTGGCTTTGAAGGTCACGCCAGCTATTTAAAACCTTCTAAAATTACATACCTAGGAAAATATAGCACATATTAGTTGGTGTTTGCTTACACATGAAGAGAAAATCATTTATGTGGATACAATTATGGCCGCCCTGCGTAGCAGATGCGGACATTATATTTTCATCCTGTGGTTTCTTCTATCTTCTTTCTTCTTTTTTTTCCTCGCCTAATTTTAGCAGTCGGAGATTGGATGTCTACCATACTTCCACACGTGGTGTGGCCTTAGTGCAAATTTAGAATGCAAATCTTAAACGTGCTGCGCGCGGCTTGCTGAAAATACAGGATGCAAAAAATGGCCAAAAAGTCGCCATCTGGGCACCATTCCACAATTTTGTCGGGCTATATCTTCGCAACGAAGGCATATATAGACAATCGGTAAAAAAGTTCTTAAGCAACAATATCTCCTCCGCACGTCTCCATAATCTGGTGAACTTCGGCCCACTAGCGGCTGAGATCGTTTCGTTAGTTTGGGGCACCCCTGCAAATTTCGACGGGTTTCGCATATTGGCAGCGTTACTGCACGGCAGTCTAGTAGTGGGCGTCAGCCAAACTTTGCGGCGTTGAACAGAGGGCGCCACCTGTATTCGGCAGGGCGGCCATCACGTTGGGCATTGGCCCACATGTCTAGTTCTAACTGTTGTAAACTGTAGAATGTCTGCTCAATGTCACAGGCACCATTAGTGCTCTATCTATTGGTGCTCTATCTTTGAGCATGTCAAAGATAGAGCACCAATGGTGCTCTATCTTTGACATGCTCTAAAGAAGTGACTGATAATGTCTATTAAATAATACACAATAGAGACATACTTATTATAAGTCATTAATAGAAAGTTGTAAGTGGCTTGTCCTATCAAACAGTGCCATCTCTGATGATCTCGTGTAAATGAGGTCATTTTGCATGTAGCAGACATTTTACAATGCAAACACGCATACAGTTATGCAGCGTCTACTGCTGTGGACGCATATAACCTGTTTGTGATAGTCATTGTCAATGGTGCTCTATCTTAACTGCTGTGTATAGGCCGATGTTTGACAGAAAATTTACTTGTACATTTGGCGTCTTTAGCGCTCAGTGTTTTTGAAATGATTTGCTCCAGTGCATGACATTGTCAGACACGATATTAGTAAGTAATGTAGAAGAGTAAAGGTGTACAGTAACATCATTATTGCACGGTAGCTTAACACGCAGCTCAGGTAACTGTCAGAATTCAGCATAGAGTCCAATTTAACTCTTCCCTGTTACCCATACCCAGTTACCTTCCTTCTATGCTTGCATCCCATTACCCATTACACGTTGTCAACTTTTGTTTGACTTCATTTGATCGGCATCAGTGCGCGCGTCATTTACCCACTTCCCTTCCCACGCCTTTACCCTATCCACCCACCACTCTTCTCTCTCATGCCCTGAGCCAGAAATCCAGCTTTGAGGTGCGGGAGCACTGTAATCCATAGTTAGTATTGCGAAAAATTAACGGGGTGAGGGAGCTAAACGTCAAGGGCCAAAGCCTGAGGCCTGGAAGCCTGAGAGTGGTGGTGGGGTTCTTGGGAAGGGGGCAGCCAGCCCCCGTCCACACCAGCTAGAGGGTCTGTAGGAGCACTGTAAGTTCCCCTAGCGGGGTCCGGGGCGGAGCCCCCCCCCGACGCTAGAAGGCTGTGTTGCATTTAGAGGCGTCAGTGGCTTCTCCTGAAACTTCGTTTTTAAACGGTTTAAACCTTTACTGACACGTCTGCGTTCAGTCTATCGGACTCGCAGTGAATACGGTACTGACAACAGAATTGCGTAGGTTTACTTCAGAAAAATCGAAAGATATTACACGCATAAATGTTTATGCAAATGTACATGTGCAGTCTGATTCATGCCATTAATACCTATTTGGTTTCCCTATACAGTCGTCATCCTATCACTGTTGCAAAAGGCTAATAGGCTTACTGACATGACATGATATCATTGCGGGCATTTGCGGCTCAATATTGCTTTATTCGCAACATAGCATTTGACCCAAATAACTGACATCTTGTATGTATCACCGAGAACGCAAAATTTCGTAGCTGGAGTCAGTCAAGGGCGACCCAGTAGTTAAGAAACGTTGCGAACTTTTGTTAGACTTCATTTCATTGGCATAAATCCACTGACAACTGAGCAGCATTTGTGTCAAGACTAGTAGGCTATACGTCGTCTCACTGGCTGAGGCGTCAGGCCTGCAGGATCCTTCCTGCGTAATAGCGTATGTTATCATTAGAGCAGCAGCACGGCATGCCACGTTCTCATGCTGACAGTTCAATATCCCAGGACTAGACGGCGTTAGCTGAATCACGACGGTCGTGGTTGTTCGGTCGTGTCAAACGCAGATGTCATTAATAGCAGTCCTGGTCACTGGTCACGGCCGTGATGTGTCTGAGCGTTGGTGTGTCTGTCTCACACTATCATTGTCATCATCAACTCACGGACGAAGAGTTTCTGATGTCGCAGTTGTAACACACACGGGCGTAAACCATGGGGGAAGGGTCGACACTCTCCAGAATTTGGAGTGGCCTAGCCCCTCCCCAGTAGGAGGGGTACCCGACCTCACTCCACCAGTTTGCCTCTAACCAATTTTTCTGGATTCGCCCCTTCTTCCATCAGAATAACAACCGGATTTACACCTACTATAAGACCAGTCACCCTACGTACGTTTGGGGGGAATAGCAGGCATTGGGGAATATGCTGGGGGTATGCTTTGTCCCCAGAACCTGAACTTTTTGCTGCATAAGTAGCTAATTTTTGTATTTTCTCAGAAGTATTGTAGAATTACAGCATGTGAATTTTACATGCAATAATAAGTTGAAATATTACGTCGTTAAGTAAAACATCACATGCATGTGGCTATCTTCGTATCTCAGATCATACAGCATAAAAAGCAGGCCTATTACTGGTAGTAGCCTACTTCAGTAGCGATAGCAGTTTTACAATGAAACTTAGGCCTACTAGTATTTTATACGAAACAACTACAAAACTTGTTAATGATTACTTCCAGTTCCAGCTAGACTGGTGGGTGGACGAAAAATTTGTGAGAGGTGTCTGGAGCCTAGGCAAACATACAATTACAGTGTATAGGAGTTCTTCTTTGGAATAGATTGATTAAGAGTGACTAAGACCGTAAACTACAGCCGAATCAGGAAGTCAGAGGATCAAGGAGGATGAATCTCATAGACAGCTGACAGGACTCAAGAAGACTGTTAGAGGAAATTTGTACGTAAGTAAGACGGTTTACTTACTAGTTCCCGATCCCGGGATCAATCCTCAATCTCGAAATCCCGGGATATGAAAATGGTCCGGGATTGCACTCTCTACTGTATTTATATTGTTTTCATTTTGGGCGACCGTTTGTAATCGCCCTATGCTATCAGGCCGTTGTCTGTCTGTCCTGTCTGTAACGTGGGTGCACTGTGGCCAAACGGTTGGACGGATCAAGATGAAACTTGGCATGCAGGTAGGCCTCGGCCCTGGACATATTGTGTTAGATGGGAACCCAGCTCCCCCTCTCCCAAAGGGGCAGAGCGCCTTCAATTTCGGCCCGCTTCTGTTGTGGCCAAATGGCTGGATGGATCAAGATGCTACTTGGTGTGGAGGTAGGCCTCGGGCCAGGCCACTTTGTGTTAAATGAGGACCCCGCTCCCCCTCCCCAAAAGGGGGTGGAGCCCCTAATTTGCGGCCCATCTTTATTGTGGCCAAACGGCTGGGTGGATCAAGATGGCACTTGGCATGGAGGCAGGCCTCAGCCCAGGCGACTGATAGATGGGGACCCAGTCCCCGCTTCCCAAAAAGGGGGCGGGGCCCTCTCCCCAATTCCCGGCCAATTTCTATCGTAGCCAAACGGCTGGATGCATCAAAATTCCACTTGGTATGGAGGCAGACCTCAGCTCAGGGGACTTTGTATTAGATGGGTACACAGCCCCTCTCCAAAAAGGGCAAATCCCCCAATTTTCGGCCCATGTCAATTGCGGCCAAACGGCTGCATGGATCAAGATGCCACTTGGTACGGAGGTAGGCCTCGGCCCAGACGACATTCTGTTAGATGGG
>Ga0056108_1000523_pt1 | contig 11212 bp, 8 predicted proteins | sample WorMetG1BERMUDA1_FD_83875 | JGI IMG/M metagenome (GOLD analysis project Ga0056108, IMG submission 83875) | Marine gutless worms symbiont microbial communities from Max Planck institute for Marine Microbiology, Germany - Inanidrilus... ... | reverse complement strand
GTGTAGAAGTATGGCAGACATCCGGTCTACGGCCGCTGAGATTAGGCGAGGAAAAAAAAAAGATAGAAGATAGAAGAGAGAAAGAAACCACAGGGCAAAAATATAATGGCCCCCTATTACATAGGGCGGCCATAATAATGACGACGATAATGATGACAGCAACAAACGTTAGGTACGTGGTCAATACATACTTGGCAGAAACAGTGAATGTCAAGTCCTGCTGCTGAGATTTGCGGTAGGTGTTCACAAGGAAAAACGAAGGAAGCAGCACGGACACTTTGAACTTTGGCAGCACTGAACACAACAGTTGAACATCTGCTATCAGAGTCACTCTCACGAAATTCAATTTCCTATAAAATAGCTCACTCTTACTGAATGCACAGAATACACTCCATGAGCTTCTGGCCAATATCTGACAACTCCACTAGTTTTCTAACTTAATATAACAGATGGCTACTTCAAGTACTGCAGGACGTTTACAGTTTTATTTTCACTACACAGTCAAAAAATACTGCCTTCAGTACTTCCACACTGTCGGATGGGCATCAGGAAGAGCATCTGGCCTGTAAAAAATTGACAGATAAAGTGCTGATGTGGTTGTCTGTCTGGAGTGAGGTACAATTCATTTTCAAGTGGTTGAGCTGATTCCACTGCCATCCCATCATCTCTTGTTTCATTAAAGTCCAGATTGGTTTAACCTTCATGGTGCCAGATTACCCAGGCTGTTCTGTAAAAGAGGGCGCTAAACAAGTGTCCTCAATCATAGAACTTATAATATTTCTATTTCCGGTCTACATCACATACAACCAAATTATGTTGAGAATGCAAAACATGATATTCTCTCTACTAGAAATGTGGGCCAGTGCCCAACATGATGGCTGCCCTGCCGAATACAGGTGGTGCCCTCTGTTCAATGCCACAAATTTTGGCTGACGCCCACTTCTGAAGTGCCGTGCAGTAACGATGCCAAGATGCGAAACCTGTCGAAATTTATAGGGGTGCCCCAAACTCACCAACAGATCTCAGCTGCTGGTGGGCCAAAGTTCACCATATTGTGAGGACATGTGGGGAAGACATTGCTGTTTAACAAGTTTTTTTCCGACTGTTGATACCTGCCTCAGTTGCGAGGGCCAGATGGCGAATTTTTGGCGATTTTTTGGTCCTGCATTTCCAGCTAGCCACGCACAGCACATTTCAGACCTGCATTCTAAATTTGCACTATGGCCACACCATGTGTAGAAGTATGGTAGACATCCAATCTGCGACTGCTGAGATTAGTCGAGGAAAAAAAGAAAGAAGAAGAAAGAAAGAAACCACAGGACGAAAATACAATGGCCTGCCTTATGACACAGGGCGGCCATAACAAGGAAAACTCTTGCCAAATTTGAAGCTGCCATAGCAATTCATTATCAGCTTGTGATGGTTTTGAGGATAAAATGCACTACTCTATCGGCTGGACCAAAAGCTAACGATCATTCTGACCAAAGTAGGCCCAGTCACCCAAAGTATTGCCACTCTTGTTACTGAATATATACATCTCAAGATAGACACATACCCGTTTAATGGCCTCTTTTCCAGGACAACCTGGGTAAGCTGGCATTAGAAAGTTTAAACCAATCTCGACCCTACTGAAGCGAGAGATGATGGGGTGGCAGTGGCATCAGCTGGACCATAGACAAATCATTTGCACCTCGCTCCAGACAGATAACCAAGGCACTCATCACTCATTTTGTTACAGGCCAGATGCTCTTCCTGACACTCCACCAACAAAGTCAAAGCACTGAAGGCATAAGCACTGAAGACACATACATTTCAAATGCTCCATAATATACTTTTGCAATGTGTACATAATATTAAATTGTGTAAGACACTGAAGGTTAAAACTGGTGCAAAGTGCGTACCATATTCCGCCACTTCAAAGGCTTTCTTGATAGCATTCCCCTGAAGTCACAATTCGTGCATGCTTATTAGCTATTAAATAGCTATTATTAGCTATTAAACAACAAACGTGAATATAAATACACACAAAACTTATCTTGAGAAGACTAGATATTCAATACCATTATAACAATCAACAAAAAGAAGTTACTGTGCATTTTATTGTCTTCATATTTAACTTAATTCACATTTATGCAACTAATTATTTTGTGATCATTAAATACAGGCACAAAAAGTACATCTGTAAATGGCATCAAAAGCCTACCAGCGTGACTTAAGAACTAGCAAAATAACCACATTTTAACGCCAATGTTTAACACAGCCGATGAACAAGCTAGTACTCAAAACAACAATAAATCTCTACAAAGCACTAGTCACAGCTACTGCCACCTATTTCTAATCCTACATATCCTTACTTCGCAAAGCCATCATGTTTGACGAATCTTACTAACATCGATACTGCAAGTTGCAACCATGTCTCATTTGTACAGTTTAATTCACAGAATAATTAATGCGTATCATCGACAACGTGGCGCGGTAGTGCAACAGGTAGGGCGTTGGACTTGCGATCAGTAGGTCGCGGGTGCAAATCCCACTCGAGGCAATGCTGCGTAACAACCTTGGGCAAGTTGTTCACACCCATGTGCCTCTGTCACCAAGCAGTATAACTTGGTACCGGCCAAAGGGCGGTGATGCTCTGCGGCTGGGGAGGTAACCGCAGGCCTGGTGGAAAGTAATGGCAGCCTACCCCCAGGTGGATGACCTACAGTCACCTGCCTGTACACTGGGATCAGCTCTGGGCCCAACGCTCAGTATCGAGTATGGGAAAGCCTTTACCTTTTACCTTTATCATCGACAACAACACATAACTTACAGCTGCTTTGACTTCAATATTCCATTCACCCAGAACAGTCTGGTCTGACAACATCAGGTCACCAGACACGACACCTGTTGACAAACACACAATCATTACAAGGCGCACTCAGTTATCAGCATTGCACACAAGCTAGCGGCAGATTATAAAGGATGCATGCAACTGTTGCACAAGGTTCTCTGTGGACCCAGCTCAAACTACATTAACTCTTGAATGGTCGGTTGGTTGATTTAAGTTTAGAGGTGCTTTCAAGTTTCAACAAAATTTAGGTCATTTCACTGTCTATCAGTGACATCATGCCTTAAGAGTAATTTTTTACTGTAAAATGTTATATTTTAACAAAATGTTAAGTTTTGAAAATACGACTGCCGTGAAAGTAGCAGAGGTAGTAGCATTGTACACAAATGTGCTCCAAACTCACATAATTCTGTCAGTCACATTTAAGTAGTAACAGCTTGGAAACAGTGCAAGACAGAACCTTCACAGACCAGTAATAGAAAGAAAATAAGATCAAAAGCATATCAAAAACTGCTACTGCAGACGACCTCAAGTAACCTTCAAGATCATTTCCGGTACTCTCTCTGAATATTAGGGTACTTCTCCAAACCCCGTGAAACATCACCACAAACTACGGACTTTGCCATTTTAGGCAATCTCAGTACACAACCTACAAATACGTGTAACTGAACCAAACTTTCAGATGATAAAAAGTGTCAGCAGTTTCTCCATGACTGACTGCTTATGCTGATTGATTGAGTCAGGGTTTTACGTCCCACTCGACACAAAATAGGTCATTTCAGAGATGTTCTTCCCAGCCAATCTCTTTGCATAGTACTGAAGAAACTAAATCTAACGCAACAAAAGCACATGTACACAAATAAACTAACACAAAATAATCCCATAAAGATAAAAAAAAACAGGTAGAGTGTAACACAATTAACCACAGAAAAGCTAAATCTAACCAATAAACAGCTCTTGGGTCTGTTCATATGTGTGTGCATTGCAGTGTGTACAATTGCTGCACACAATACTGCACAGAACAACCCTGATAATTTTCCCTCTTACCCTCCAGACAATCATCATTGCTCTGACGATGTCTATTTAATGGAAGGGGCTATCTCCGTTGCAATGGTCATTTTCCAGGTGAACTTGGGTTTGCTGCTTCCCCTGGTTTTCTTCCTCCAGTTGTTCTCGGAACTGGACCTTTGGGGACAAATGGCTGTGTGGGCTGGATGTCAACCAAGAAGCAATGGTGTCAAAGAACCTGAGGGAGCACTGACCACAACCAGGGAAAATCACCGTGCGCATCCTTTGTCTCATCCAGTAACAAACGCAGAAAACAAATGAACGCATCATTATTGTCACCGATGTGGACACATGGGCCAAACACCTGTGCATTTCATACCTGTTGGGCTGCTTCGATTCAGCATCTGAGCAATTCTGTTTTCTGCACTATCCTGTAATGGCAATACATCGAACGCTCAGACACATCCACAACATACTTGACGAATTTACACACAAAATTTACGACCACATACAATAATGCTCAAGAATATAATCATTCATTGACGGTAATTTTGTACTATTAATTAACTGCTGTATTAATAGACGAGAGGTTAGTTAGTTGGAGTTTAACGTCTCTTTTCAGTACAAATACGGCTATATCAGAGACGAAAATAGATCATAGGCCTAACCAGAATAAAACACTCTGCCAATCTGACAAAACACCACAGCGTACTTACATAGACGGTAATATCCATCGATCCTTTGTATGGTTTCAGATTTGGATAAACTGCAATTGCTCGGAACATCACTAAAACAAAACCAAATATCAACACAAGATAATGTGCTGCATGATATTCACTTTCATGGACTACAACATATGGATATCAATCATGCAACTGAGTCGTCGTAGAAGTGTTGTGTTGGATCTCCAAATATCTGATTTTAATGGACTCGAAATTTAACATGGTCACTACTCAAGTCACTTGCTCGTAAATTCTCTCTACATCTATATCTAGTCTGATCATCTGACAAACACTTCATTATCATTATACAATACATAAATAAACTGCCATCGCAAACTCAGTATAGAATAGCAAACAGCTTGAAATTGGTCTTGCTAAAATCAGGTTCAGCCCACTGAACAATGGGTCTAACAAGACTACATAACAAGACTACACTCGAACACCGAACCGAAATCAACATAGACTGCTTCTAGGTCTGAATACCCAAAATAAACAAATTTAACAACACTGATGTTGGTTCGTTGCTGTGACATCAGAGTTAACCAACAGCACCATGGCTGACGATAAAACGTTAACTTAAGAGTACACAATACACTACACACAAAAACTACGACATTATCTCAGACCTTTCTGTCCCGGCTTGTAGATCGCCTTGTCGGTCTGCACGAACACGGAGAGAGTCTTTGTTTCAATGTCAATAGATGTACTGTTCTGGAATGTTAGTCCTCCACTGCCACTGATCGCCAGGGTACATGACGCCCCAGTTGCTCTCTGTGGCATCTGCACCGTCGACAGTCACCAAGTAACAACCAGTAATAGAATGATTAACAATAATGACGACTATAATCACAACAATAATAGTAATAACACTAAAGCTAAAGATGTTTTACCAAACATACACCACACACAAGCCGCTGTCAGCATGCACTCCTGTCACCCCCGGCTGCGACGCAATGGTCCCATCTCCTGCTGCATGTGGTTTGCAGCGTACGATGCACACGTTACAATGCATTGTCAATGGGAATGACTCAGCAGTTTTCCCCAGTTTTATCCCTGGTGACCTTGACCTTTGACCTTGACATTCAAACTCGTCCGAGCGAGGGACCAAACACGTCTTCCCTATAAATTTGGCACAAATCTGTTCAGCCGTTCCAGAGATATTTCAGTGACAAACGAACAAAAAAAAACAAAAAAACGAACAAACAACTTATCACAGACAGCGCTAAAAACAGAACCTTTCCTTGCGTGCGGTAAAAATTGTTCAATGCACTGCTTTCTACGATACAGTGTGATACTCCTGACTTTATGCTCTGGCTCGACATGCCCTCTCTCCTGTGGCTTCCTCTTATCTGCTGTGGCATATCTGCTGTTGACATTCAGCTATGCCACAGCATTCCTACGACCTACATTTAAAGGCATCTGTTCATTTTTGCTTAACATCACCAGCGCCTCCATAGCTCCAGACCTTTCACTGCTACACATATTCTATTATTGATACTAATACAACACCAATACTATTACACTGGTAATGTACAGTATTATCCCAGCTTGATGTCACTGTCTTCCCTATACTGAACAGTGAACACTCTATCAAAAACACACAAAGATTGCCTTTTACCTTACATCAGTTCTATGGCAGTTTCCCATGCATGGATGAACCACATGGCCTAACAACTATTTACTGACATGTGCTCAACTAGGGTATCTCCAAGAATCACTAACAGGCAAGATAACAAAACAACACCTTACCTTTATGAGTCACATCAACAAAATATACACATTCCTATCACTCTGACATTTCTAGGTCTAAAATACAAAAATGACACTTGCAAGATGCAAACTCATCAGCATATCCAGTAACTGGAGACACATATGCAATAATGCTCGTAGCTTTAGTCTGACTGTCCTCCTAGCAAACCTGAGATCAGCATTGGCCTGACTGTCCTTGAATGAATGTAGAGTACCTAACCTCAAGACATTGCTGAAGCGAACTGTTTCACAGAGACCAGATGCCATTCCAGACAGCAAAGCAACAGCATCAATGCAGTAATAATGCTATTTAAAATATTACTTAAATTTACAAACCTTTAGAATCAAACTCTGCGTATTGCCTACAAAAACAACAGGCTACAAGCTCTCCTTCAAGTTTTAAATGTAAATTCATACAAGACTCAGTGATATTGTAGAAAAACATAATATTATAATTACAAATACGACTGCACAGCTTATTCTCACGTTTACGCACAAGATATAATTTTTTGTTCAAAATGTGCTTAGAAAAAATTGACCCAGAATTTTTTTGGTTCAGCAAGCTGCAAGCTTGCAATGCTTTGTTTTAAAATTCTGTTAAGCAGCTGACGACACAATAGGCAGTAAACAAAATTCAAAATTGAAACCATTCACCAACACTGGCATAACTACACACAGACACACAGACACACATCACATCAGTATAATGGTCTCGACCTTCAGTTAAGTGGTTTCTCCCTTAACACTGAGGGATGACTGTGGCCAAATACCATGCCAGACGCCAGCAAGGAGAATCGTTCACTGGACCCCATGCTTTCTTCATCCACAAAATGACTACTGATATAAGGGACATCTCTCTTTACATCGGCTATCAGATGCCAGTCCCCATAGAAATTACAACACATGGCAATTAATTACAGTGACACCAACACAAGTAACTTTCAAGGTCATTCACTCCCCTTCTTACTGCATTTAAGTCCTCATGGTGGAACATATTCTGAAGCACTGGGGTAGCTTCGTTCAGTGGACCTTTCTGATGCAATCATCTACTCACAGAGAAAAAAACTGGGTCACTCAGGGAACAGCCCAATGCCATTTTCCAGGTGTACCAGGGTTAATCTGTCTGTTACCCACTTGATATTGAGAGATGACTCGTACCAAATACTGCGTGGAGTGGACAGACACTCTTCTTCAACCAGGATAATCACTAATCATTCATTGGTCAACATCCTTTCTTCAACAAACTGACTGTGCTGGAAGATGAACGGCAGTCCCATTGTGGCGGCTCTGATGTCACTACCCAGTCAGTGAAACTACTTTAGCAATCTGAAAAACACAGTCATTACCTGCTGCGACCGTAGTGGAATTAGACGCAAGCAAAGCATCGTTGGAGTCCCTCAGCTCCCCTCGGACGACCACATCTCTTGTTGCACGCAAAATGGTAACACTAACTGTCAGGTCGGCCCCACGTCGCACTATCTTTGGAGCCAACACCAGGTATGACCTGCACGCATCACACTTTCAGCTGCAAGAGCCTTCACTGTTCTTATAATAATTTAGCATTTCTCTTCACCGTCACCTAGTCTACAACACCAGTTACATTACAATGGATGGCAAAACTGAAACATCTGCTGCATATGACTTGGGAAAGTTGCCACTCACAACTGCATGAAAAATGTCAAAATAAAATGTTAAAAGAAACAAAAATTTATAACTGTAGTTTAGTTTTGCAAAAATATTCTTCATAATCAAATACAGTAATGTACAGTAATACAGTATATGCCAACGAATTACAGAATGCATTATGCTAACTGCTGTACATTATTGCAGATTACTTACTCCAATACACTATGCACATGCAATCACCTTATTATAACCATGATAATGTTCATATCAGTACTGCACTGTCAGCTGAAGTAGTGTCATTTCAGACATACAATGAGACACTGGTCAAAAATCACAATGTTTTTTTCTATCTCAAAAATGTGTATTTGGTGCCCTTAGTGATGGTAACCCATCAGAATTTCACTTAAATCTATGGCACAAGAAAACTGGAGTCCCATGGCTAACATTGAGCATTGCTTGTGATGTTGGGTTCAGCCACTTTGATACAATATATGAGCATGACACACAGACAAGACAGACACACATCTGAACTAGAGACCGGGTTTAATTTTCCCAAGTCTGGCCCAAGCTGGATTAGTATTAGTAAATATGGCCGGAGCCAGAGCCAGGTTTGACAAATCACTGTCATCGCTTGTGTAAACAAATAATGGACGTTGCACCAAAGAGCACAGCATCAGCAACATTAATACATACTCCCAAGATCTTGTTAAGTGTGAGACGAGATCGTGGCAAGCAAACAAAGCGAGAATTTGGTGACGTTAGGAGGATTGCTTTAAAGTACAAAATATTCCAGTATTGTGATTCCTGAGTTTTTACCCATGCAATGCCAGTTAGTGCAGGTATTAGCTGTCGTCATGTCTGTCCGCCCGTCACAAGTCGGTTGTCTACCAAAAACGGCTAAACACAGGATCACGCAAACACGATAGCCCAGGGACTCTAGTTTTCTGATGCCACAAATCTCAGCAAAACTCAAATGGGGGTCACCCCCAACAGAAGCGCCAAATTCAGGTAGGGTCGGGTAGGTTAAATGCATCTGAGGTAGCTGAAAATTGGCGACTTTTGACGTGAAGCTGCTTTAGGTTCGTTTTCAACACCTACCAGAACCTAACAGGGCGTGTCTGGTAGGTGTTTTGTAGTCACGTGACCTGGTATACCGAAAGCTACCGGAATCTGACTCTGGTAGCTTTCGGTAGGTGTCTGGTATACCAGGTCACATAAATTATTCCATATAAGGAAAGTAGGGAGTCTAACGTAACAGCATAAACGCCTACCAGACACGCCCTGTTAGGTCCTGGTAGGTGTTGAAAAACGAACCTTTTGTCAACTTAGCTCCATCGCAAGCTTATCACACTAAGCGTGCACCTGCTCTTTCGCTGTAATTCAGCAAGTCGTGTGGGGTTTGTCAGTGACAGCTGATCCCTGTTAACTTTCTAACATTTTAGAAGTCGACTGAAATCAGAAATCCAGCCAGAATTTGGCTGGAGATGGATTTTGGCTGGATTTGGAAAAGGCAGGATTCCAGCCGCTGCCGGATTTATTTATTTATTTCTTTGAATCAGGCAACAGTGGCCCATAATAACACAGAACAGATGGACAGACAATAAACAACCTGTACAAGTGACATTTCAAGCCAAAACTTTGGTACACCCGCAATCTCAACAACAACACACACACACACACACACACACACACACACAACCATTTTATGGCTCTTTATCCAGGAGCACCCGGGTGAGCCGGTGCCAGAAGAGAACTTCTGGACTTTATGGTGCAACGGAAGATTAACAGAGGCAGACACACTGACCATCCGGCTGGGCGCCACTCCATCTGGACCAACCAGTACCCACCTCCACCATCCCCCCATTTTTTTACAGGCCGGATGCCCTTCCTGCCGCCCAACCAACGGTGTCAAAGCACTGAAGGCAACTAGCGCATTCGGATTAGGGAGAAGAGCCAGAGTTCTCCTCAACGGTGTTACCTGCACCGTCTCCGTACCCCGTAATCTCAACAACACATACTCCACTATGTTGCGTAGGTGCTGGCATGGCAAAAACCAATACTTACGCATCACTTGTAGCAGATATAGTGCCGAATAGCAACAGCACTGATGTTAGAATGATCACAACGGCAATCTGCAGTCTGCCATTCATCATCGAGATCTGTACACAAAGATATCATTTTATGACTCTGTTCAGCAAATAATCACACAATCTGTGAAATCCAATGGCATTTGTACAATGTTTTGCCACATGCTTTTTCTAGCGCCACGATACCAATACAATCCATGGGAAAGGTTTCACAGGAATCAAAGCTTATCAGAAGAATGGGATTACGTTTAGTGGCACTGTGCAATGATTCCTGTTCTGTGTTTTATGGAGTTACTGTAGAATGAATTTCAAAGTCATCGTAAGTACAATTTCATAACCCACCAGAATGCAGCAGCAAGTTTCTGCAAATTTGCTAACAAGCAGACAAAGAGACCAACAAAAAACGACGAAAACACATCCTCCTTGGCAGAGGTAATTATCGTGCCACACACCTGAAAATTAAACAGGCTATTGATAGAACCAAATTAGTCGTTAGGCCCGTGTGCTGCAACAAGCACTTGAAACGTGTTGCGCCAGTTATTAGGGACACCGGGTGCCCACGGGGGAAATATGACGTGCCGGAGTGGTGATCAGACAGTGGTAAGGCGCCGGAGCAGCCAGAACAGTTTTTAGCTACACCCCTTTAACCATTTGGTGCTGGAATTGGGTAAAAGCAGGCATATGAAGATGGGTCACGGGTAAGATGCGGACGTGCGGATCTGCGGATTTTTTGGACCTGAAAATGACGAAGCCTAACTATAAACCTAACACTGATGCTAATCAAAACACTAAACAAACCCTAATCTTAATCTAAGTCCATAATTTTCACCCGAACCCATTCCAAAATCCGCAGATCCGCATTTTACCAGTGGCCGTGAAGATGCGGGTGTGGCAATGGAAAAATGCCAGCACTTTTACCCCGCAATGAGATTTAATGGCGGTGATGAAAGGTCATTTTAAAGGACATTATTATTACTTCAGATATGGTGAAGCTAAAGATTAGTAAGCTGAAACAGGATAAGGCACCTGGTGATGACGGAATAACACCAAAATTTTTGAAAGAAGTGGTGGATGAAATAGATGAACCACTCACTGAGATTTTTAACAAGTCAATAAGTGAGGGTGTTGTTCCACAAGACTGGAAAATAGCTAATGTTACCCCAATTTTCAACAAAGGAACTAAACTAGAC
>Ga0056108_1000521_pt1 | contig 11214 bp, 8 predicted proteins | sample WorMetG1BERMUDA1_FD_83875 | JGI IMG/M metagenome (GOLD analysis project Ga0056108, IMG submission 83875) | Marine gutless worms symbiont microbial communities from Max Planck institute for Marine Microbiology, Germany - Inanidrilus... ... | reverse complement strand
CTTGTGTTTAACTCCCCCGGCGGAGGGGTTCCCCTGGGACGATCTCCGTGAAATTTTCAGTGGATGTCAATGGATGGCCAAGGTAACTAATGTCGTAGAAATATTGCCGAAAATTTGAACTGCCTGAGTAGGGCGCACAAACGTTATAGACGACAGACAGACGATAGACGGACGGGCGACAACAAATAGCGACGTTCGCTAAAAACGATGTTAAGTGTTAGAAGACGAGACGCAATTATCTGTTGACTTCCCCCAACAACAGGTAAATACGCTTTAGTTCCGTTCTGTTTCCACTTTTAGTAGTATTTATTATTTTTAATTTTTTATTGATTATATCGTCCGTACAGGCTCGTCGTATAATGTACAAACAAAATAATAAACTGCGTGCAATAAAACACTATAAACGAGAAAAATACAACAAAAATGGACTGTCTAAAAATAGAATGGCTTCATTCTGTTTGAGAACACCACGTCGCTGGCTCGACGGCTTTGACGTTGTATATAACTGCGATTTAATTACTATATATAGTTTATTTCGCAAATATGCAGCCAATACAGACAGAAGAGGTAAAAAAGTTTAAATAAAAATAAAAATAAAAATAAAAATACAAGATAAAAGACAGACAAATACAAAAAAACTACTAGTGTCTACAAGCCATTAGCTAAGATCAAATGAACAGAAATATCGGAACTGATCACTCTCTCAACTAACTTTAAACGTCTGCTCTCTACCAGTTCCTCTACAGCATGTAATCCGACGAAACACCGCAAATCATTTACACACACAGCATCATTATCTTATCTTCTTATCCCAGCGACTTCTTATCCCAACGACTAACACACAATGCAGTCCCTTAAAACAGTCCAGTTTCTATACCGCCTGCTGGAAGGCAGTGATAATAGCAATGTTGATTACGCAACCCAGCTGTTTTCGGATGAGAAAAACATTGACGATGAATGACGCGTTGGTCGACGTAATATGTTGTCGTCTGGCTGCTGTCTAAATACTGCTAGGCCTACCGTGCACGTGCCGCATTCGTTTCACCGCCTCAAATATTGATGACAGCCTGCACGGAAGGGGTCAAATTGTCCCGCGCTTTTAGCTCCCTCCACCGGTCGGCGAGATGGACGGTTAACGCAATAACTCGGTAGTGGACCCGGCGGGGCAATTCATTGCCGCACCGACGTAGTTTCTGCCGCGCTCCCATCCCTTGCCGACCGGCTGCATGCCTGCTGCGACGAACGGTAGCCATATACATGGGTCGTGCGTACTGGCTGCGGTGCGTGGACGCCGTCCATTCATGCAAATCTCGTTACGACTCCACGCGCGGTTGCGACCTGCGACCGTACGTGCTTCTTCGAGCCCGCAGACCACGAACGATCCGAGTTTTTCAGAAAAACTGTCTCTGTGTCTAGTCTTCTGCTGTTACCAGCAGGTTTATGACATTTTTCGCATGTCATGACTAGGGTGATACTGCAGGTGAGAGGCTGTGATGGTCCCCCGTCCCTCAAATAGACATCATCGGAGCAATGGTGATTGTCTGGGAGGTAAGAGGGAAAATTATCACTCTGTTCTGTGCAATATTGTGTGAAAGAGTTGTGCACAGTGCAGTGCACACACACATAATGAACTGACCTAACAGTTTCTGGATTGGGTTTTGTCTCACTGGGCCCATTTCACTGTGCTTAGATTCAGTTTTGTATATGTATTATGTGTATATTGCATGCATGTGTAGGATTGTAACATGGTGAGATGGACCTGATGGGGTTGAAGCTTATCCTTAGGACTACTACTTCCTTCATTGCTTTGACATTGTTGGTTGGGTCATTTGACCTATAAAAACCCGTCCCCGATATGACCTATAATGTGTTCAGTGGGACGTTAAACCCTGCTCAATCAATCAATCAGCTGTGATGGCATATGTCTACACCGCAGAATGGTGTGGCTGCATACTCACAGTATCACGTATCATGTATTTGCCATGGTGGTTTCCCGTTGCCTTCCCTGCAGTTTTCGTCTTCCTGGGTGTCCTTCTCCTATGGCAGGTCCTCCCTAACTGCAGAGGCTTTCCTCTGACCTCACTGTCTTTGCCAGCAGCTAGCTTCTGATGCAGACTCCATGTGTCCAGCTTGCGAGACGCTGCCGGGTTACTCCTAGCCTACTTAGTCGCAGCACCTTGGTAAGTTTGTGATTTAACACAGCCGATCCCTTTCTTTTGGCCCGCCGGTATACCCTTTGTCTGCATCGTCTGGCCACGTACGACTACTAATATTACATATATAACTGACCTTAATTGCAGTGAGACAAAGAAGGGACGGATTCAGAATATAGTGTGCACACATGAAACTGCGATAACTTGCCTTCGTGCGTTTCTGTAAACAGTTTAAAATTATCAACTGAGACTGAATGAAACTAGAACGTGAGCGAATGCCCAACGTGATGGCCGCCCTACCGAATATAGATGGCGCCCTCTGTTCAACGCCGCAAAGTTTGGGCTGACGCCCATTACTAGAGTGCCGTGCAGTAACGCTACCAAGTCACGAAGCCCGTTGAAATTAGGTGGGGTGTCCCAAACTACAGGACCGATCTCAGCCGCTAGTGGGCCGAAGTTCACCACATTGTGGAAACATCTAGAGGAGATATTGATATTTAACTAGTTTTTTTCCGATTTTCAATAAGTGCCTTAATTGTAAAGATATAGCCCGACAAAGTTGTGCGATGGTGCCCAGATGTCGAATTTTTGGCGATTTTTTGCGTTCTGTATTTTCAGCGAGCCGCGTGCAGCACGTTTCAGACCTGCATCCTAAATTCGCACTAAGGCCACAGCATGTGTGGTAGTATGTAGACATCCAATCTACGACGGCTGCGATTAGGCGAGGACAGAAAAGAAAGAAAGAAGAAGAAACCACAGGGCAAAAACATAATGGCCTGCCGTGTTCCATAGGGTGGCCATAAAAAGTTATAGGGATGTTAGTAACTGTTCACAAATGAAGATAAGAAACTTAGCTGTGGCAATCTGTTCGCGCATCAGCGGCAATACTCAAATGCTGCACGCAACTGTATCAGACCCGAGGCTCAGTTATCGCCGAGGGAATGCGCAGTTAAGATCTCAACTGCTGCATAAAAGCCAACTTCCATTACGCTATCCTGGTCGCAGACAGGTCCGAGGCTGGTCGCAGACCTGCAGCAAGCTGGAATTTGGCCTATCACTAGCAGCGAGCTAGCACGAGCTAGCAGGAGCGACAGGTCTGCGACCAGCCGCTGACCTGTCTGCGACCAAGACAGCGTAATGGAATTTGGCCTTAACTGTACGAAAAGTCGCGTTCGAAAAGGCTTGCCTTAGGTAAATGAAGGTCACCCAAAGTCATCGGCAATTTGCTATTCACTAGGCCATCTACCACTTCCTGTTAGTGGTCTGTAGTAACCATGTGGCTATCTTGCATCGTTTATACGTGAACATGCCTGTGACCTTGAGAAGTCCTTTAGCATCGATGCCACATACATGTAGCCATATACGTTTTCCAAGATGTGCTACTTAGAAATGTTTCAAGCAGTTGAAGTGACCTTCAAGGTCACTCAAGGTCAGTGATACTAGCGACATTAGATTGGCCGCATCCTGTCAGTGTTCCATTGTAGCTATGTCTATCTCGTCGCGCTTCCGAAATATTGTCACTTATTTACGAAAATGAAAAGGGGTCATGGTCGCATTTTCAGTGCCATTGCAGCTAGTCATAGGAGGGTGTGAACTGTATATGGGCCTAATGGTTCTGTGAAAGGGTTCGAACTTAAGTGTCGGTTGTAGTAATAGCCGCTGAATCACGACTGAACGACTGAAGGCCATGTTCCGCCCGCTAACTTTATCCGTTCCCCCGTCGACGATCAGCTAGCCGTAAAATTTTATCGGCGCCGTTGAAACGACGCCGTCGCTCGTGCACCTGATGACGCCGCACGGAGGTCACGTGACATGGGATGGACACTTGCTGGCCGCTGATCGTGTGCGGACTGTGGATTCTTCCGCTCGCGGACCGGATCCGATATAGCGTGAACTGAAGATCGTCGAACTGCATTGACAGAGTCATTCTGCTTACCTGTTCTGCAGTTGTATATGCAATGTGTGCAGTTAAGCTGTCCTAGTCTCAAAGTGCCGAGTTGAATTCTTGCTGGAACATTGTTTACAGACGAATTTTCCATTTCCGTAAATATGACCCTGTTCGTGCATGTATATGTGGTCTTGGCCGGTTAGACTTCATCACTTACGCACTTCTTTAACTTTGATTTTTATTTTAAAAGGGTTTATATTCAAGTCGTAATGTGGTTAGATGTATGGCTAAACTATTTTCAGTATCAGATGACTTCCGGCGTTTGCATACTAACATGTACATGTCTCCCCATAGCATTGATGTTACTCCCATTCGGGTGCTACATTGTTTTCTGTACATGAACTTTACGATGATTTGATTGCAGCTTTACGTCTATTTACAAGTTCATTTTAATTTTCTCCTTTATTCTCTTAACACTGACAGTGATTGCATGTAGTAGGCCTGTTGTAATTATCAGCTCTGTCTGCTACTCTATCGTCCTGGTGAAAAAACGTGTTCATTGACTAATTTGACTAAAAGTTGCAAGCGTGGATTCATGGTTTGTCTCAGAACCGCGTGCGCACAGATGTCAAGTTTCGCCGTTAACTTCGCCCCGGTTTGCCCATTATTTTTGTAGTGAAGATAAATCTACAGTGTGACGTGAAAGGGAGTTCCACACACCAGCTACTAGTTTATTAAAAATTTTCTGGTATAATGCGACCGCGGTTAATTGCAATTTTTAATCGACTGTCTCATGTAACAATATCGCTTTGATCTTAAAGCACAAAATAGTGCCATGTCAAATGATATGAATTGTCTTTTGATGGGTGGATTGTTACATTTGCAGAGATCAGTGGACTGGCTGGGTGTCCGTAGCTTAGGCCCTTTTTCGCTCTATCAAATGTGTATCAAAGCCAATGAAACGCCAGAAGCTTTGCGACTATGCGAGGTATAAATTCACGATTGACATTGACAATGACATTGACAAACATCATGTTACTGTATGATGGTTCCGTGCCCACTAATGCGGAATTGCGGCCCGGCAGCGACTCGAGATTTGAAATCCGCACACCCCTGTGCTGGCAAGTTGCAGCGGCGGAAGCAGCAGCAGCAGCAGCCGCGGGGCGGCGGCATCTCGACGCGGCTTGATGTCTGCGTTTATCGCTCAACTAGCTGCAAACAATGTACCAAAATTATTATATCGCATCGCAGCATTCCGTGCGGGCGAATTTTCATTTCCGTGCGAGCAACGAGGTCGACTTCGTTTCGTCCTATGAACGAAATGGTTCTTCGGAATTCGGAATTCGCAACTTGGGAGACAAGATGACGGCTAAAGAGCCTCAGAGCCTCCGGCTGTATGCATTTATGTGCAACATCACGGATAAAGATGATTTCTAATCGGTTGCCGTTACGACAGTCTCGGAATTAGACTATCCGAGACTTAATGTCAGTACTTGTATTCCTTGTTTCGATTGAAAGCTGTAGTCACTATCATCTGTTTGCGTATATGTTCAAACAAATGAAAACATTAAACAACGGATAAAAATCTGTAGTACCGACAACCGGTGCAGTCGAAAGATCAGCTGATTGGCATGGAAGTCTGAGAAGTGTGACCAAACAAAATTAACAGTCAACTCTGACGCAGGCACTAAGCCGGCAGAAAAAAAATTCAATATTGAGGTTAAAGCAGCTGACTAAAAAGCAAATTAACTTTTTCTTCGCAAAAACTCCGGAATTTATTTTTCTTGTAAAAAAGTTCTTAATACCTTTATTTGTACTCAAGCGTCTTACCAATATTCTAAAATATCTGGTAGTCAGTGGGTACTTCCTGCTGGAGTTACTGTACATCGACAACAGTCTACAGTCGACTCTTGTTGACTGAAAACATAAGCGTCCATCCATCTGGTTCAAGAAATCTGGACAATCCGGTGCAACATACGATACACACCCAGCGACAGCTGACTTCGACAGTTTTTTTCCCAGTCAGTTAACGGCGGACGGTCGGTCGACGGCTAGGTCGGCCAGTGCAACGGAACGTAGAGTCGCTATCCTGTCCGGCTCAAAACTCCGACGTTGCCTTCGCACGTTTCTGTAAACATGACTGACAGACAAGACAAGACAGGGGAAAGAGTCGGCGTAGGAGTGTAGCCACGACCTCCGAGTACTAGGCTATAGCCGGCGCAGGTGAGCGGTGGCGGTCTATACGTCTGTCGGAAATTGAACCTTAACCACTGCCATCAGCGTTCTCCCTCATCGTTGCCGCCGGCTCTGTAATGCGGCGGTATGTATGAATTCTCAGAGAGAGAGACATAATGGGAACCTGAAGTCATGGACGGCGAGTTCGACCGGAGTAATCAGACGGTTACCGTTAATCTGCTCCTTGTAATTAGCCACACACAAAACATGACATGATTTCTACTGTCCACTTTAGTGGTCAAGGTGGAGCACTCGGTTCGATTTGTCTGTCTGTGTCTGTGTGTCCGGACAATAACTTTCATACGAAGTGACCTCTGACCTAGGTATTTGCCTTGGTGGTTCACCTTGACCCTGTCTAGGTCGAGGTCGTTGGTCGGGTCAAAGGTCAAAGTCAACTGTCAGAGGATGGAAAGGGGAAAGAAATTCACAGTATATGAAAACATTTTCGGCACGTTACGAGGCGAGACGAAGACATGGTCGGCGAAAAGCAGACCTGAATTTGAAACTGTAAGTAAGTAACAGCGGCATATATTTTTGTGTTTGTCGAGTTTTTTGTGCTAAAGTGGTTGGTGCGACCTCGAGTGATGGCTTTGTAATACGGACATGCAAACGCACGACAACGACGAAGAAGAAGAAAAAAAGCGAAATTTTATATTTTGCATAGGCTCAATGTCAGCCCCATGCGGCATAACGCCAATAGTGATCGATGTGTGTGAGCGGTTACCGGCGTGGGCAGAATGTCAGTCCTCAGTGAGGTCTGGTAGGATAATTTGCATCGGGAAAATTAGTGTGCTCATTAGATCGCCCGTTCTACTCAGTAGCGGGCGGTCTACTGTTTTAATGCTGTCTTTTTATGGCCTCTGTTACGTAGTAATGGGCAGGCCATTATGTTTTACTCTTGTGATTTATTATTACATTTCGCATGAGTCATCGCGTGGGCGATCTGGCGTCGACAATCACAGCATAATTGCCAACATTCTAGAAAGTTTTACTGCAGTGTACTCTATAATCTGTGATCGTTGGTGGTATGTAAATATAGTAGCGCACGAAAATGGCATCGAGGCCGGGCCAATGCTGAAATAGAGAATGACATTGACATTGTATATAGCTGAGGACCTTACGAAGTGGAGCAGCCGAGATAACGTTGTGTTCAGACCAGACTGTTTGGCCGAACACGACCTCACAAATTTGGGTCACCACATTCCACACATTACAGCACTGTTTTTGCAGGACACCCACATAAATGGCGGCAAGTGAAGGAAAACTGAAGTAAGAGCCAACTAGCCCCACATTTGTAGATCCGGCGCTGTTCTGGTATCGGCTAAGCGGGCCAGGATGCCTGGGTGTTTGTCCGGATAGATTAGACATGCCGCCATTGGAGCGAAGGCTTGCTTTGGTCAGAAGCCCCGGATGTATGTCCGAAAAAGACACATATTTGAAAAAGAGGAATCGTCCGGGACCTCTCCAACTACTCAGTAAGTGTCACGCACATCCCCGTGCAGGTCTGCACTACCTTCGCGACACGCAGTCTAATTAAGCTTATAAAAATCATAGACTCATAGTAACAATTAAGACGGTCGTGCAACATCTATAGACTTCACAACCATAGAGGCAAAGTCCATTGGACCGGGAATAACAACGTAGCTACAGCGTGTTGTTCCCCTATAACAGATTGCAGCGTTCGTTGAGTGAACGCTGAATACATTGTGCTTCAGTTCAGTAACACGTCCAACACTACACCGACTATACGTGTCCACAGCGACTGTTCGACTGTTGGTGATTGGCTATCAGCATGTTACATCCAGCTCAGACTACCCTCGCACTTAAGAGCCGTTCACACTACGCGCGTCGCGTATATCCGCGCGTAGTGTGAACGGCTGTTTAGTCTCCGTGGCGTAACACTTCAAGACAGGTGCCATGGCCCCACACCGTCACTCAGCCACGGTAGCACCAGCCTCCGCAGCTGCAGCGCCAGCTGTACAGGTAGGAGGATGTAACACTCCACGCGTGTCTCGTCTGCTGGGCGTAGGCGGCGGTGTGCCTCGTTTCCGTCTGACGTACGCCACCTCTGTTGTCGTCACTGCGTCACGCAAACCGCCTTGCGTTGCGTGAATCCTTCTTTGCGTCTGATCGTCGGAAGCTCTCTGGACGATGGCGTCGGTTTTCTCCGACACTTTCTGCCGTTCCCCGTTCTGCGACATTCTTCTACTGAGCATCCTGTACAGTGTTTCATATCGTTAACCAGTTCCGCCGACGAAGGGTATTGGCAAATCAGTGTCTTCGGGCGTCCCCTGCTTCACTTTCCATCAACCAAACTACGCACTTGAGACCGGAGGCGCAGTACCGACTAGCAGCCCTGTACATCGTGTCTCCAAAAAACGTGTTGCGCGTACAACACGCCGGTGTGCTGTCTTGCTGAAAGACAACATTGTCGCCTGCTACGTGTTTGATAGCAGCTAACATTTGTCCACGATATCCCAGCAATACTGTCCACTGACTTTCACTCCCAGGCTCGATGAAGAACGACTCATATTCTGCCACAGCAACCGACGCCGACACTGTGACATGCAGACTTGGTAAACGTGGAGCATGTGGGTTACAGTCGGTAGGATGCTATACTCCGTTCCAAGTCCTGTCTTGTTCATACAGTCAGTCGTTTTGTGAATGAAGGTTCAGCTGTGACCACGTGATAACTTGACTGTGTTTCAACGTTTTGTATGTTTGCTGGCAAAGCAACACCCGCCGCTTAAGTGAAAAGATGCAATTTACGGGTTTCTGTTTCGCAAAGTAATGCACAAGCACTAGTAACAAGTGCATCCCATATACAGAAGCAAAAAATGGTTACCATGACAACGTCCCCTATGTGCAAGGTATCGGCAATATGTGCATTCTGTCGGCCGACCACTCAAACCCCCCTCCATAACCCATTGCCTAGTCACTATCGTTCTCACAAAGCCAGTTATAGCAATTTCAGTCTCATAATTGGTTGTCATGGCAACGTCCTTTAGACCTCGAACTCGGCTATGTCATTATCGGATAGCTTGACCCCGAAAACCCACCCCTAGAATCAAACAGCATGTCGCTAGCTATCACACAACCGAAGTTATAGCCCATCAAAGGCCACAGAGCCAGTTGTGACAAATTACGTCCCAAAATTGGTTGTCATGGCAATATCCCTCAGCACATCTGGACTCCCATCTAACACATGATTCCTTGGGCCCATCCAAGCCCAAAACCCAAACGGCATCTCGATCGGTTCAGCCGTTTTTGCACAGCTCACCGCAGAGTGTCCCTATACTTCACAATGGGACGCCCCTTTCCCCCTCAAAATTGCCCCTTCCAATGGGGATCTGGACCCCATCTAATACATATGGTTCCCTGGGCCCACCCGAGTCGAAAACCCAAACGGCTTCTCGATCGGTTCAGCCGTTTTTGCAGGGCTCAATAGTGCGGCAGACAGACAGACAGACAGCCCGACCGACAGACCACGCTACTCGGTCGGTAACAGTAGGCTACATCTATATACGTACGTAGTACTGCGATGCGGCCTTATTGTCAAAATAGGTTCACGTGTGTCGAAGTTATAGAAAGACCAAGATGGGAAGTTTTGGGGACACAGTGTAGATACAGTGTAGAGGGCGGTAACTTAGTCCACTGGTGTGCACTGTTCGCACATCGATGTCTGCATGTGTGATATTTACCCATCAATTTACTGGTCCAAGTAGAGCAGTCGGTCCGAGGTGTGTGTCTGTGTGTCCGGACAATAAGGGACGAAATGACATTTGGTCTAGACACTTGGCATAGTGGTTCATCTTTGCACCATCTGGGTCAAATTCGAAGGTCGAGGTCATAGGTCAAAGTTCAAGGCCGCGGGATGAACTTCTTGACTGAAAAGTGAAGTGACATAGGGAAAACTAATAACGGCTCAGGCGGCTTTGGAAAGTGTAAGTAAGTAACAGACAGCCGACAATTCACGGTCGACTAAAATGTTCTAAAGAGGTCGACGCAACCTCAAGTGACGGCTTTCTAATGAAGATGAGCGACTGCTTTTACAGTTTAGCCGAAATGCTGAATTTTCTGCCCTGCATTTTCTCCAAAAGCAGCACTGCAAAAATCCAGCTCTCTTACAACATTCGCTTAGCCTATATGTATTCTCATCAGCTGATCAAATGGTACAAAGGCTAGTGGTGTAGTTTCAAACTAAAAAAAAGTTAAATGGGACGAAGAATGTTTTTGATTAGAGTGTTTTGCTTCTAGGCGTCAAGGTGTGGATATCACTGTAGTGTTCCGCGCGAAACTGCAAGTGAATACAGCTAGGTTGTGTCGATATCGCGGCGCGGATAAGGTCACGACGTGGCAGTGGCTGTTAATAACTGTTGACGTCCACTGTGAGGCAAGAGAGCTGTGGACCCAGTAAACAGATTTTAGACCATTGTCTTAGTACGAAGCGTCACAACAAACTGTAAATGACTGTAGTGAGTTCATATCATAGACATGCAATATAGTCTACATCACACAGTAAGAATGAACTAATACCCTGTACAGAACTATAGGAACAAAATACTTCACTCAAATGAAAAATGTCAAAATGTATAGCAACATAAATACTTAACACTCGAATTAACATTTCAACATTTAATAATCCTTGCAACAATGTCTAAATAAATTGCCAATAGGGACCTACATACAAAAAGTCTGATGCTACATATATGTCACACAATGAATGACCACGAATACAATAATTTTCATCTATGACTATGAAAATACTGCAATAAAAATAAATCTACAGTAAACTAACTCATTCAAATCTTCTTCAAAATAACAGTACTATTTTACTGAAATATAGATGCAGCTTTCTGATCACTTGATTACGTGAACTAGAAACCGTAAGCATCGCCGAGCCGCTGAAAAACCGGCAGCATGCGCAAAACCCCTAAT
>Ga0056108_1000520_pt1 | contig 11218 bp, 12 predicted proteins | sample WorMetG1BERMUDA1_FD_83875 | JGI IMG/M metagenome (GOLD analysis project Ga0056108, IMG submission 83875) | Marine gutless worms symbiont microbial communities from Max Planck institute for Marine Microbiology, Germany - Inanidrilus... ... | reverse complement strand
TTGTTGTGACTAAATACTCTACACTAACTGCTAGGTTTTTAAATGCTAGGTTGTTAAAACAGTAGCTGTTTCTATTCCAGTAGGACTTGCAGGTCAAAGTACACTTGAGCAACTAGAATAGAAACAAATCTACTTAAAATCACATTAACATTTTTCAACCTTTCGCATGAGTCGTAGAAATGCAAAATGTATTGTGGTCACGCGCTTCTGTGTGTCTGTCCGCGGCTGCATGCCCACACTATTGCACGGACCCAGATGTAATTTGGGGGATCGTAGGGGATGCCCCCTAGTTGTGCACTATTGGGCGGATTTGCAATCGGTGCAAGGCTTGCGTTGCTATGGCAACATAACGCAAAATGTTAGCGAGTACATGCTTGCAAAGTATTAGTTAACTTATTATTAATAGTTATTATTACTGCAAGTACTAATACTGTGCAGAAAATATTTTGTGCAAGATTTCGTATTTAGTTGAGCATATTTTTGCTGTAATCAGAGCGAAGGAAGATCTGAAGCTGGAAACTGATCCTTTCAGAAAGAAAGTGTTGGATGGGCGACAACTTGCACTCAAGATCAGTGCAAACTCTGTCTATGGTTTCACTGGAGCCCAAGTTGGAAAGTTGCCATGCCTGGAAATATCACAGGTCGATAAATTACTGTGTATTGTTGTGGCATGTTGTTAACTTTAAACAGTTCAGCTGTGTTCATTGTTTGCAGATTTAGTTCATTGTTTTGTTGTGAGCAATTACCAGTATTGTTGTATTTCTGTGATGTTTGTGTGAGCACACTGTGTAAAATGGGTACTGGCATTGGACAGCCAATGTTAAGAGTGTGGTGTCTTTTACCTTGGCGCATTAAGAAAGGATGAGGCCAATGCATGATTTTCACTCTGCTTTGAGTTGCATTCAGTACTTTGGCACTGTTGGTTGAGTGTCAGAAAGGACAGTTGGCCTGCTAAAAAGCCTGCTGCAGCAGCTCCCAAAGATTCGAAAGACCTGATTTTATGTGTACAGAACACGGAACAGTGGACTGATTAAACAATTATGTAGTAGACTATCAAGTTGGATATTGACAGAATAATATGGAATCAGTTAATATTAGCAACAGGATGTATTTCACAACTCTGACGGTTTGTCAGTGATCTGTTTCAGAGTGTGACGGCGTTTGGTCGGATGATGATTGAGCTCACAAAGAAGCACGTTGAGGAGATGTTTACTATTGGCAACGGCTACGAACATGATGCTCAGGTCGGTCGGTCTGTGTTAGCTGCTGTGTAGTGATTACGATTTCACTGTTTTGGAGAAGTGGTCACGTTTGGCGATTGTTCTCAAGAGATTGTGATGGTTTCACCTGCATTTACACATGTTTGTTATTTGATTTACAGTGCGTGATGAAAATCTGATATGATGTTCACAACAGTGTGAACACTTTCCAGACTGCTATGCTACAGTGGACCTTTCTTGGGCTGTTACTTGTACATGATTGGCTAGATGACAACACAGGTTTAGGCCATAAACACTGGGTTGCTAATGTCACTTTTTATGCAGACATTATATTTTTGCCCTGTGGTTTCTGCTATCTATTTTTTTTCCTCGCCTAATCTCAGCCGTCGCAGATTGGATGGCTGCCATACTTGCACACATGGTGTGGCCTTAGTGCAAATTTAGGATGCAGGTCTGAAACGTGCTGCACGCGGCTCACTGAAAATACAGGATGCAAAAATCGCCAAAAAGTTCGCAATCTGTGCACCATCGCACAACTTTGTCTGGCTATATCTTCGGAACTAAGGCATATATCGACAATCGGAAAAAAAACTTGTTAAACAGCAATACCTCCCCCACATGTCCTTACAATATGGTGAAATTTGGCCCACTAGCAGCTGAGATCATTTTGTTAGTTTGGGGCACCCCAGCTAATTTCAACGGGTTTCGCATCTTGGCAGCATTACTGCACGGTACTCTAGTAGTGGGCATCAGCCAAACTGCGGCGTTGAACAGAGGGCGCCACCTATATTCGGCAGGGCAGCCATCACATTGGGCATTGGCCCACATTCTAGTGGTTTCTGTGGCAGTCATTACATCTTTTTATTTTACATACACATACATCGATTATGCCAGTAAGGCAGCCAACATACACACGCAATTACACGTACAAGTAGTGTCAAAAAATTTAACTAGTAATGGATTTTTGACGTACAGCTGTGAGTGATATGGTGCATACCTGAGCTGCCGCCTGTTTGGTTATGGTACTCAACCGTGTTTGACAGCTATCAGTGCACTTCACTGGGCAGACATTTTACATGAACGTAACCATTCAATGAATGTGAATCTTCAGTTTTAAATGATTCTTTGAGATTCATGCCACACTGTTAGAACATTACGTGTTAATTTTTCTATGGTGTTTAAATTAGTAATGTATTTGGGTCAATATCCTGTCCATTAGTAAGTCTCGTCTGTTTCTATTGCCAATTTCTGTTGCATTATTTCAGGTCATATATGGAGATACTGACAGTGTTATGTGCAAATTTGGTGTGAAAACTGTTGCGGAAGCCATGAGACTGGGCAAAATTGCTGCAGAAAGTGTCTCACAGAAATTCATGGATCCCATCAAGCTGGAATTTGAGAAGGTTTGTGATGTTGAAGTTGCACAGAAAATGGTATTGTAATGTTGGGCTGTATGCAGACAGTCTTCAGAAACTGTAGAAACTGGCTGATTACTGTTGATTAATCAAATTATTGGTATGTAGCATTCTTGATAGTGTTGGAAGCATAACTTCTTGGGTGGTGAAAATGCCATGTAACCACAGCCGCCCGGTGTTTAGAATTCTTGCACAAGGTTATGTGCATGCACGTGAATACACACATGCATAGCCTTTCTAACTGCCATTTCCAAGTTAAACTGATTAGTTGTTTTACGTCTTTAGTCAGTAACTGTATTACAATAATGTATAACATAGTATTCTGCCGCTGGAATCAACTGCTTTTAATGCTTTTACACTGTTGGTTGAACATCAGAAAGAGCACCTGGTCCGAAAAACCTTTTCTAGCAACCTCAAAAATTTTGAGGGAGAATTTTGGTAGGCTCAGACTCTCCCATGGTGAAAATATGAAAATAGGCCAGCACATGCCTTCGGATCGGTGGATGTGCTGTAAGTCAAAGTTACGATGTTCCTTTTCCATTGTTGCTGCTATAATACTTCTTGTTAGTGATTAATTTGCATGGTAAAACTGCCTATATTATGGTACTGTTCTCATCAGGTTTATTTTCCGTACCTTCTCATCAACAAAAAGCGATATGCGGGCCTGTACTTTACTCGGCCAGACGTGCATGACAAGATGGACTGTAAAGGTATTGAGACGGTCCGTCGTGACAACTGCCCGCTTGTGGCTAACCTCATCAACAGCTGTCTACAGAAGATCCTGATTGACCGAGACCCAAATGGTGCTGTTGAGTATGCCAAACAGACGATATCAGATCTGCTGTGCAATCGGATTGACATATCGCAGCTGGTCATAACAAAGGAACTGACGAAAACAGATTCAGAATATGCTGGGAAGCAGGCACATTGTGAACTAGCAAATCGGTGAGTTACGGCACAAGTAATTTTTGTATTGTGCAGTGCAGCTGTTGATAGCATTGGCATTTGCCTATTTTACCTTGTGTGTTCATGTTAAACCTTGGCTACTACTTGTGGCCTGAACTGACTGTAGAATATCCTATGATCCTAAGATATGTCATACAAGTACTTACATTTAGCAGCCTTTTTTTCAGGTGAACCTGGGTCAGCTGCTTCCCCCCCCCCCTTAGGTCCTCCTCCACCTTTTCTGAAAAGTACATCTGAAGATTGGTGGAATGGTGTTTTCTGTGGGCCATATGTCCTTCGTGCTTCCCAACTGTCAGTGTCAAAGCACTGAAGGAAACACAAAGCACCAACCCTAACCAGTGGCCTGGTGTCATCTTTACCCAGTCCACAACCAGACTCCCAGTCAAAGGAGCATTGCTCCTTATACGCCAGCTGTCTGACGCAGTACCAGCTCCTGAGATATGTCGTATTGAGTCTGATATTTACCTTTGCCACAGTTTGGCAGGGTAATCTTTTGACCCATTTTTGTCTATGTTGAGCAAAATGACTCAAATAGTTGTGTCGGTTTTCACAATATTTGGGAATTGGTAGATTGCGGACCAGAGAAAATTGAATCAAATTCTGGAAGTGGTTGGAAACATTCTGGATATTTTTACGTATTTATAGCATCATATGGTCGATTGATGTGTAAAGTGAAAGTGAAATTGGGATAACCACTTAGGGTGCACTGCGGGAAAATTTAAGCTGATGTGCCTGCTCCTTTATGGTACCGACATTGTGTCAATTTCACTGTCATGATGGAGGTGTGCACTATACTGGGTGCCATCTATCAAAATCATATACTTTGTTGAATGCAGTTTTACCCCTTCCTGATGTGCACACATTCGGCTGCAAATGTTGTTTGTATGTAGCATGCGCAAGCGTGACCCGGGCAGTGCACCACAGCTCGGAGATCGTGTGCCGTATGTGATCATTGCTGCGGCGAAGGGCACAGCTGCATATCTGAAATCTGAGGTTTGTTGATGCTCATAGGATCATAATCGTTTCGAGTTTGAATAAGGTATTTCTGTTGGATGCAATAACATGTATGTGTAAGTACCCCAACCTAATTTTTGGTTTTGCTGATGATCTTGTAGGATCCAATATATGTGGTGGAAAACAACATCGGCATTGACACTCAGTATTACCTTGACAATCAGTTGTCGAAGCCACTTCTTCGGATTTTTGAGCCAATTCTTGGTGAAAGAAAGGCAGAGAGTGTGCTTTTGAGTGAGTACTGGTATTACTTGATGTTCTTTTTAGACAAGATTTGGAAATACGTTCAACTTGCTTGTGTAAATTTGAAGTAGTTGTCGGTGTGAGATACGATTCATTTCTAAGACTGTATTCTGTCTGTATGTGGTCTTTATGCATTTTAATCATTAAGCAGAAGCAGCTTCATTAAATTTGTTTGAAGTAATGTCCACAGCATTTTATTGTTGTTGTTATGTATTACATGTTTCGATATTCTTTAACACTGCTGTAAAAAGCAATACAGATTTATATTTTTACTTTCAAGTCTGTAACTGTTGTACTGGTATCTGGTTGTTTGTTAAAGCACTTTATTGTTCACGATAAATATTGTTTGCAATTATGTGTTGACAGAGGGAGAACACACTCGCACTAAAACCATGGTAGCATCAAAAGTGGGTGGTTTGGCAGCATTCACTAAGAAGCGCGAGACATGTATTGGATGCAAAACTCCGCTGGATAAACAAGGTAATTAAACAGAATTCACTGTCCACTTAGGGTTGGTATGCTTAGCTTGTGTCGACAAGACAGACAGACATCTATTTAACGGCATCTTTTCCAGGACACCTGGGTAAGCTGGTACCAGAAAGGTTAAACCAATCTACAATTTAATGAAGCAAGACATGATGGGGTTGCAGTGGCATCAGCTGGACCATCTGTAGATCATTTGCACCTCAATGCAGACAGATAACCATGCCAGTACCTCATCACTCAATTTTTTACAGGCCAGATGCTTTTCCTCACACCCAGCCAACAGTGTCAAAGCACTGAAGGTAATCATCACATCATCTTGTTTCCACAAGATGATGCAAAAGGCCGGGCAGTTGGCCACTGAGTCAAAAAGGTCTCACTGTATTCTTGCCAATAGCTTCATCAAATGCTGACCAGTTTTCAAACAATTTCACCTGAAGACTCAGCAGTAAGTAAATCTGTAACATTTGTCATTAATAATCACACCAGTCCATAAACATTTGAACTATTTGTAACATTTTTGACTCAGCTGATCTGGCCCATGTGCTCATTGACTAATTGGCAGCATGCGACATAGATCACTGTTGGCATTGTGACTGTGCACTGTTCTATTTTTGTTATTTGGACATCATTAACGATGAATTTGAGTTTGGAACCGGTACACAGAGAGTGTAAGAAACACTGCTGAGTAGAACTCTAGCCTCTTTTCCCTTATCTCAATGTGCTACTTGCCATCAGCAGGCACATGCCAGTAGTAAAACTTTGCTCCAATAACATCGTGTACTTAACTTTAGATGCCAGCTAACGCAGGTAAAACGATTCTGATATTAAAATAAATTTGGACTTTTCTTCAAGCGTTGTTTGCAGTAGATCAGTGAGATATGACGTCATTGCAAGACAGATTTACTGTAATATAGAGTGATTTGCTGATGTGTTTTTTGTAACATTACATCTTTCTGTGATATATTCTCATTCAGTTGTACGTATTAGACGTGACAGGTCTGTGGTTGACTTGCAGGCGATGTGGTTTGTGAGCATTGCAAACCAAAGGAGTCGGAGCTGTTCCAGAAAGAGATTGCACAGCTGAACGTATTGGAAGAGAAATTCACTCGCCTCTGGACGCAATGTCAACGCTGTCAGGGCAGCTTGCACGAAGATATTCTTTGCACTAGGTCAGCTGCTGTACTCTCTGTCGTGGCACCACCAGGTAGTCTGTAATGTGTGCAGTAGACCTGTATCGTTGTTTAACAATATACACTGTGTCTCAAAAAAAGGATACCACCCGACCACCAACGACAATTTTGACAATTGTCTGATTCCAGTAATTTTTGGTACAAATATTACTGAGTAAATATGCCATCGAAAGGTGGTTTAGTATATCACCTCACCTGTTTAATGTACATACCTTACCTTGGGAAACTTTAAGACCCTAAAAGTCATGAATTTAGCCTCAAATTGCAGATATCCCAGTGAGTGTGACCGAGTTGATCTCTGTTGACCCTGGAATGAAAGTCAACGGCCAGTGTTACCGCGATGTCTTACTCTCTAAGCAGATGCTGCCAGCGATCAAGCATGTTGCAGGCGATATGTTTGTCCTGCAACAAGACAACGCTCCATCTCATGTGTCAAGAACACCATTAAACTGCTACAGCAAGAAATGCTGGACTTCATTGGTCCTGATCTCTGGCCACCAAACAGCCAAGACATGAATCTGGCGGATTATAAGGTCTGGGGTGTTAAGCGGCAGAGAGTGTATGAATGTCGTGTGAACTGTCGATGAGCTGAAGCAGTGCCAGATTGACGTCTGGAACAGTCTGCAACAGAACGTTATTGACACGGCCATCAACGAGTGGAGAAAGCGATTGAGAGCGTGCGTGCATGCAGATGGACAACATTTTGAACATTTATTGTGAGCGCATGTGACTGACAAAAGTTATGGACAAATAAAATATCAGTAACTTTCTTTATTCTCAAAAAAGATGCTCCTTTACTGCTGAGATTGTGATTTTCATGGTCTTAAAGTTTCCCAGGGTAAGGTACGTACAATAAACAGGTGAGGTGGTATATTAAACCATCTTTTGATGGCATATTTACTCAGTAATATTTATACCAAAAATTATTGGAATCCGACAACTATTGTTGAAACTATCGTTGGTGGTTTGGTAGTATCTTTTTTGAGACACAGTGTAGACCTGTATGCTTTGGAAAACCAGGGTACTAGAGCTGGCATAAAGGCAGCAGTACGCCTTCCCTTGAGTGGTGGACGAAGACAGACCACTGCCTGTGGTCGGTGCTTTGTGTTTCTTTCAGTGCTCTGACACTATTGTTTGGCTGACTGAAAAAAACCCGTGCCACTTAGCCCTTCTGTTTTGTTTGGGAACAAGTGATGGAAGTAAACCAAGGGGAACTGGCTAACCCCGGTTCACTTGGAAAATGACCATTATAACGGACGTGGTGGATGCTTTCACGTTTCGTTGCTGTTCTGTGTTTGTAATATTGCTTATTCTTGTTATCTGCACTGCGTTTAATTGCATTTAGTTTCGGCTAATTTTTACTGTGAACCGGTTCTTTTTTCACATGATGACTGTAAAACTTTGCTTATATGAGTTACAAGCCCAGATTTTCTCGTTTTACCCGAGACGAAGGTGTTTGGTTGTTGCTGTTGCTATACTGTAAGATGTTGGTATCGACTAAAAATCAGTACACAGCCAGTCACTTCATTGCCATCAAACCAACGTCTCTGTATAACATCTTGCCTGTTGGTTCATCCGTTGACAACAGATGATCACAGGAAACTACCACCATTAGAGCAGTGGTTCTTAACGTATGGGTCACAACCCAAACATGGGTTGCGATGGGGCCCCTTCAGAAAAGTGTCTTGTTGCCGAAAAACCAGGCAAAATTCAGCTTTTCTGTGGAATCTTAATTCTATGTCCTGACCAGTTGTAACGTACAGCATGCTGCATGGTGCTTGATATTTAAAAAGTACTTTATTGTCATAATATAGTTCCAGTGCTTGTACTAAACAAAAGACATTGCTGTTACTAATATGTATCTGTGTTCCCTGAGAACACGTGATATTTGCTGGCTGACTGCAAATAAAAATACTGATCTTTAGTTGTTACAAAAATGTTTTGAGAAATGCTTGATTTTTTAAGGCTTGGGTCACAAGCTTTTGATTGAGACCTGATTTTGGGTTGCGCTCAAAAAAGCTTAAGAACCACTGCATTAGACAGCCAACATATGAAGTCCAATGGCTGATTCGTATGGCTGGCACAAGGAAGGGAATCTGGCCATTGCGAAACTTTTGCACCTAAACCCTGGTATCAAGCAGCAGGCAATCAAAAGATACTTATTTTCCCACCTCGCCTAACTATGTTTCTGTACTGCCTGCGGAAACGGGAAACCTGGAAATTGCGTCTTTTCACTTAAATGCTGCATACTTTTTTTACCAGAAAACACATGAAACACAAAATGTCACCTGGTAACAGCTGAACCGCCATTCACTGTCAAAACGATCGACTGGACCTAGAAAGGGAGCATAGCATCCTGCAGTATGTTACCGTCAAACTTGATGTTTACAAAGTCTGTCATTGTGGTGTTGGTCACTGTGTCAAAAATGGGAGTTGTTTTTATCAAGCATCGGAGTGAAAGTCAATGGACAGTATTGCTGGGATATCTTACTATCTCAACAAATGTTAGATGCTATTGTCGTGTCATTTATAACAATTTTGTCTTTCAGCAAGACAGTGCACCAGTGCATTTTGCATTCAACACAGTCCAGCTGCTGCAGTGCAAAACTCTCAACTTCCTTTCTGCTGAGCTATGGCTCCATAACAGTCCAGAGCTTAACTCCACTGACTATGAGATTTAGAGAGTCACATAGCAGCATCAGCATGAGTTCCAAGTAACAAGACTCAATAAATTCAGCCAGCAACTGGATGAAGTATGGCAGTGCACTTGAATGACAGGATGCTATTTTTGTTTTCTTCATTTCCCCAGGTAGTGCAGAATCACTAGTCAGGTGAGGTAGGAAATGAAGTACCTTTTGATTGCGTACTTTACTTTCTCGGTAACATTTGTGACAAAAGTTATCAAATTGGATTATGGTGAGACAAAGTAGTGACATTTTTTGGGACACAGTATATAACAACGTGTGAATGGTTTATGCATCTGTTACGCAAACTATTGCACAATCGTTTGCATTGTAGTCGAGATTGTCCTATATTCTACATGAGAACAAAGGTTCAGAAGGATCTGGCAGACCAGGATGCTGTCATCAAGCGTTTTGGTTGTGCAACGTGGTAATGAAGAGATCTCGTGAAGTCTCTCTGTTATGAAACAATGAACACACATCGTGTAAGAACTGTTGCCAGAGTCACTACTAGTTTCTGTATTTTGTATGCCACACCATTTGACAGCATTGGCATCAGTTAAATGATTGCCTGTAACAGTGTTTAAAAAAATTAATTTAACTAATATAAACTGTGCCAAGTACTGAATGACTTATACAGTATTTGTAGGTTTCATGCTCAATTAACATATTGAATGATATGCCTGCTCACTGCCGTGTGAACTAACTGTCTGCATGCTTTTATTCAAACAAACATCTTATGTGAAAGTAATGCTGACTGGTCTTGGTATGCAGATTGTTTGCTGCAAGTTGATTGTTTTTACATCCCACGCAATGCAAAATAGGGTAATTTTTTGAGACGTTCTTCCCAGGAAATCTCTCGGCTTAGTGCCGTAAAAAACAATCTAACACAACAAAAGTAAACAACATAGAACAAAATGGCATTAATTAAAACAGACAAAGCAAACCTAAACAAACATACACACATTTATGAGCAGTAACTATCATTGTGCATAGTAGTACAGTACACAATAACTCGGCATTGATAATCTTCTCGGTTGTCCTCCAGTCAGTCATAGGTCAGATGTTGCCTATGGGAGGGAACGGAGCGTTTGCTGCATGTAAAAGTTAAGACTAGAATACTGCATACAGTTTTACTGCAAAATATTGTCCAGGTACAATATTGGCTTTATTGGCCAGTAAAACTTTCATTAAACATTCACAGCACTTTTACTGTTGTAGTACTGAATTTCACTGCAAAATAGCCTATAATAGCTACAAGAAACGTGAACTGTTTTAGAACAAGCAACTGATGGCACTATGCCAAATCAATACGAACATCAATGCTCAAAACGTTTTGTTGAGATTCAGTCCAGTAGACTTTGCTGCCTTTATCAGCTGTAAAAATATGCAAAACACATGTACAAATTATTATAATACACAAATGTGTCCAAAATGATAAATCAAACTGCTGGAGTCACAGTATCACAAGCAGGTGCAGCTGTATTGGTAGAACCTGGGAGATGAGAACAGCTTATCTTGGATAAACGCAAATGAACAATAAAAATCACAAAACATTCGCCACCTGTCCGCTGATTCCCCACAACTGTACGGCTGTGAACGTTGCAATTCAAACAGTGTCGTCGCTGGTTTTGATGCACTTACTTGCAGGCTCATAGAGACCGGAGATGTCAGGCTTTGCACAGCCACCATTAGTAGACATATATAGCTTACAAATGTCTTCTTCACCTCTTTCCTTCTGTTGCTCAGATGCACTATGGTTCAGCAGGTCTTCTATCTGTATTAACATATAACAAAGACCACGCTACCAAACTGGTAATATGTGCACACATGAAATTGCATAAATTTCTCAATTCTAAGAGCCACAAACTTGGCTCTAGCTTATTCTTTAAGCGCCTATTTTTGATACAAATATTTTATAGATAACGAAAATTGGATTCAGCATATAAACACTACTTACACTGGCACTTGAAAAGCACAAAATGTACTACTACTACTACTAC
>Ga0056108_1000518_pt1 | contig 11241 bp, 8 predicted proteins | sample WorMetG1BERMUDA1_FD_83875 | JGI IMG/M metagenome (GOLD analysis project Ga0056108, IMG submission 83875) | Marine gutless worms symbiont microbial communities from Max Planck institute for Marine Microbiology, Germany - Inanidrilus... ... | reverse complement strand
GCATCGCACTGTGCACAATTGTTGCACACAATATTGCACAGAACAGACCTGATAGTTTTCCCCCTTACCCTCCAGACAATCACCACATCTCCGATGATGTCTATTTGAGGGAAGGGGGGGGGGAGAAATACTCTTCACAGATGAACCAATAAACAGCCACATGCATAACATCTTGGTAGACGTACTTATTTACTTGCTCATTATAATTCAAAGAAACAGCGATTACGAGTTCTCTGAAAAAATCAGATTACAATCTGCCAATTAACTGGAGGAAGATGAATCAGTTATTTACGTCAGCCGGCAAACGTAGGCATTTTACAGTATTTGTCGCATGATCAATTATCAGAACAAGAAACATAAATAATTGGTTCATAATCACTAGCAACAGTTGTATCACAATGTTCACAATGTCATAACAACAGCCACAATTGGACTTGGCATCTCACTGAGATGCAGGCATTCGTACTAAACATCTTTGGTGTAAAAGAAATAGCTGCCAAACATACACACTGCATACTATAATACACTGTCACAACTGCTGTTGCAGCTGTGGCCATACTGTGCATAAAGCTGCATACTGTACTGTACATAAGTATACAACAATATATACAGCAACACACACCCCTATTAACGGCATTATGTTCTTGTCCATGCAACACAGAAATCACATCAAACTACTGTTTCCAGACTAGACAAAGTATCACCAATAGTCTCCTGTGCATTAACACTAACACCAACCTAACAAGTGCATTAATGGGAAAAAATTATCACTAGCTCGAGTGCTGCCTGCCAGTCATTGCCACCAGGGCTCAAAGTGGTTGCAAAAAGGAGCCGGACCTCCCCCTCACTTCCCCTCCACTCCTTGAGAAGTAGGCACCCTTAAATCCAGCTATGGGTCTGGGGGAGCCCTGTAAACTCACCCAGCGGGTCCGGGTGGAGCCCAGCTGCCAAACGCTTTCTGGTGCATTGTCAGCCTATCTGGACACATTTTGGCAAGAATTTTCAAGCAACTTGTCTTTAGTAAAAGCTCTAAATCAGAGACCGAGAGATCTGGCAGATCAAAGTGTGCTGGGTCTGCGACCCAGCCCACTTTAAGCCCTCATTACCAGACCTTATCTGTAGACAATCACTCCTACTAGTCTGCAGTGTCATCAGTTCTTGGCCTCTGTTTCACTGCTATACATGTATCAATGCACAGCTGAAGGTTAGCAACAAAAGACTGGCACTGAGCTACAATACTATCACTTCCTCTTCTTTCCATCATGTGCCTTTTGGCTTCTCTCAGAAGTGGATCTCATGGCAATCTGTTCGGCTGTCTGTCGATCCAGCTCGCTCATTGCTTCTTGGATTGCAGCTTCCAGGTTTGAATTCATCTTTCGGCCCCTACACAGCATGTGTTAGTTTTCAACAAGGCAATAAGACTAAGACACAATGTACGACGTAACATAATGGAGCTTTGAGTTCACTGGTCTGCTACTTTTTCAATTCGGGCCAACTAAAATAAAACCATTCTGGGCATGAATCAGGATTCCAACTCTCTTGCTTACAAAAAATTCAAGTACTTTTCCAGGACCCCACAACATTTTCCAGGACTCTTCTGTAGCCCAGCAATGTTTAAATATAGAGACAAACAGCAGTTGCTTACGCTATATATACAATGTAACAGTACCATCCATCGCAGAACGTTGATCGCAAGTTGTAAAGAAACCATTTGGTTAACAACGTAGCAGGAATACTTTGTATGTTTATTTGCACACGGTGTATGTACTGTACATACTAGGCAGTGAAGGAAGCAGTTTACAGTTTTTCAGTTCCAGCAGCTTGCTGTCCAACTGCTGAATGACAACTGTCAGTTTGTCACTTTTACTTTGGCCGCACAGCACATGGCATTTGCCTTAGTGATCAGTCTCAATTTACAAGTAAATTCCAGGACTCTCCACGACCAAATTCATTTTCCAGGACTTTCCAGGTCCTGGCAATTTTAGAAAAATCCATGACTTTCCAGGAGGCACGGGAATATTGCTGAACATGTGCACATTTGTTGCAGATCTAACGATTTCACAATTCTTGCAGACACTGTTTGGCTGCAGCCAAACTGGAAACTGAAAATTTCTACCAATCAGTGCTGTTATCTGCTAATAAAATTGTGCCCCTGAAGACATCACTAATTATTCATGACTGTTAATCTACACATTTCAGCTAGTAACTTAAACAACAGTAGGTGACCTAACTTTGAAACAACTGAGAACAGTAATTAATGCAGAAATTAAACAGGAGTCAAAATGAATCAATTTACTGTGAAAACGAGCAAAACAAAGTGTGCACAGCATCTCGTTATTTATTACAGCGGACTATTCCATGGACAGCACAATTCCTGACTCTTCAAAAAACCTGCATGAGCAACACACATAATCTATTCACTGACACTGGCCACCAACAAACGGCACCAAGATCACGTTACAGGTTCTAGGTCTATACGAGTGACACTTACACCAGTCTCATCCACGTAGTCAGGTTCAACTGATGCAGTTTTCCAGCACCCACACATTTCCCATTTTTCCTGACTTCATCAAATCCTTGACCTTTTTCCTGACCTGTCTGAAATTCCATCACTTTTTGACATTTTCCAGTCTAACGGTCACTCTAATGTGAGTGTCAAAAGTTACAATTTTCACAAGGTACGGCAGCAACACTAAGTTGTGGTGGGATCTTCACTGACAGCTTTATTACTAATTTACTGCGGAGTCTCGCGGTAAGACTTCTGAAAATCGGTCAGCATGCGGCAAAATTACGGGCAAGAATTTACTGGCACCTTTTGTTCAGTCACAGTGGCCACTGGTCTGTTTATCTGCACCACACTGTATAATACCATTAATACATCATCTGGTACCAGTAACCAAACAGCCAGAACCCAGCTTACTGTCGATCTTTCTTCCTGGCATTGTGGTGTGTTTCCAGGCCCTCAGACAGTGTCTTCAGCTGATCTGGATCAGCCTGAGAAAATGTATGATCACCGAACCACTTCACCCATATCTGTGTGCACAACAGCATCATAATTGCATCACTTCAAGTGGACTCCTAGTGGACCCGGTTTTGATTCCCCATCAGACACAAAAAGAGTCACTGGCATCAACAGAAAATGCAACTGGCAAAAACTGCTGTAGCACTGTAGTGAAACTCCCATCTTACAAGGCGGTATGTCTTCAGCTTTCCTAGGACAATGATCCATCCATAGGAAGCTCCCTGGATCTTGGGGGCTTCCTGTGGATCACCACCCCTGGATGGCTCAAGATTTACCAAGGCCTAGGCCCCAGCAATAGTTATGGCAACAATGGTTAGGCCACCAATATGTTGGACCACCTGTATTCAATTTTCATTACATGGGCTCCTTAGGAGTTCTGGGCCCCCATTATTCAGACCAAATCCACACAATTGGAGCCGTGAAATGAAGCAATTTACAGTGTTAAAAGGAATCCCTTTTTACCATATCACTTCAAACATACTTTCATCGCTAGGTCTATACCAATGCTGAGGAGCACACAAGCTACGTAATAAGTTAGTTAGTTAGTTGGAGTTTAACGTCCCTTTTCAGCACAAATATGGCTATATCAGAGACGACTACGTAATAAGTAAAGTTTTAACTAATTATAATCAGTTAAAACTTATTTCATTAAAAAGGACAAGAATGAAAGAAGAACGTGATGTCAAATAATATGGAGCATAACAAGTAAACTCATAAAATATATCATGTAACATAATGGCAATGATAGTATGTATAGTGAAACGGTAAAAGTTAATCTCAGAAGTAGTTTAAAACAACATACATCTCAAGTGGTCAAAGTAATTTGACATAAGGCCGCATAGCCTCCGCACATGGATGGTTCAGTCGTATTCGCCAGGTGGCACCAATGTGCACCCATATATAGAAAGCCAAAGTGGTTGCCATGGCAACGTCCATTAGGTGCAGGGTAATGGCAATATCTGCATTCTGTCAGCCGACCACTCGAACCCCTCCCCCCTCCATAACTAACTGCCTAGTCACCATCGTTCACATAAATCCAGTTAATAGCAATTTTAGTCCCAAAATTGGTTGCCATGGCAATGTCTCTCAGCACCACTGGACCCCCATGAAACACATGATTCCTGCAGCCCATCCGAGCCCACAACCCAAACGGCATCTCGATCGGTTCAGCCGTTTTTGCATAGATGACTGCACAGTGTCCCTATACTTTACAATGGGCCGCCCCTTTTCCCTCAAAATTGCCCCTTTCCATGGGGGAATCTGGACCCCATCTAACACATGGTTCCCTGGGCTCACCCGAGTTCTCAATCGAAATGGCATCTCGATCAGTGCAGCCATTTTTTAATATTTTGCAGGGCTCATTAGTGTGACAGACAGACAGACTAACAGACCACACTACTCGGTTGGTAACAATAGGCCGCATCTACATACATAGTACTACAATGCGGCCTAATAATACGACATATGCTTCACATTCAGTCCATGCATCATACACTATCGAGTAATGACAATGCTACACAACAATACCTTGCCACTTTCTGACTTGTGGTTTCCACGAACTTCCGACTCCGTAACAAGTTTCCCAGGCCACGATGGAAATCCACGACTTGGACCCCAGACAAGATCACCGATGTTGAATGTCCGTGGACAGCCTGTTAGAGCAGAACCAGTTGTGGAGTCTGCAACATCTTCTATAGAAAACAAAAAACAATCCACCATATAGTCACCATTCATCCACATTACCAGTTTACATACAAATACATATGTACAAACTCATTGCCCTAAGTTATTGTAAAAAGAACAGATTATAAAGACAACTATTTGAAAGTGCAATTGAACAGATGAGACACTGTTACAGTAACTTTAATTACATTTTGCGTGAGTCGTAGACGACGCAAAATGTACTGTGGTCACGCGCGTCTGTGTCTGTCCGCGGCCGTACGCCCACACTACTGCACGGACCCGGATGTAACTTGGGGCGTGGTAGAGGCTGCCCCTAGTTCTGCACTATTGGGCGGATTTGCAATCGGTGCATGGGTTGCGTTGCTATGGCATCATAACGCGAACCCTAGTTACAAGCTTGTGTCCATCCCGCGATATGACGACATAGTGCGAACGCTCGGCGGGGTGTGCGCGCGCTACTGGTTGGTGACTGGCGGGTGACAGGGGGCGTTCTCAAAATTGCGTGCCGTATATGGGAAGTGGGCGTGGCTGGCCGGCCAGTGACTGGCCGTCAACGGGGGGGGGCGTTCTCAACATTACTGCGGCGGCCTGGACTGCAGGCTTCCACTGATGGCGTTCTGGCAACATAACGCGAACGCAAAATGTTAGCCAGTGCTCTGTACTCGCTGTATGCCTAGTTTTCAGCAGTGATAGAATTAACGACTCTTTCGTAATCTAAGTTGCAACTGTCATACACACCAACATTATGCAGAGTGAGTCTATCTGCTGACTCTGTTCTACCTCCGTTACCCTTCCCTCCCCCGTCTCTTTGCCTTCCAAAACTGTCTTTCATCCCCTTTCCCTTCCCTGCCCCTTTACAATGTGCTCCTTTCCCCCCAAACCTAGGGTCCCTTCCCCTAAATCCAGCTAGGGGTCTGGGGATAACTGTAAGTTCCTTAGCAGGCTGGGAAAAAGCCAAGCTGCCAAACGCTTTTTGGCTCACCTTGATTATGAAACTACACATTTCCAGGAACAATTCTGAACAAACTGAGACAATAGCACCGGCTTCTGCATACATTTGCAAACAGCAGTATAATTCCTGCTACCATATTACATGCAGCGTAGAGTTACTGCTGTTGCTGATTCTTCTGTCGATTTTGTTTTCATACAAACTGAACCCATGTATACGTTTAGTTGCTGTATAAATAGAATCTACTTGTAGCATAGTGATATGTGTGTGTTGATTTAGTAACTGTTGCAGCTAGTCTACATCAGCCCGGTACGTGCTGTGGCCTCAACAGACTTTACCGATAAACTGCACCTATGACACTAACGATTAAAATACATTAATACTCACCAACATTGGATGTCTCAGTTGGTGAAAACCGCGCCTCCACAGGTTGCGTCGCTTCTTGCTTTGAATGACGTAGGCCTAATCGTAATCTAGTTCGCCGTGCCAAAGCCTTCTTCTTCCATCGAGCTTTTTGTACTGATCCAGCACGGTGGCCAGACTTTTCAACCACACTTGTGTCCATTTCGTCATTGCTGCCATCGTGCAGTGATATTGTAGTCGACACAGAGCTGTCAGACGCAACTGCATCTGTGGTCTCAAGGCCGAAACACAACAAATCTGTCGATTTTTTGCTTCCTGATGGTGACGTCAGTGTATCTGCACTATGCACGTTGTTATCTTGCGTTGCAGCCGACATCATTACGGATGTTGGTACGTTCAGACTGGACTGTGATGATGTGCAGAGCATCTGGTCATCGGCTGTACTTGGCAGTGTAGAGCAGACATAACCACGACGCACCTTCTTCAATTTCGAGCGACCAAGCTGAGCTCTCTTCTTCAGGCTAGGCATTAATGACCGTGACCGCTGGACAGCTGAAGAATGGCTGGCACTTGAAGCACCTGCTATTTCATCACTGTGCAGCGAATCATGATCAGTTCTACCCGAAGCACCGCTGCCGTAGTCCAGTGTATTACACAGGCTGGTCTTAGTCAGCAGCGAGTGCGTCGCGTGACTAGTACTACGGTGAAGTGTAGACGCAACCGAGGAGGCAACATTTACGGCGGAGTTTGTAGCGTTGTCGGAGACTTCGTCTAATGGCTCGTCTGTGGACGTCACTTGTTCCGTGTCGGCTGAATCGTCAGAACTGCGTTCATCAGTCGTGTCCATTTCGCTGTTGTCGACCGTACTGTCCGGCTGGTCGGGGGCATGGTCGTGAGGCTGATGGTGCTGTCCCGGTACTGGCACCGACGCAAATGCAAGTGGTGCTCCAACTGACATCACAGAACCCTGGCTCATGGCAAACAGCGCCGAGCTGCCGCCTGGAAGATTGCATAACGCTGCAGGCTGCACGAACGGAACAATCGTCGACGCCAACCCCGTGGGTACAATATTCTGCAGGAGAATATGTCCGGCTGGCATCGCGGCTGGCATGAGGGGCAAAAATTCTGCCGCACTGTACGCATCGTTATCGGACTTGACGGGAGTCATGAAGCGGAATGAACCACCAGCCTCTGATGCGGTCATCATGTTTCCAACTGCTGGACCAACCATGGGTCCAGCAGCGAAATGGACGAGCCCCAAAGCACCAGGCTGACCAACAGCACTAGCCCCAGACGAATGCACAGCAGTGCCATAACCAAATTCACCCGGAGGCTGGAACTGCAGAAATCCATGACCGACGAGTGGATTTGGTGCAAATGCAATGTTCTGTGGCAGAAGAAAGGATGCTTGTGGAACTCTGGGTATGAGAACCACCGGTGTTGAAGCAGGAACCGGCATCTGTTCCGCGTGAACATCGTCAGGTGCTTTTTCCTCACACGCAGCACTTGGCTTTGGTGCAGTCACAGTGTCTGGCTGCAAATCAGCAGCGATCTCATCTGCTGCAGAGACCGTCGGTCCACCTGCGTCATTACTCTCGGAGCCGTCCCCACCCGATTCAACGGAATTACAGTTGGACATGGCGGAGGCAGGCGTGCTCGTCTGAGTGCCGGTCGTACACAGAACTTCACCCAAGTCAGTCCCGGAAACGGAAATGTCGCAATCCTGCGTGCTGTCATCATCGTCAACAACTTGACTGTCGCTGAACTGTCGCGTGGTGCCGACGTCAGACACTGAAGTACTGCATGCTGTGTTATCAACGCGACATGCCGAGTCCACATCCACACCACTTACAGCAATCGACTCAGCATCACACGTAGAAGAAGTGGCTGTGACACCCGCCATACGAGACATGTCACCGCACAGTCGGACTGCAGCTGAACCTGAAATGACTGACGGATGGACTGACGGTGACGGCACTGGATCTACGCAGTATGAAGATGGCACCACGCTGGCAGCTGGCAGAACCTGTGTCACTGTTGTAACGGCAGACGTGGTCGACATCTGTGGCTTAGCTTGCGTGCATCTAACCTCATCAGGCAAGTGAAGCGAACTACTAGTTTGCCCACCAATATTTGGCGAGTCTCTGTTTAACCCGACGTCATCACATAACTCAGAATTTGCGAGCATTGCAGCAGCTGTAGTAACAGTGGCATCGGCTGCTCCAGACCTGCGGCGGCGGGCTATGGAATCTGACTGACTGAATATCAGTGACGTTGCCATGGCAAGTGAATTCTGAGTCGTCTCCAACCCTGACACCATGTTCTGAACTAGGCGTATTGGCGACTCGTCTTTTGCGGCCTCACTGGCTGAACTAGGCACCATTTCACCAACTGGCAACCACCCAGAATTTGCTGCAACACTGGTAACAGCAGGTGCCAACACATCATTCAAGTTTGGCTGAAGTACTGGGAAAGGTGGAACACCTGGCACTTGCTGGCCTTGTGAACAGTCAAACTGGGTCTGGTGAGGATTCATTCCAACTGATAACTTAGTAACAGGTGTACAACTTAGAGGGTGAGTGGAATACGGAGGCCACTGGCAAAACTGGCCTAACTGCTGAGGTCTTGTATATATCCAGCTTGCTGTACAGGACAAACTGGTGGACATCGGTGCTGTAATATGTAAATGATTCGAAACAATCCTTCTGGAGGTACTTGTGGTAATATATGGTAAGCCGCCATCACAACTCCGGGTTAGAGTGACACTGGAAGGAGTCACTGCTGAGACAGCATGCAAACTGCTAACAGAGACACCAGTATCTGTACAGCTCATCTGCGTAGATGATACAGAGGCATTTGCAGTCACGCTCACCAATCTGCCGCCAAACTCTGACGCAGCAAGTAGAGAGCTGTTGCTGGTTGTTGCCGTGCCGTCATTCACACTGGACATTAAAGGAACAGAAGCGGCAGACAAATTCTGACTCGTTACCACAACCAACTGCTGCGATGCGGATGCAGACGCAGTCAGCGTAGTCCACATGGCTGTCGACGAATGAATGCCCACAGCACTGCACGACGCGGCTTCTTTCTGCAGACGTTCGCGCTGCTCCTGTATGATCTGACGGACATCGATGTTGGGACACGGCACAGAACGATCCAGGATGCTGCTGTATGACTCTCTCTGCTGAGCACGTGACTTTTTCTTAGACTTTGTTGCCGCCGGTGCACGCAGAGGTTCCTCGTCGGCCACTGCTGGCGGCAAGTCGACAGCTTGATGTTGGGCAGCACTGGAAACTGCTGCAGGAGGCGGGCGATACATGCCTACAGCCTGTCTCGGCAACTGCATGTTTCCACTCCACGATGAACCAGCCATGTGCACTGGACGTTGGTCATGTACGGCATAGCCTGACGCTGCATACGGCACTTGATGAACTACCATCTGACGATACGGCAAAGGCATTCTGGCTTGAAAATCGGACGACGGACGACAACATGGTACATTTGGATGATCCATCATTCTCGGTGGCTGGACAACCAGTGGATTGTATCCACACGCTGATGCACTGCCATAATGCATGTGCATCAGAGGAACAGCACTATGCTTTTCAGTAGAAGATGTGGCATTTGGCCCAACATAACAACTGCTGAGAGACTGCAGAGTACCTGAAGCAGTCTGGCTACTGACCGTACTGACACTTGTAACTGAAGAATTGACTGTGCTTCCACCAAATGAATGGGCAATGGGAGGTATGCTGAGACTTGCCTGAGAGCTTTGATTATATACAGGTAAGTTAGAGGAGGACTTCACCTCACTGACTGATGTCATCACTACAACAAACAATATGTCACAAATAATAATTACCAGGTAACAGATCGCGGTCTAATTAGGCACACTGACTGAGTGAGTCAGTAAACTTGGTTTAATAACATGCCACTGAGCACAGTGTGCCACAGTGTTCCATTGTATCCACATTGCATTATGTGCCTAATCTTAACCCAGACATAATGCAATGTGGATACAATGGAACACTGTGGACACAGTGGGCTGTAACAACACAACAGGTCATTTTGCATATCAGTCTTTCCAGGCAATGCACTGGTACCGTAGACATATAACATTACATATTCTCTAGATACATGACTTGCTGATCAAACAGCAGCCAAGGGCGTGTTCACAATCGTCTACCAAAAGCTACTTCACTTCTGCAAGATGGCAAAATGTTAATTAGCCAGCAAGTCACTACACTAGCTGTCTAACCAATCACAACAAACCCTGTAAGTCACGCCAGCTCAACAACCAATCACACAGACATAGGATGTTTTGGAAACGTACGGAAGTTGCCGAAGTACAAATATATACGATTAATTAATAAATTAATGATTAATGATGTCAATACCCATTTGGCGGCATTTTTAGTGGTAAGTTTATAAACACAAGTAGGCATATTTTAATTCCACATTTTAATTTTCATTTCGTATTTACCAATGGCGGTCATCTTCGAAAGTAAAGTTTTCGGTCCCTTCACCTATGATGACAAGTCCTACCCCTGTGACTGGCACTAACAACCAAACTCACAACACAGATAAAATGTATCATTTTTGTGGGACCTATTTGGCTATCACTGAGTTGTGTCAGAACACGAAAATTATGGTGACCATGCGGACAGGGGGTGTATGACTATTTTTTTATGGATTCTTGAATCAACTGAGCCAAAACAGATGCACAGATTAACTGGGACAGCAGGCAGCTGAAATTTTTGGCAATATTTCTATAGCATTTGGTACCTTGGCCATCCGTTAACATCCACAGAAAATTTTACGGAGATCGTCCCAGGGGAACCCCTCCGCCGGGGGAGTTAAACACAAGAGGGGCAGCCAAATATAGCGATTTTGAACCTATCGAAGGCTGTATCTCGGAAACGGTGCAAGAATCAAGATAGGAGGTAAGTTACTATTAATCACTAATAAGAAGTCGCACATGGGCTTTCGACTAGTACAAAAATTGGTGACCTTAAGTGACCTTGAACAGCGTAATGGCCGTTATTTTGTGTTATTTCAGCGAATTCGGTAGTTAAAAAAGGCATGTACAGGAAATTGTTCATTAACTAGAAATGTGGGCCAATGCCCAACGTGATGGTCGCCCTGCCGAATATAGGTGGCGCCCTCTGTTCAACGCCGCAAAGTTTGGCTGACACCCACTACTAGATGCCGTGCAGTAATGCTG
>Ga0056108_1000517_pt1 | contig 11251 bp, 9 predicted proteins | sample WorMetG1BERMUDA1_FD_83875 | JGI IMG/M metagenome (GOLD analysis project Ga0056108, IMG submission 83875) | Marine gutless worms symbiont microbial communities from Max Planck institute for Marine Microbiology, Germany - Inanidrilus... ... | reverse complement strand
GTTCTACAATATAACCAAAAATCAGGACAATGCAATCAAAACTGTAGGACGAGATAGTTTTTTGAGCCCCAAAACCCCTAAAAATACAAGTTTTTAGGGGTCACCCAGTCCCCAGGGGTCGCACAGCCCCTATATTCTAGGGACACAACTAGACCCAGACATGATATATGTCCTAGTATGATCGAAATCGGATCGAAGACGGCTGAGAAAAACTCTGCACAAACAAACAGACAGACAGACAAACCAACAGACACTACGAAAATAATGGTCACGTGGCCGTTAACCAACACACACACACAGACACAACTGTATGTATTTATGTGTTGAAGATTTGAAGAACGAGCCTTACCGTCGAGCGGATGGTGTTCGAAGAAGCCAAAGACGCCATGGAGACAACCACTTGAAAGTTGGCACGTCGCATATTGTCTGAATGAGTTTATGTTGTCTGCTCAACAGACGCATACAGCCTGAAGAAAGCTATACAAGCACATTTGTACAAGATAGTGATGTACAGTTTAGCAGTCTTGTAAATGATATGTATAGCCTATTGTTTGCCTAGTCAGTTGTAATGAGTGTATTTCTTCATTTCTGCCAGAAAACTGGACTGTCTTCCAGCTGTTAACATGCCTAATGCCATAAACCATTGAACAATTCCATTGTATCTTTGCTACTATGTAGATGTCATGCCATTGTTATCATGCTTTCTAGTTCAGTTCATGTGTGTCTACGTGGTGGATGTATCTTCTGTACGAGGTTGTGTTCAGTATGCCTTGTGTGTTAGTTAGGCGAGAAACTTGTCATTATGAATACTGATACACATTGCAGTTTATTTGCTGTGATGGTATTTCAGCAGATTGTTGATCGGATAGCGTACAAAAACCTCTGTTTTAACTGCTGTCAGCATCATTTTGCACTTGTTCAGTGGTGCCTTTTTACATTTTGATATAATTGTAATAGAGCTGTTGTTTCAGTTTATTAATGGAATGCTGTCAGTAAACTTACTTTGAGAATTTTATTTTTGTCATATAAAACTATCAACTTTTAGTTCATATGTTTGGTTCTAGACATTGCAAGAAACATGTATTGCCAAAACTGAGCTGAACAGTGAACACCTCAGATTTGCTACACACTAACCGGTGTATTAAGTTGCATTATCGTGGCCAGTTACATAGATATTCTAGTGCCTTTTTGTCTTGAATTGTATTTTTTGCCTGTAGTTAACTTAACGAGATTATCTCATTCCTTTTCTTGCTGCTTCTTAGTGTAGGTGGGTAAAATTTAATTGAATTAATTTGTTCGACAGGATTCTTAAATTGATTAAAATTTCTGTCCTTGATATGTTGATTTATTTTTTAAACGTAATACTGATGTTGGTCATAATTGACAACTTTCCCTATTGCCACTGTCCGTTTACGTGTTGATAATGTATGCTGTGCTGTAATTTTGCACTGCATCTTGCAGCTGTGCATTTTGCTGCATGACACTACATTGCTGTTTGGCGTTGCAGTAACGCGTTGGTCTTGATCAACAAAGTTAACTTACACCGAGCGCAGTTAATACTGGGATGGGCGACTCCCGGGGGCATCACTTTATTTCAGTATGTAACCAGCCACCCAGGTCGACTCAGCCTTCTACCCTCCGTGGGATGATAAAATGAGTACCAGCCAAAGGGCAGTGATGCTGTGTGGCTGGGGAGTAAAGGCAGGTATGGTAAAACTGTGTGTTGCGATATCTGAGTGCTTTAGAAAATACATTTGGTATTTAAAGGTGCTTTACAAATGTCCAGGTTTGCTTTACTTGCTACTAGAGTAGTACATGTTATGGCCCGGTGTCTGTCCGTCTGTCACAAGCCTGTACTCAGTCAAAATGGCTAAACTTATCATCACGCAGTCAGTGTTGCATGGTAGCTTAGAAACTCTTAGTTTGCTGACGCCAGGGATCTTTAACAACATCCAATGGGGTTACCCCAAAGAAGGCGAGAAATACACGATTTTTGAACCAATGTCTTGCCACATGTTGGAAACGACACAAAATAGGGACATAGTTACTGTAGAAAGTGAATACGAGTCATATGCGCTCTACCAATCGGTGACATTGCTGATGACCTCGAGTGACCCTAACCTGTCACGGTGCTCCTGTTTATAAATTTCATGTCATCCTTCTTATCTTCCTATTAGTGTGTTGGATGATCGTTGCAAGCACTAGCACGTGAATGACAAAACACGCCTGATGAGGGCGTGGTCAGGGTAACATGACAAACGTGACTCATTTTTAATTTTGTGGGCTCCTACGCAGTCTTGGGAATCTTTTAAGTTGGGCACTTCCAGTTTGATGTACTAGCTTACATGTGATAGACTGCTCTCAAAGTGGGCATGTTCAGGGTCACATGGTACCTTTGCATTTTTATAAGTACGCAATAATATGTTGGAGATGGTGCAAGGTAGAGACATAGATACCATATAATGCTAATGGGAAATCATATGTGGCTTGTTGAATGGCGCCAACATGAGTGACCTTGAATGCTGCTGAAGGTCACAAACACAATTACACAAACTACACAATGCTCGCATAATAAAAGATAAGATAAAACCTTAATGATAACCGACAAACGCAGCGAATACATTGGACATATTGGTTAAGATATATGTTTACACAGGAATCAGAAAGCATTTGTGGCTATAATTTTAAATGCCATATCAAAGCTGAAGGATTTCTGAAGGGAGTCACATGTACACTATATATAATTGGTAATATCTTAGAAACTGTGCAAGATAGTAATGTTGTTACTATGATTTTTTTGCACAATTCTGCAGAAGGTAATAGAATTTCAGCAGACATGGAGCATCATGGGCCGTCTGTGACAGCTGAGCCCCTTGTGTTTGTGTCCTTATGTTATTCTGTAACATTTTGTGTCCCACAGCAGGTTGCTGTTAAATAATGTTTCAGAAGCTGTTATATCATGTTCGTAGTGTAGTGCCTTTAGTCTGCTTTTGTGTTTTTTACCGTCCATTAGTTGTTGTTAACTCGTCATAAGACTTCAGTCTCTACTAGCAAACATTATACACCATTTAATTTAATTTTGTGTTTTTATTTTTAACGCCAGAAATGGCATATTTTGTTTTTGCAGCCAAAGTGCTGTGTCGTTTTCATTTATTCCATTTTAGCTATATTTTAACCACAGTTTGGCGTTTTCTATCTGTAATCTTAGCATAACATGTTAGTGACAACATACAAACAACAACAGTGCGGGTGAAATTTGAAAGTAATTTGCAGCAACATTACATAAGCAGATGATTAGCTGTGATGTACAATGTTTAAGCAGCATGGCACATTGCGTGTTGCTTAGTGTTCATGGCACCTTGCCATTTTTTTGGCAAAAATGTATTTTCAGCAGGTATTTTCTGTAACCAACATGTATGTAATTTACATATGTACATGGTGGTCCAAAAAGTGCCACCCTATTTTTTCTTGAGTAACTATGTCAAAAACAACCGGTTTTTGGGCAACCGTTTGTAAAACGGTTCGCCCTATGATGTCGGTCCATTGTCCTGTCTGTCTGTAACGTTGGTGCACTGTGGCCAAACGGTTGGACGGATCAGCATGAAACTTGGCGCGCACGTAGGCCTCGGCCCTCGGTCTAACTGTGTTAGATGGGGATTCAGCTCCCCCATAGAAAGGGGCACATCAACCCTCACATTCGAAATTTATTGGCAAAACCGTCTCCGTATAATCCACGGTCCATGCCTATTATAGCCAAAAGTCTGTATGGATCAAGATGCAGCTTGGTACGGAGATAGGCCTCAGCCCAGGCCACAATGTGTTAGATGGGCACCCAGCTCCCCTCCTGCAAAGGGGCACAGCCCCCAATTTTTGGCCCATGCCTGTTGTGGACAAACGGCTGTATGGATCAAGATGCCACTTGGTAGGGAGGTAGGCCTCAGCCCTAGCCACATTGTGTTAGATGGGGACCCACCTCCCCTCCCCCAAAGGGGCACTGCCCCCAAATTTTTGGCCCATGTCTATTGTGAACAGATGGTCGTCCATCTCAGCTACTGCTGAGCACTTGTAATAGTTTTTGGTGTGTGAAGTCCTGAGAAAATTCTACACTGAAAAGTTAGATATTTGTCCAGCTGACCTATAAAATGTAGCAACTGTAATTTGAAAAAAAAATCAAAAAAGTCATTTTTCAGCAATAAGTCATCTTGAGCATTCACAGTTCCAACTGAACGAGTTCTCAGAGCATGAAATTGCATTTATTTTTATTACTGATGAGAAATTGTTTTTCTCCTAAGAACTCACAAAATGGTCTTGTATGTGTGCCAGTGGCAACCAAACAGAGTAAGTGGCAGTGCCAGCCATCTTCAGTGCATGCATCCTAATCTATCACCTTAAATAATAATAATAATAATAATAATCTGATTTGTATAGCGCCAGAATGTCAAAGACTTCAGAGGCACTGTAGGACAGAGAGCACTAAGAAGAACTGAAAGCGTGCCTAAATAAGAATGTCTTTAGTTTACGCTTAAAAATTGGGAGAGAGAACAAGAGTCAAAGATGTCAGCAGTTAGTGAATTCCAAACACCAGGAGCGGAGCAGCGAAAAGCATGGTCGGCGAAGTTGGTTCTGGTAGTCGGTTTCCAGACTCATGGCGTAGCAGAAGAGCGAAGCCGACGAGTGACGATGAGAGGCTGGATGTGACGGCTGAGGTAGACTGGGGTGGAACGATATGACCTAATTTGTGTTAAAGCACCTTTAAGTCTTAACCAACTAAACAGCCGAATGCATCCTACTTTCATCAAGTCTGTAAAGGTCTCTGTTGTGGTATCAAAACATGGTTATGCCAACCTCATTTTTCCTTGAACCTGGTACTGAAATGAACAGGCAGTATTACCGCTGTTGCCATGGTCGAGCTTCTGTGCCATGAGACACACCATTTGTTCATCGTGATATGTGGCCAGCTAACATTGCTGACCGAAATCCAGTTGATTACCATATCTTGTGATGTTGTTTGTCTGAAATTCAGTGATATGACCTAATCTGTGTTAAAAGTGCCATTAAGACCCAGCCAACCAAGCATAATAACTGGTTGTTTGAAAGCCATCCACTTTTTCAGAGAAACGGTATAACTTCAGTCAGTTGAACGAGTTCTGCATTTCACAAGGTAGTGCAGTGACATTTTTTAGCTGTGGTGGACAGATGCGTAGTCACTAGTGTCAAAATTCTTCAGGATTCTGTTTACCAAAAATTGTCAAAATCAATGCACTTTTGACTGAGTTATTCAAGAAATAATCGGGTGGTGTTTTTTGGACTGCAGTGTATATTTGTATACATTTTATAACAGGTTTGTGTAATAGACCGACGTGTAATGAAGAAAGTGCTGTATTAGCTGGACTGTTGTTTGGTCTGTCCAGCAGAACACTGCACATTCTGTTCAGTACGGTACCACATAGTTTTGGCATCTGAATGCTTGCTTAGACGTTGCACAGCTCAGTGGCAGATCCAGGGTTTATGAAAATGGTATTCTGTCATGTAATGCTAACTGTATCATGGCATCTGAATAGCACCTACTGGCATTTAAAGATAGCATGAGATATTTTCTGGGCTAATGTGTGGAGAAAAGTAGTTTATTGGATTTGCTCACGTGTACTCTTTATGACTGATTCATTGTGAGTCGTGAACTTATATTTTTGTATAACTGTAATTATAATAAACAGCGTTTTGAATGCCAGTTATAGAAAATATATCGTCTTAAGGCATCAACGCAGATTAAAATGAGAAACAGCTGCAAACAAATGGAGAACGTTTCAACGAGTGCCCAAGCTGACAAAGAAAGCAGGGTTTTAGAGCTGTTTAGCCGTGGCTGGCCACATCAAGATTTCACTGAAGCTGATGGGCCACAACATTGTGATTCTGCTATCACTGTTAAGGCTCATCAGCTTGACTGCACGTTTAACCAGGCATAGAGAGAGTACAAGCACTCGCTGACATTTCGCGTTCGGCACTGTTGTCATAGCAATGAAACCCCTGCACCGATTGCAAATCCGCTCAATAGTGCACAACTAGAGGGCATCCATACCATTCCCCCAAGTTACATCCGGATCCATTCAGTAGTGTGGAAATGTGGCGAGGGACAGACAGACGTGTGTGACCAATAAACATTTTGCCTCGGTTACGCCTCGTGCGAAATGTAACGAGCCGAACCAGAGGACTGGTCTATTTACATGTTTTGATTCTCGTGTCTCGTCATTCTCTGCCACATACACTGTGTTCAGAAGAAAACATCCCCTTGTGTTTTCTTTTATAACTTCTAGCCAAATTAACCAATCTGCACAAAAATTTCAGCATTTATAGCTGAATGAATACTGGTTATAAATGTTTAAAAATAGTCCATTTATTTGTTACATGTTCTTTGCTATTGATGACGTAATTGTGACGTCAGTTAATACCTATACGTCAATGATGGAAATAACACTAAAGATAAGTACTTGGTCAAATCTTTGCTAGAAAATAAGAAATGTGGAGCAAAGCGATTGCTTAAATGTTTTCTAACAAAAACTGGAGTCTTGGTGGACTGAAAGCGCTGATGAAAAAAATGACAACACAGGTAGGGCCTACTGTTGTTTGACGTATTGGGTAGTGGTTGACCTTTCATTGTCCGCACAGTACCTGTGTTGTCAATTTTTTTGATCAGCGCTTTCAGTGCTTCAAGACTTCAGTTTTTGTTGGGAAACAGTTAAAGCAATCGCTTTGCTCCGTATTTCTTATTTTCTCGTAAAGATTTGATCCAGTACTTGTGTTCAGTGTGACGTGCTAATTCCCATCATTGACGTAAAGGTATTAACTGACGTCACAATTACGTCATCAATAACAAAGAATGTGTAACAAATAGATGGGCTATTTTTTTAAACGTTTATAATAAGTGTTCATTCAGCTAAAAATTCTGAAATTTTTGTGCAGATTGGTTATTTTGGCTAGAAGTTATAAAAGAAAACACAAGGGGATGTTTTTTCTGAACACTGTAGTTTTGGCATCTGATTGCTTGTTCAGATGTAGCAGCGCTCAGTGGCAGATTCGCTGTTTTAAAATGGTGGTCTTTGCCCCACCCCTTCTGTTACCATTCCTCGCTACTCATTTCCTATCTGATCCCTTTCCTGGTCAGAATCCAGCTAACTATCTGGCAATCGTTTGCCATTTCTTCACGCAAAGTCCAGTTGATGTATGATGGGAATCGTCTGTGACAAAAAGGAGAGTTCAGCAATCATTGTGAATATGTGCTATGCATCTAACTTCCTAGGCGGGTTCGATCGGCCTCCAATGGATTTCCCGGGCATTTTGGCTGCAGAAGAACACCACTGGTGTTGTAAACGCGTATGCGTTATGCTGTGTTTGCATTTAGCCTACTCGTAACTGCCGGGAGTCAACAAACGCAATGCTCCGAAATTTGTCTACTCCATGGGTCTAATCCGCGCCAGTGGAGCCGCAGTTGGGATGACCGCACACTATAAGGCTGTTGCGACGTAAATGCACACTGCGACAACGCTACAAAATGCAGTACGCAGCTGACTGGCTAAAGGGAACGGGACGACTTCCACGGAAGGCTAGTCAAAGGTACACAAAGGTGGACGCTCAGAGTGATAAACTGGCGACGGTCGTCGGTCAAACTAAGTTGACAACACGTGGGACGATCGACGTGCCGCTTGGCAAAAGAAGCGGAAATATCGGCTAAGTTTAGAGTGTGTGACAAAGTTCCACAGGAAAGTATGTGTAGGCCTACGCCTACCCTTATTTTTGGAGATATCCCAAATTCCTTCCGTCGCAATGTAGGACAAGCTGAGAGTAACCTCTTTGCCAAAAACCATTTCGATTCGTTTAGCCGTTTTGACAGAACACTGGCTTGTGACAGAGAGACAGACACCAGGCCATAGCATATACCGCGCTAGCATAGCGTCATGCGCGTACATGTTCCTTTTGGTTAAAAAATTAAGTGAAATTGGGAAAACCAGTCACGGCGCAGCCGACTTTCTAAAAAAGGAGACATGAATTAGAAACATTAAGTAACAAAGTCGTCGGTGCGACCTCGACTGAGGGCTTTCTAGTTCTTGTCATTGTTGCGCCTACCGTAATGGCGTAGGCCTAATGCAGCACAGCGGTCGAGCCACCAGGAACTGAACTATCAGAGTCTGCAGAGGGCGTAAATAATAGAGCGAGGTCAATAGAACACGGTAGCTGTTGGCGACAGTGGGCCGACGTTACAATTCATAATGCGGCGACAGATCGATGTCGTTAGCGCGGTGTCAGCGCCGTGGATCGAACAAGCACTACAGGTGAGCGAAGCCGAGCCGCTTGTATAGCGGCGCAGCTGCTGAACCGGCGCAGTAGAAGTAACGCGTCCGGGCTGCGATCACAGCGACCGTTGATGGGCGGATGCTGATGATCAGCATCACTACTTGATGACGTCAGACGATGACGCAGATGACGCACTGCCTCTCTGGTCTCTCGACAGCTGTCGCCGTCGCCGGTCAGTATGTCGGAAGCACACATGGAACTGGGATCCCTCGTGCGAAGGGGCAATTTTGAGACGGGGCAGCCCATTAAAGTATAATAGGACTCTCTGCCGTTATCTGTGCAAAATAACGGCTGAACCGATCGAGATAGCGTTTGTGACGTGGACTCGGGTGGGCCAAAGGATACATAATTTAGATGGGGTGCACATTGGCGCAACCTGGCGAATACGATTGAACTGTTCATGTGCTGCGGCGATACGGCCTTATGTCAAATTAATTTAACCACTTGTTGTAAAAAAAACTTGTAACTTCGATGTTAACGTTGTTTATGCGAACGCCACATGTGCTATACACTGATGATATTATAGACGCCAAGCAAGAACAAATTAAACTTGCAAAGGTTGCTCACCACATTGGAAGAAGATGAAGTACAGCAGTTTTTAATCGACAGCAATTGATGTTTGACAGTGTGGCCCAATTAACGCATCTTTGATTAGAGCCGGTTGAATCAAGGTCGAGGTTATGTTGCCATTATAATTTGACATGATAGGTACAAAATAGGCCTAATACACTCTGTACTTTACTTCGTTGATAACACTATGTAGGCCGAAAACAAGACTATGTAGACTAAACCGTGTGACTGTTTTCGACTTTTCGACTATATTGTATTTCAGGTTTGCTTGTGGTTCTGCAATGTTCGGTTGCAGCAGTCGGTGATTATGGCTACAACAAAATTTCTGGTAAGCATATACGCGTTCATAAGATTATTATGAATCCATTTATGACTGTAATAAATGCACGTTAGACGTGCACATAGTCTAACTCTAAGTAATATCGCTGAATCCTAACTTGCGCTGCGTCGTTATGTTGTATCAAGATCAACAAAAAACAGTAGGCCTACTCATCAGGAGATGAGACAGCGAACGTGAACTTTTTTACGACGACATCTTCAACTCTATATACGCGGTGCGCCGGGCCCCCGAAACTTCCGGAAGCTGCCGAATTCGGTGAAATATCGCAAAATAAGGGCCGTTACGCCGTTCAAGGTCATTCAAGATCACCGATTTTGGTGCCAATCGAAAGCTCATATACGACTTCCTATTAGTGATTAGGCCTGATATTAACTTTCCTCCTATCTTGCACCGTTTCCGAGATATAGCCTTCGATAGGTCCAAAATCGCTATATTTGGCTACCTCTCCTTCCGTTTAATCCGCCCCCCGATGGAGGGCTTCCCGACATCACGTCAACTCATCGTAAGTGATATATCGCTAAAAACTACACTGTGTTCATAAAAAAAACATCCCCTTGTGTTTTCTTTTATAACTTCTAGTCAAATTAACGAATTTGCACAAAAATTTAAGCATTTATAGCTGATTTTTATTATTTTAAATTTTAATTGTCGGAATGCTGAAAAGGGTTAAACTACGTCACCATGCCAAATGTCGTGGCGAGCGGTCAAACCAATGCGGAGATAAATAGTGATTTTCGATTTTTCAAGATGGCGACCGCCGCCATCTTGGATTTATAAATTTTTACCGCGCGACGCAGCTATACTAGCTCGGTCTTGGCACTCGTAATTCTCTCTGTCTGTCCGTCCGTCTGTCACACGCGTGACAGACAAAATTGTGGTCACGCTTTGTGATTAATCCAAGGAACCTACCGGATATATTTTTATGCCACATGAAAGCGCAATCCTTCTAGTTTTCTGCCAGCCAACAGTGGTTGGTGGGCGATGTCCCCTTCCACCTAAAATGAACGATCGAAGTGACCTACCCCCTTCAAAAATCGCTCATGTCGACAGATTTACCGATGAGGGTCAAATTTGGCGGGCTAGAGCACACCCAAGGTCTATACACTTACACGCAAAATTTCATCTTAATGTGTTCATTGTGTCGGCTTTCGGTGGCCAAAAACCACAATTTTGGGCAAATTTTGACATTTTGGGGGGCTCCTGTACCGACACCCTTTTAATGACGAGGGCCAAATTTGCTGTGATAGAGCAGACCCATGGTGTACGTTTACCTGCCAACTTTCGTCTCGATCGGTTTATTCTGTCGCCCTCTGGCGGAGAAAAAACCCAATTTTTGCCGTTTTTTGGACTTCGGCATTTAGTGGTGTCGCTATTTGGCAGCAGTCTCAGAAAGTTGAAGACGGGTGCACAACTACAAACCTTCCCCTATCCAAAGGCATCAAAGTCGTTTCTCTACCCCCAACGCCTTCATGGCGAAATCAAGCGCACAAACTCTGAAGTTCAAAAGCGTGACGGACAGACAGACAAACAGACAAACAGACAAAAAAAACTCAACGTTTTGGCTGCCCCGGCGGCGGGTGAAATCTGAGCCCCACCAAACTCGGCATGGCGATAGAGGACCTCGAGCACGTTCTTGCACCTCTAAAACGTTTGGGGGTCTGACGCTTTCGCCGCTATCAGGCGCTGAAAATTTGGGGATAACCAGACCACGTCAACTTAAAACCCCCATAACTCCATAACCTCTTGAGCTAATCCAACGAAATTTTAACAGCTAACGCAACCTGAAACGAGGTAAAAACACTGCAAATTTTGTGAAAATTGCGCAAGGGATACGCCTGCGAGGCATAACTTATATTCCACATTTTGATCAAATCTCAGTAAAAATTTCAGTTTTAGGGGTCTTATACCCTTATCGTTGCACCGATGGGGTGAAATTTGGCACGGAGGAGGGGACCTTCGGTCGCCTCCTCCGTGCCAAATTTCACCCCCATCGGT
>Ga0056108_1000516_pt1 | contig 11260 bp, 6 predicted proteins | sample WorMetG1BERMUDA1_FD_83875 | JGI IMG/M metagenome (GOLD analysis project Ga0056108, IMG submission 83875) | Marine gutless worms symbiont microbial communities from Max Planck institute for Marine Microbiology, Germany - Inanidrilus... ... | reverse complement strand
ATTTTCGCCCTGGAGCCGCCTGGGCCCGCACAGACGCCTTCTGAAGCCACCCGTCTCTTGCAAAATCAAAATCAGATATTTTCACCGTCCGCCATTTGGCGAGTTTATCAACAGTATCCCCTGCTCTCGGGACAAGCGAATCTATTGATCTTTCCCAATTTGGAGGCCACCAACACTTCGTTTAACCTATTGAAAACATTGGCACGAGGCCTTCCCGTCGGCCCGATACTGGTCGGTGCCGCCTTGCCGGCTCATGTGTTGGTGCCCTCGGTCAGCGCGCGGGGCATCGTCAATATGAGCGCTTTTGCCGCCGTTGATGCTCAGGCTCGGCGACGATCGTGAATTCAAGGGTCTTGGCGGCTCAAGGGAAGAACCCCTAGGAAATTCCTGCCGCCCCGCGGAAGGGTGGGGATTTTTCCTTTTGGGCAAGCGTAATTCTCGGATCGATACCGCAAATCCGGTCGGTTAGGTTCGCCCTCCTCACCTCCGATTAGGAGGATTGAAGCCGGGCCAGGGTTTTGATTTCTGCAAGCACGCCTTCCCACCGGCAGTCTCGGGCCCACTCGAGTGCGCCCTCCATACCGATGCTCCGAACCAGGCTGCAGGCCAATACCCGTTGGTAGTTTCCTTTGCCGCTTGCGTTGGATCGCAAACTACACCTCATTGAAATATAGGAAGATTTAGCCGGTTCGCCTTAAGCGAATTCGTCGAGATCAAGAACCGCCATATCCAGCGCGAGATCGCTGGCCAGGGCGTTTACGACCTTGAAACCGGCATCGAACCCTTCCCGGCCCGGCCCCTTATCGATCTGAGGGATTCGTCCGAATTCGGACGCCAGAAGCGTTTCAAAGTTCTCGGCATGATCGAAATTCGTATGCATGACAATCTCCATGCTTCGGTTTCAGCAATACCGGTTCAACACCCGGTACCAACAACCTGAGCAATTGCCGTGCCAAACGCCGTGTCCGAAGCCGATATTTGTACCGCAATTGCCGAACCGGGAATTCGTTAACGGGCGCACAGGAACCTGACGACGATCCATACACAGGAAATCCACAATCTTCAGAGATTCTCAATATTTAGTAGACATGATCTCCCAACTCGGGCAAATATTGGAAAAGTTTCGTCTGGCCGGGTTTTGAAATATCCATTAAACTCGGCCCGACAAAAAGTGGGGATACCTTCGCCTATGAAAGCCTTCTTTAATCAAAGGCACAGCGCGAAGAAATTTGGTCTCGCGGCGCTCGGTGTTGCAGTGACGATGGGTGCCGGGCACCTGAACGCGGCACCGCTGAAAGAAGAGCTTGAAACACTCGTCTTGACCCATTAACGGATGCTGGTCGCGCAAGCCGATTTGAACGGATGCTGGCCGCTCAAGCCGATTTGACGGCCGCCGAAGAACAGGTGTCCGTGGCTTGGGGCGACTGGTACCCGACTTTCGACGCGACAGCCAATATCGGTCATGAAAAACGGGTCAAACCGAGTGGATCCGACGACACAGACATGGTTCCGCGCAATGTCGATCTGTCGCTAACTCAGAAAGTCTGGGATTTTGGATCGACCAATTCGGCGATTCGACGCGCGAAGTTGTCGGTTCATCAATCCCGCGCCACCATGGATTCGACCCGGCAAGCGCTGCTCCTTGAAGGGCTGACCGCCCACATCAATGTCATCCGGGCGCAGAAGCTTCTGAGCTTCGCGGAAGGGTCCGTCGCCAACATCAAAAGACAGGCCGAACTGGAAGACGCACGGGTGCAGCGAGGATCCGGCTTTTCGACGGACGTGCTGCAGGCGAAAACCCAGTTGGCGGGCGCTCAGGCCCGAGCCATCCAGACCGAAGGTGCTTTACGCACTGCGCTGAACCGGTACCGTGCCGTTTTCGGCAAGCGACCCGAGGATGTCGCCAAGATGGTTGAACCGCGACTTCCCTTGGAATTGCTGCCGAAATCACTGGAAGAGGCTGTCAAATTGGTGCGTAAAGGGAATCCACAATTGGAGGCATCCCGCCTGAGCGCAACCATCGCGCTCGAGGATGTTAGGAAAACCCGGGCCGACGAGTTCTTTCCGGTGTTCGAGGCGATAGCCGAATCGAACTTCAAGGAGGACAACGGCGGCACGGTGGGGTCCCAGCAGGAGCGTCTCGTCAAACTCGAGATGACCTATGACTTCAACCTCGGGCTGACCGCCGTGAACTCGCTGAAGGCGTCGAACCAGACCCACATCGCGACGACCAACCGTTTCGGGGATACGCGGGATCTGGTCGAAGAGCAGGCCTACAATGCCTGGGACAACCTCGAGACGGCTCGGTCCAACGCCGAACATCTCCATAACCAGGCAAACATCGCCTCCGAGTTCCTGGAGTTGGCGCGGCGCGAACGTCAGCTCGGCAACCGCTCGCTAATCGATGTACTGGCCGGTGAAACGGCACTGATCAACGCATCCAGCGATGCCGCGTCGGCCGACACCGATGTCGCGATCGCCGTCTTCACGTTGCTCAACGTCATGGGTCAGCTTTCACCCGAGATCGTCGAGTAACACCCATTCACATCACGACCCGTTTGATGCGCCTCTTTGAGGCGCCTTTTTCGTTATAATTCCGCTGGTTTCGAACCGGCGAAAAGGTGACGGCTGTCACAGATTTTGGGGGGCGGCTGCCGCATAATCCTATTAAATCGGGTCGTGAGACGCGATCCGATGGCCGGGAACGAAACCCGGGATTATGTCAACGGCAGAAAGGCGCCCCCCCATGGCCGAGCCGAACGGACCCCAATCTCTCCTCGATCCCCTCTCATCGCCCGAAAGCGCGCAAGCGCCCGCCCCGTCCGGCGAACCCGTCGGCCGGGTCGAGATCGCCAAAGGCCAATCGTTCATCACCCATACGGACGGTAGCAAGGTGCTCGCCGAGACCGGCACACCAGTCTTCCCGGGTGACGTCGTCGAAACCTCCGAAGCCGGCAGCGTCGGCATCGTGTTCGCCGACGATTCGACCTTTTCGATCGCTGAAAACGGGCAAATGGTCATCGACGAAATGATCTACGATCCGGGCAGCCAGGAAGGCAATTCGGTGTTCGAGGTGACGCAGGGCGTGTTTACCTTCGTCTCCGGCCAGATCGCCAAGACGGGCGTAGACGCCATGCAGGTGGTGACCCCCACGGCAACGATCGGAATCCGCGGCACATCGGGCGGCGGCAAGGCTTCCGGCGATGGCGCACCGAGTACGTTCACGCTGTTCGCCGACCCTGACGGCACCGTGGGCGAGATGACCATATCGACCCAGGTCGGCAGCCAGACCCTGAACACGGTTAACCAGACGACCCAAATCCGCAACGCTTTCACCTTGCCCTCCAAACCGGTTGTCATGCCGGCCTCCGCGGTCCGCCAGTTCTACGCCAGCGCCGCGGACTCTCTACCGCCCTCACCGGTCGGACCGGCCCCCGAGGAAGGCGAAGCCGGCCCTGACGGCGAGGCCACGGGTGCACAAGGCGAAGCGGTCGCCGACGGCGAGGCCGAAGGTGATCCGGAAGCCGAAGCCCAGGCCGAAGAAGAGGCTCTGGCCGAAGAGGGCGCCCTGCCCGTCGACGGCGAGGTTCTGGTCGATGGTCCCATCGACGGTGAACTCGAAGGCGAAGGACAACCAATTGCCGACGGCGAGGGACCTGGCGACGGTGAACCGGTAGACGGTGAGCGCGTTGACGGCGGTCCCTTCGAACCCGGACCGGGCCAAGGCGGACCCGGCGACGACGGCGTCGAAGAGGCGGGCCGGCAGGCCGCCGAGTTGGCGGCGCGGGAAGCCATCGCTGCCGGCGCCTCCCAGGACGAAGCGCAACGCATCGCCCAGCAGGCCGCGTTGTCCGCGGCCCAGCAGCAAGCGCGTGACCAGGGCATCCTGGAAGCGGAGATCGAGGCCGCTTCGGCCGCCTTCAATGATGCGATCGCCAACGGCATGACCTTGGATGACGCTTTCGCCGCCGCCGGCGCCGCCGGCGAAACCGCCTCCTACGAGGCGCGGCTCCAGTACGATCAACAGTTCCAATCAGGCGGCCCTGATTTCGGTCCGCCATCGGGCGGCCACGACGGACACGATTATTTCGTCGTGCACCAACCGGGAACGGATTCCGGGCCCGGTGGCAATGACGGCGGGCAAGACGATCCTTACGGCGGCGGTATTGACCACCATCAGATCTACGATCCTCTGGGGTTGTTCAACGACTTTTCGCAGTTCGCACCGCTCGTCATCGACGGCGTCATCACGGCCGGCGCCGATGGCGGCGAGGATGACGAAGACGACCAGCCGATCATCAACACGTTCGACGAATTTCTCACCGGGTTCACGGCCGGTGACGATATCCTGTCCGGCGGCCCAGGCAATACGCGTTTCGAGATGGAATTGACGCAGGGCGGCGGCAACGACGTCCTGTTCGGCGGCGGCGGCACCGACGAGATCGCCTTCAAGAGCCTCAATGACATCCAGGCCGTCTACGAAGCGACGGCCAGCGGCCAGAGCGTCCGCTACGACGGTGCTTACACGGGCTTGGTGACATTGAACTCGGTCGAGCAGGTTTATATGGACAACGGCGGCTCGGACCGCTTCCGGGTCAACCCGGACAGCGGCGAGATCGGCGTCGGCCTTGTCCTCGCAGGCACGGACACTGGCAATACTCTTACCCTGCAAAACAACACAACGTTGTTTTCGGGCTCCGGTTCCGAGTTCGTTGTCGATCCCGGAACGCAGAACATTTTGGGAGCCATCATTTTCGGCAACGGCGGTGACGATACGATCTACGGTTCGTCGAGTAGCGACGAAATCCTCGGTGGTGCGGGCGACGACACGATGTACACGACGGCTACATCGCCGACCAATTCCGACAACTTTGTCGGCGGCGACGGCGACGACACGTTTATCGTCACCGACCCCGGTGAGATTCTGATCACTGATTCGGACGGCGATCATCGTTCCACGTTCAAGGGCGGTAAGGTCGACGGCACCGACGACAGCACCAACGACAAGACTCAAACCACCGGCTCCTCGAGCCCGACCTTCAGCTTCTCCGATTCGGCCAACGACATCGTCGGCATCGAGGTTCTGGAGACCACGGTCGCCAACACGACGATCTCGGCCGGCGGCAATTTCTTCAGCTCACTGACATCCATTACGGCGGCCACCGGCACGGTCCTTGAGACTCGCAACGGCGACATCGACCTGACCTCGGTGTCGATCACCGGCACGGTGACGACCATCCAGGCCGGCGGCGGCGCCTCCGGCGTAACTCTAACCGATGCCAACGACAGCACCGGACGCACCCTGACCGGGTCGGGCGGCAACGACACCCTGAAGGGCGTCGGCGGCAACGATACGCTGAACGGTCAAGCCGGCGACGATTCCCTCATCGGCGGCGCCGGCGACGACATCCTCAACGGCGGCACCGGGGCCGACAAATTCGGCATCGCCGGGTCGGCGCACGGTTTCGAAACCATCCAGGACTTTTCGGGCGCCACGGCCTTCGGCGGCGGCACCGGCGAGGGCGACGTCATTATGCTGCTGTCAGCGCTGATCGACGGCGGATCCGTATCCTACGAGGAGATCTACTGGGACGGATCCAGCGGATTTTCGCTGGACTTTACCGAGACCGGGGCCAACGTCATCGTGCTGACCGGCGGTGCTGGCACCATGAACGACGCTGCAACAGCCCTCGAGAACAGCGACAACACGACGTCGAGCGCCGTCGTCATCTTCCGCGACAGCGAGGCCACCGACACCAACGAACTGACCATGTTCCACACCACGGACCTCAACAATAACGGCACCGAGAACAAGATCGCCGCGTTCGATGGCCAGACCTCCGACGTCGGCGACAGACTCGACGGGGCGGATTTCTCCGTCATCACCTGATCCGGCCGCCGGTCCCTATTTGATCGCCATCCGTTCACCCTACATATTGTAAGGGTACTGATTTTCCACGCAATCTTTGGTGTAACCGCGGCCGAACGTGCTATCATCCCCGCCTTAACGGTTAACCATAATTCCGGCTTCAGGAACGGCACATGGACGGCGGCGTGGTGCGACACCAGGGCGGGAGCGCCGAGGACCCAGTCATCGAAATAGCGCAGGCGCCGGGCGCCGGTGAGTCGATCGGCCGCGTCGAGGCGACGAAGGGCAACACCTTCATCACGCGCACCGACGGCACCAAGATCAAGGCCGCTACCGGCGTCGAGATTTTCCAGGGAGACACGGTCGAGACCGACGCCGACGGGTCGATCGGCATTGTCTTTGCCGACAACACCACCTTTTCGCTGGCCGAAGACGGCGAGATGGTCATCGACGAGATGGTCTACGACCCCGGCACCGAGGAGGGCAGCGCGCTGTTCCAGGTGGCTTCCGGGGTCTTCACCTTCGCCTCCGGCCAGATCGCCAAGACCGGCGTCGACAACATGCAGATCACGACACCGACGGCGACCATCGGCATCCGCGGTACCTCGGGAGCGGTGCGCATCGGCACCGACGGACCGGATACCTACACGCTGTTGTCCGACGCCCAGGCCCGATCCGAAGCCGGCATCCAAGGCCAGGCCGCCGATGATGTGCTGCTGGCCCAGGTGCCCGGTGCCCCGCCCTTCGGCGGCATGACTATCGGCAACAATGTCGGCGTCCAGATCCTCAACCAGATCAACCAGACGACCCAGGTGGCGACGCCCTTTTCGTCGCCGACCTTACCGATCATCCTGCCGGATTTCGCGGTCAGCCAGACTTTCGGCAGCGCCCAGGCCATCCTGCCGCCGCCGGTGTTCGTGGCACCAGCGCCAACCGGCAGCGCGCCAGGCGGCGGACCGGCCCCGGGCCAGGCCGAACAGCAGACCGAGGCCGGTGCGACGGCCCAGCCGGGTGCCGCTGATCCGGGTGCCGAATTGGTCGGCGCGGCTGATTCGGTGGCGGCGGCGGGCAACGCCTTCGAGGCCGTGCTGGCCGGTGGCGGCACACTGGAGGACGCGATGGGGGCGGCTGCCGACGCCGCAGCACAAACCACCATCCAGAATGCACTCTCCGTCGATCCCAACGTTTTTGGCACGGCCGGATCGATCGATTCGTCCATGGGCGGCATTATCGGCGACGCTCTCGGCGACGTCGGTTTTGACGCCGGTGACCCGCTCGATCCGGGCACCGGCGACGGCGGCGCCGTCCAGGACTCCCGCGATGATTTTGCCGACGTGGTCGCGGATATCACCGAGGACGTGATCAAGGACTCGGTGGAAAAAGGAAAGCAGGCAATAACCGGGATCATCGCCGATATCGTCTCGGATGGCTTGGGTTCGCCGGACATCCTCGGTGCCTTCCTGGCCGCCGCCGACAACCTGGGACAAACCAATTTCGCCGCCGATCTGGAGAACGACCTCGCCGACCCGCTGGCCGGCACCTTGGATGCGGTCACTGACCAATTGGGCTCCATCGAAGACGCATTGGGCGGCGGTTCCGTGACGGAAGCGGCGAATTTCTTCGAGGACCAGGCCCAATTGGGCGCGTTGGGCGGGACGTTCTCGGGTGATTTCGACGAGCTGTTTGGCGACAACATCGTGCTGGTACCGGAAGACTTCTTCGATTTTGATCCGACGGAGGTCGACGATTTCACCATACTGGATGACGGCACCACGCCATCGGAGAACCCGACAGTGTTGACGACCTTGACGTCGAGCAACAACGCATATGACTTCGTCAATGACCAGAACGATGTGCTCTTTTCCGGCGAGACCGGTGGCGATTTCAACATTACCCTCGGCGACCAGGCGCAGAGCGGCGACATCCTCACCGGCGGCACGGCCAACGATATCGTCAACTTCGCCTCGTCGTCCGAGAACCTCAACCATACCTTCACCATCGAGGACGTAGAGGAGATCACCCTGCCCGACGTCGGCTTCGATCCCGATACGAGCCAACCACGGACGTTTACGCTCAACATACGCTCGGACGGAGCGACGACCATCAACCTCAGCAATACGGGAACCGATATCATCAATGGCGCTGCCGAGGACGGCATCACCAGCCTCGATCAGAACTGGCGCTTCCTCGACAATGCCGACGGTGATTCGAACTTTGTCAGCCTCAACGGCGGTGCCGGCGACGACTCGGTGGTATTCAGTACAACCGGCACGGATATCGCCGCCATGTCGGAGATTGAGTTCTTCAGCATCTCCACCGGCAACGTGATCCTCGGCACCTTCGTTTCGGGCACAACCTTCTCGGTCGGCGCCGGCGGCAGGCTGAGCCTTGGCAGCACACCCGCCGACGACAGCTTCCTGACCGCCAATTCGGTGACCATCGGCCAGGGCGGCGGCCATTCCAGCTCCGTCGGCTGGACGTCGCTGGTCGGCGGCACCGGCGACGATGCGGTGACGATATTGGCTGACGACTTTTCGACGTCGGTCAGCAATACCAACGGCGGCGATGGCACCGGCGATTCCCTGACGCTGAACGGGAGCGACGCGGAGGCGAGGGCCCTCAACGTGGTCAACTTCGAGACCCTGACCGGCACGACGTCAGGCAGCGGTACGACGCGGGTCAGCTTGGGCGCCGGCGGTCAGACCCTCACCGCCAGCGGCACCTTTGATACCTTCGCCGGCGGTTCGGGCGACGACATCGTCAATCTTGGTTCGAGCGGCACCAACGAATTCTCGACCGTCTCCAACGCCGGCGGCTCGCTGGCCTTCATCGATTCCGGCGGCACCGATTCCATCGCCATCGGCACGACCGGCACGACCCTCAGCCTGAGCGGCACCATCGAGACCATTACCGGCGGCGGCAATACGGATGTACTCAACCTGACCAGGGATTCGACCTTCGACAACGTCCTCGGTAGCGTCTCGGCCATCGAGACCATCAACGGTACTTCAAACGACGACTCCATTACATTGAGCGCGACGACAACTAATTTCACAGCCGATCTCGGCGGCGGTAACGATTCGGTCACGCTCGCCAACGGCACCAACAGCGGCATCACGCTGACCAGCGTGGAAACCGTCACCGGCGGCACCAACGTCGATAACCTGACCATCGCCGGCACGCAGGATACGTCGCTCAGCGGCGGCGGCGGCGCCGATAGCCTGACCTTGAATTCCAGCGGCACCCACACGGTGAGCTACAACACGACCAGCGAAGGCGGAGACACCATCACCGGGTTCGACCCGGGCAGCGGCTCTGATGTCTTCAACTTCGCCGCACTGTTCCCGCTTAATAACGGCGTAACCGACGCGACGCTGCAGCAGGCAACCGGGACTGGCGACACGGTCGGCGCCACCACGATTTTTATTGCCCTCGGCGGCAGCGCTTTCGACGGAACGAACGGCAGCAGCGCCGGTGACGTCGCCAGCGCCATCGACGCCCTGAACACCACCAACCTCGACGACGGTGAAAAGATCCTGGTCATCGCCGACGACGGCACCAACTCCTACCTCTGGCACTTCGCGGAGGACAGCGAGGCTGGTGCCGAAAACGACGGCGACCTTACGCTGATCGCCACCGTCAATAACATCGCCGACGCCGCTTCCTTCGATGACGGCGACTTCACCAAGGAAGGCGGCCTGGGTTAAATCTCCGGTTTTAGAGCTTCCAGTCATTTCTATCCGTGAATGCTCGACAAACTATGTGTTCTTCCGGACGCCTTTGCTAGAATGGGGCGATTCGAACGACAAGGCACGGAACCATGCAGACGACCATCGAAGGGGTTATGGCAGTGGGGGACGAGTCTTCCGCGGCTCCACAATTGGCGCAGGCGGCCGGTGAATCCATCGGCCGCGTCGAAGCCGTCCAGGGCAACGTCACGATCACGCGGACCGACGGCACCACGGTCGACGCCCAGTCCGGCACCGAGATATTCCAAGGTGACACCGTCACCACCGATGACGAAGGGTCGATCGGTCTCGTCTTCGCCGACAACTCCACCTTCTCGCTGGCCGAGGGCGGCGAGATGGTCATCGACGAGATGATCTACGACCCCGGCACCGAGGAGGGCAACGCCCTGTTCCAGGTGGCTTCCGGCGTCTTCACCTTCGCTTCCGGCCAGATCGCCAAGACCGGTGTCGATGCCATGAAGATCGCCACCCCGACGGCGACCATCGGCATCCGCGGCACGTCGGGCGCCGTTCGTATCGGCAAGGACGGGCCGGATACCTATACCCTTTTGGAAGACGTCCAAGCGCGCTCGGAGGCCGGCATCAAGGGCCAGGCCGCCGACGATGTGCTGCTTGCCCAGGCGGCGGGCAGCGGGCAGGCCGGCGGAATGACCGTTACCAACCAGGTCGGCTCGCAAACGCTAACCCAGATCAACGAGACGACACAGATTTCGAGCCCCTTCTCGCCGCCGACCCTCCCGGTGATCTTGCCGGCGGCAGCCGTGGCGCGGGCCTTCGCCAGCGCCCGCGCTCTCCTACCGCCGCCGCCGGTGACGACCCCTGCGGGTGGTGGTAACCAGGGCGGCGATGAGGGCGACAATCAAGGCGGGCCGGACCCCGACGCAGCGCCCGTCGCCGACCCACAGGAGGCAGCCGCCGAGGCCTTTGATGAAGCCCTGGCCGAGGGCGGCACCCTGGAGGATGCCATGGCCGCGGCAGCCGGAGCGGCAACGGAAGCGGTGATCCAGAACACCCTGGCCGGCGATCCTCTGGCCTTCGGTACCGCCGGCGCCATCAACGGCTCGATGGATGCCATTGGCATCGGCGCACTCGGCGGTCTCGGCGCCCAGGCCCTGGATCCACTGGGCGCCGGCGACGGCGGCGGCAACATGTTCGACCGTTCGATCACCGGCGGAAACGTGGTAACCGGCGAGGGATTGCAGGAGACCTTTGAGGATATTGGCCGCGGTTTATTCGGAGGCGGTGACCCCGAAGATGCTGGACCGGGAGAATTTCTCGAAATTTTTAACTTTATTTTCGAGCAGGTTTTGGAGGAGATCGTCGAACAGTTCGAGGAAGAACTCGACGATATCATATCCGAGATCGGCCCCGACCCGACCAAACCGACCGTCGACATCAACATCTCCGGTTCGGAGACGCACGACCTGCTCGACACCCAAAACGATAACTTCATCGGTTCCTCGAGCGTCGATACCCTCACACTCAACGGCACGGCACAGGCCGGCGATTTCTTCAGCGGTGGGGGGATACTGTTGATAAACCCCTGTTGATCGGTTTCTGAGATCGTGATTCCGTTTCCCGAGTGATTCGGTGGAGGGCGGAACGATGATGGGGCGGTTGTCGGACGACCAGGGCAAGTTCT
>Ga0056108_1000515_pt1 | contig 11330 bp, 10 predicted proteins | sample WorMetG1BERMUDA1_FD_83875 | JGI IMG/M metagenome (GOLD analysis project Ga0056108, IMG submission 83875) | Marine gutless worms symbiont microbial communities from Max Planck institute for Marine Microbiology, Germany - Inanidrilus... ... | reverse complement strand
TCCAGGGCGAAAATTCGGCTTCTTTGACCGATCCCTTCGTCTCAAGAATGCATGGTGCGGCTCAGTGGGTAAGAAGTTTCAAGCCGAATTCTCCAGACCGAGTTTATCAACAGTATCGATAAATCTTTGTCTTGAGAAGTAACGATTTCATGATTTCCTCTCCGGTACCCTACCGAGTCCCGCGCCGCAAAAACGCCGTCCTATCTCGGCGCGGTTCTGCCTTCATCTCTGTCCCTTGGTCGACGATGTTAATCGTCGTCAAAGTTTAGGGCCGTCGTGTTGCCGCTCGATTTCGGAAGTGTTTCGGAATGTTTCTAATTCTTAATCTACTTCTTTTGAGTGTTTCGCGTTTTGGCCGCGATCCGACCACACGGTTGGCGATTTACAGCGAACGCGAGGGGTAATAGGTTGTGCGCCGGTTCGGGGCGGCATATTGCTGACGCCCAGGCAACATCATCAGGAGTTGGTTTGAGGGCGCCGACAGATGGGCGACACGACAACGGCATCCGTATTTCCGCTGATACGGCAGGTTTCCTTAAGGGTAACACCGCTTCTGATCCGCTTGCCGATAACCGCTAACCAAGTGACGACGGCGTCTTTTTTATGCGGGCTCGGGACCTGTTGGTTTCTATTCCAAGGAACCTACCTCGAAACGCTGATTGCCGCCGGTTTGTTCTTACTCTGCTACGTACTCGACAACTCGGACGGTGAAGTGGCCCGGGCCAAGAATCAGTGCTCCGACTTCGGCGAAAAATACGACACCTTCGTCGACTGGGTGGTTCACGCCGGGTTTTTTGCCTCTCTTGGCTGGGGCGTGAACCAGGAGACAGGCCAGGACTTCTGGTTTTGGCTCGGACTGGTCGGCGCCGCCGGCGGAACGATCAACTATTTCGTCGGTCTTTACGTCGATTCGCGGTTCCGTACGGAACTGGCGGACGAATACGACTCCACGGGGCGGTCCCATCATGAGACACAACCGGTTCCAGAAGGCATCAAACAATGGCTGGTCTTTATACTGCGCGAATTGTCGCGGGCGGATTTCTGTTTCATCGTCCTCGTTCTGGCCCTGTGCGACTTGACTTGGGTCCTGCTGCCGACCGCCGCCGTGGGCGCGCACGTCTATTGGATGACCCAGTTCGTGAGAGGCGCCCGGGATTTTCACGTCTGAAGCCGGGCCGGTCACCTTCCCGTCGCCACGAAATCTTCATGGTGATTCAACCGCGAATGCCTTATTAATGAGAGAGACACATTCGAAAAATCTTAATTATTAGGTGACCCCATGCTCCGTTTCTTCTTATTGGCCCTCGCCGTCATCGTCCTCGGCACCGGAACCGTTTCGGCGCAATTTTACGGCAACCCTTATGGGATGAATCCGTATTACTCCCGGGCCCCGCAGCCCAGGGTCCAGGCACCGCGTCCGCAGGCCCAAACGCCGGAGGTGCTGGTACACCAGGGCATCGCCAAGCTACGCCGGTTTCTGTCGCAAGGTAAGGGCCGCGACAGCAACGCTTTGAGCGGTTTCGTCACCAAAGAGATCGCGCCCTATTTCGACTTCGACTATATGACGAAGTGGGCCCTCGGCCCCGCCTGGCGAGCCATGCCGGCCAACGCCCGCAGCCAGGCGGCAACCCGCCTGCAAGGGCATTTCCTGAAATCGCTGGCCCAGAAAGTCGGCGACGCCCGATTCACGCGCGTCAATGTCGGACGGTCCTACAGGGGCAACAGCCGCAACGAATTGGTCGTTCCCCTGACTGTTTACCGGCACCGTGGATCGGCGACCCGGTTGAACTTCCGGTTCTACCGCGCCAAGTCGGGTTGGAAGGTCTTCGACATTTCGGCCAACGGGCAAAGCGCCGTCGTCTTCTACCGAGGCTACTTCCGCCGGATGATGCAACAGGCCCGTTAGGGCCCGAATAGGCTACGCCTCGCCGCCGGCCCGGGTGATGATCTCGTGGAATCCGTCGGCGAGCGTCGGCCGGTCTTCCCGGTAGTAGACGCCGAGCGCCGGCGTGGCCGTGTCCCTGGCCTGAACCATGGCCGCCATCAGGTCGGCCGGGTCGTGGTCTTCCGGCAGATTATCGACTGTCATATCCAGGTTGCCGTAGGTCTTCGTCGTCTTGTCGAAAGTGACGCAGGGCGACAACACGTGAAGGTACGAGAACCCTTTGTGCGAGATCGCCTCGACGATCAACTCGGCCATGTGATGGGGTTTCCCGGCATAAGCCTGTCCGACCCATGAAGCACCGTAAGACAGCAGCATCATCAACGGGTTCAGGGGCGCGTCCTCGTTCTCGTAGGGCGACGTGGATGTCTTGAAACCGAGGACCGAGGTCGGCGATGTCTGCCCCTTGGTCAGTCCGTAGATTCCGTTGTCGAACAGGATGTAGGTGATGTCGATGTTGCGCCTTGCCGCGTGCGGAATATGGGCACCGCCGATGGCGAAGGCGTCGCCGTCGCCGCCGACGACGATGACGTTGAGGTCGTCGTTGGCGACCTTGATCCCCGTCGCCACGGGAAGCGCCCGGCCGTGCAACGAGTGGAAACCGTAGGTGTTGATAAAGAACGGGAACCTGGACGCGCAGCCGATGCCGGATACGACAACCGTGTCCTCGTGCTTGAACGACAGCCGGTTGAGGGCATCGGTCACCGCTTCGGTGATCGAGAAATAACCGCATCCCGGGCACCAGGTCGGCAGGGACGCCGTGCGGAAGTCGAGACGGCCGCTGTCGCTGACCTCCTTGAGCTTGTCTTCCAGGTAGACCGGTTCTCTCATGTTGGACATTCTTTATCCTCCAGCTCGAGCGCTCATTCCGCCGCCATCCGTTTGCCGGCCTCGGCGAGGCGGCGGATTTCATCGACGATCTCGTTGACGTCCATCGGCGTCCCGGTCACCCGGTTCAGCCGTTTCACGGGGCGCCCGAGCGCACCGGACACCAGGTTGGCGAATTGGCCTTCGTGATTGGCTTCCGGCACCAGCACCTCGGCGCAATCGTCCATGAAGGCCGACACAGGTTCCACCGGCAACGGAGACAACATGACCACTTTCATGGCCGAACAGCGGATACCCTCGGACTGGACGATGAACATCGCCTCCAGGATCTCGCCGAAGGTCGAGCCCCAGCCGAGAATTCCGACATCGACCTCGCCGGTGTCGCCGAAGCGCTTGAAGTTGGTTATCCCGGGGTGACGAACCGCCGCATCCAGCTTGCGATGACGTTTGTCGCTCATGGCCTGGTGCATGTCGGGACTGTCGTTGGACCGGCCCAACTCATTGTGTTCGAGCCCCGTGACGGCATGTACGGCCCCTTCGTCACCGGGAACCGCCCTTGGACTGACGCCGTCCTTGGTCAGTTCGAAGCGTTTGTAGGGACCCTGCACGCGCCGTTTCGGGATCTTTTTCGAACAATCGGCGGCGAATGGATTGCGGGTCGGCAGGGCCACCGCCTCGTACCGGTTGGAAAGGTAGAGGTCGAGCAGGACAACGACCGGTGTCTGGTATTTTTCCGCCATCTCGAAGGCCTTGCCGGCGCATTTGTAGCATCCCTCGACGTTGGTCGGGGCCAGAACGATCCTTTGGCCGTCGCCGGCGGCGCCGAAAACGGCCAAATTGAGGTCCGATTGTTCGGTCTTCGTCGGCATGCCGGTGCTCGGTCCACCGCGCTGGGATACGAATATGACCGACGGCACCTCGGCGATGGCGCCGAGTCCCATCATCTCGGTCATCAGCGCGAAACCGGGGCCCGAGGTCGCCGTCGCCGCCCGCGAACCGGCGTAGCCGGCACCGATGGTGGCGGCGATGGCAGAGATCTCGTCCTCGGTCTGCAACAGCCGCCCGCCGCGTTTCGGCATTTCGGTAGCCAAGCGTTCCATGATGGTCGTTGCCGGGGTGATCGGATATCCGAAGAATGTGTCGATCTCGGCGTCGAGCGCCCCTTTCACGATGGCCGCGTTGCCGCTCATCATGATCAAGTCTTCCGAGGACTTGCCTTTCGGAGCCGCACCGACATGGCTGATGTCGAGGCGGAAGGTCGACACCCCCGTATCGTAACCGAGATCGAAGGCGGCCAGGTTCGAGGTGGTGACGATTTCCGCCTTGGTTCTGAACTTCTTGGCGATGATCTGGTGGAAGACCTCGCGCGGCATGCGGTAGAGCCCGGCCAGGTAGCCGACGGCAACGATGTTGCGGGACCGCGCGCTCGATGTGGTGCGTTCCGACATCTCCCGGAACTCGACGCCATAGGGTATGTGACAGGGTTTCACATGGGCCGACATGTGGCCCCCTTCTTCGACCTCGGCCATGGGGTTGTCTTCATAGATTACGGCGCCGAAATCGCCGACCTCGCCGACATGCGGTATGGCGTGCGAGTCATCGAGCGAGATGAGGACATCGGACTGCGGCTTCAGGGAATAGACCTGTTTGGAGGTAATGCGGGCGCGTGCGATACACTTGCCGAAGCCGCGGATCTCCGGCGGATAGACGTCAAAGGCGATGACGTTGAATCCGGCCGCCGCCATCGCCTGCTTGAAGATATCGCCGGCAGCGATGGTGCCGTCACCGGCGGATCCGCAGAACGCGATCTGAATGTCCGTCGTTGCCTTCGTGGAACGCCCCATGGTTCCCCCTAATCGTATTCCCAGAACGGCGAGTCGATATGGCCCTGCTTGTCGATAACCAGGTTCTCGTCGGCGAAGGTACCGACCTTCTCCTTGCCGCCGGTCATGTTCATGGCCGCGATCCGGCCCATGTTCTTGACGTTTTTCCAGCCGTAGTAGAAGCGGTATTGGTTCTCTTCCGGCGACCAGATCTGGCAGACGTCACCGGCCGCCCAGATGCTCTTGTCGGTGGTCTGCAGCTTCGGGTCGACGAGCAGTCCGCGTTCGATATCCACCCCGGCGCCGACCATGAACTCCAAGGACGGCATCAATCCGCAGAACGACATCACCACATCGCCGGTAACCTCGCGACCGCCGGTCGTGACCACGGCGCGGCCGGTCCCGTCGGCGTTTCGTTGTTTGATCGCCGTAACCTTGCGTCCGGAAATCACCTTGATTCCCATTTCGGTCAGCGTCTCGACGAAAGTCTCGCGCTCCTCATCGGAAAGCTGGTGCGGCCAAAAAAGGTGTTCCGTCGCTACCACCTTGACGGTGTACCCGTTTCGCACCAGGTGGCGCGCCAGGTCGAGGCCGATCATGTCGGCGCCGATCATCACCACCGTTCCTCGTTTCGGCAGCGTCTTGTAGACACGGATGGCGTTATGGTAGCCGCCGAACGGGTGCAGGAGGGGCGCGTACTCCTTGAGATCCGGCGGCAGGTAACCACCACCGCCGCTGGCGACCAGCAGCTTGTCGTAGTGGAGCTTCTCCTTGTGGCGCAACCCAAGCACCTTGTTTGCGGCATCGACGGATGTGACCCAAGTATTGCGCCTGACGGTGATATCGTGGTCCTCGTAGTACTGGGGCGGATGAACCAGCAATTCCCGCCAATCGTCGACACCGTCGAACACGCGCGGCAATTCGTATCGATTGATGAGAAGCAAACGGCCGGCCGTGATCAATGTGATGCGGCTTTTCGGTTCGCGGCGGCGCAGGTGCCATGCGGCTTCGCTGCCGGCCGCTCCGGCACCAATGATGACGTAATGGGTCTTGGCGGTCATTTTGATTCCGACTCCCCAACGTCCTGATAGAACATCTCGTTCTTGGTGATCGAAATGCACTTGGTCGGGCAGACCATGAAGCAGGCGCCGCAGCGAATGCACTCGTCGTTGTCGATCCAGATCGCGCCGACCTTGTTCCATTCCTTGGCTTCCTGCAGGTCGCCGTAGGTTCCGTCCTCCTTGATCGCGACGCCCTGCACCAGCTTGATGCAGTTGCGCGGCGCCACCTCGATGCAAGCGCGGCAATAGATGCAGTTGTCGACGTCGATTTCGTATTTGTGGTAACAGAGGTAGCAGCGTTTGGCTTCCTCGTAGGCCTCTTCCAGTTCAAGCCCCTTTTCGACCTCGTCCGTCAAGTCGTCGAAGCGCTCGCTCAATACCGACGTCGGCATCTCCTGGCGCGGGATGAAATCGAAGGCGCGCTCGCGCAACGGTTCCTCGACGGGTTCGATCTTGACCACCAGCTTGCGCCGGGTCCGGCCCATCAGCCAGGTATCCATGCCGATCGCCAATTGGCGGCCGTGGCCGACCGCCTCGATCACCGTCGACGCGCCCTTGACGAAGTCGCCGGCCGCGAACAGCCCCTTGACCGTGGTCATCCCGTTTGAGTCGATGACCGGGCTGCCCCAGCGGTCGAGGCTCGGATCGACATCGAGATACTCAGAGACCGGCGACTGGCCGATGGCGACCAGCAGCGTGTCGCATTCCTCCTCGAACTCCGAGCCTTCGATGGGGATCGCCTGACGCCGGCCGTTGGCGCGCCAGCCGCCGAGGCGGTTCTGGGCGAAACGAACACCGCGGAAGCGCCCGTCGTCGTCGGTCAGCAGGCCAACGGGGGTGCGGAGACCTCGGATCGCGACGCCTTCGCGCTTGGCTTCGAAAATCTCCTCCTTGGAGACCGGGATGTATTCTTCGGTCGTCCGCAGGTGGATCGTCACCTCATCGCCGCCGAGGCGGCGCGCCACGCGGGAGCAGTCCAGCGCCGTGAACCCGGCACCGACGACGGCGACACGCTTGCCGACCCTCTTCTCGTCGCCGCGATGGATCGCCATCAGGAAATCGAGCCCATATTCGACGCCGTCGAGATCGTAGACCGGGTCCTCGTCGTCGCCGATTCCTTCCAGCGGCAGCTTGGTGCCGACCATACAGCCGGTGGCCAGAAGCACCGCATCGAAGGTGTCGAGCAGCTTGGAAACGGGCGTCTGGCCGAGGCCGTTGCCGATCTCGACGCCGGTCTTGAGGTCGATGCCGAGGCGGATGGCATTCCTCAATTCCATGTCGAGGGTTTCGCGCGGCAACCGGAACTCGGGGATACCGTACATCAGCATGCCGCCCGGTTTTTCCTCGCGTTCCAGCAGTGTGACGCTGTGACCGAGCGTCGACAGGTCGTGGGCGGCGGCGACGCCGGCCGGTCCGGCGCCGACGATGGCAATGCGCGTGCCAGTCGGGGCGAACAGGTTCTCGGCGATCCGATGGCTCGACGACTTGAAGTCGGCGGCGACCCTTTTCAGGTGGCAAATCGATACCGGTTCGCCGTTGCCCGGCCAGCCGTGGCGGCAGGCGTCCTCGCAGGGTCGCGAGCAGATGCGGCCCAGCGTCCCCGGCAGCACATTGGCCATGCGGTTCAACTCGTATGACCGGCCGAACCGCTGTTCCGTGATCATCCGGATGTAGGCCGGAATGTTGGTCAGGGCCGGACATGCCGTCTGGCAGGGGATGTTCTCCTCGACCCAGCCGATGTCCCTGGGATCGGTGGAATAGCGGACGGGCATGATGACCCGTTTGCCGTACGAATAGGTCGCCGAGAAATCCTCGTCCTCGTCGAGATAGATCTTACGCTTTTCTTCTGCGCTCATGCGTTTACCCGGCTTTCCCTCCCGCCTCTGGCGGGCACATGCTCACCGGACCCCCGTCCTAAGGTAAACCTATGTTTATTAAGGTAAGATGCTCTGTCGGCGGTGGCAAGAAAAGGTGACCACCGGCGAACGATCCCGGCATCACATTCCCGGGAAACGGGTCTAGCCTCTGGGTTCGTTGGAACGAAAGGTGCATTTCGGGGTAATTGCCGGATATTGCAGCTCGCTGGCCCGACGATTCGCCGGTGACCTCTCGAGGTGCCGGACAGCCTCAGGCGGGCGGTTCCGTAGTCGGACCCGTTTTCACTTCCGGCTTGCCGTCGAGCCATTGTTCGATCGCCGATTCCAACGGCTCCCACGGCCGGTAGCCGGTGCACAGAGGTGCGTAGCGCCCGCCTTCGCCGGCGAGCAGGGCCGGAAAGCCGGTGATACCGACCTGCCGCGACAACAGGAAATCGCCACGGGTCTCACCGAAGGCATCGAGGCTTTCATACTCGTCCCGGAAGCGGTCGCGCTCGAAGCCGAACTCCCGGGCGACGTCGAAAAAGGGTGTCGTTGTCGGTCACGTCCCGATTGTCCCGATAGAACGCGCCCTGCAGGTGGGCGAGAAAGGGCAGTGCCCGACCGGCGTCGAGACGACGCGCGGTGACCACCGCCTGACAGGCCGGCTGCGTGTCGTAAACGAACCCGTCCCGTTCGAAAAAGCCGTAGTCGAACGGCTGGTCGGTGGCCTCGTGCACATGATCCCAGTGTTCGCGGATCGTCGCCTTGGTCTCGTCGTTCAGCACCCGATCCGTTCCCGGCGACAAGCCGCCGAGGACAAGGCGCACCGGCAACTGTTCGGAAAAGGCCTCGACGATGCGCGAGATGACCGGAGAGAACCCCCAACACCAGGAACACATGGGATCGGCGAAATAGGCAAGTTGTTTGGTCACGCCCTACTCCGGCATTTGTCACAACCGGCTGAGCGGCGGTTTCGATCAGAGGAAACGGGAAACGTCCTTGACGCTAATATAGGCGATAACGGCGCCGAATATCACCGCTCCGTACAAGAATATGAGCAGGACGTAGCGGTGGATGTTCCCTTCCTTGTCCGACTTCAGGTGCCGGACGCCGCGGAACAGGTTTGAGAGCTGCCCGGAAATGGCCCGCATCTTCTTCTGTTCGTTGTGCTGCCAGAACTGGAACAGGGAAACGACGAACAGTGTTCCCATGGCCAGCAGGATCACCGCCCAAACCAGGAGTTTGGCGAAGCCGGGATCGCCCGAGACGAACTTGGCGAGGAAGATCAGTGCGCCCATGCCGATCAGCGTCGCCGCCACCGTCTTCCACTGGGCGGTCTTGGCGTAAAGCACGTTGCGGTTCGCCTCCTCGTAAAGGATAAGCATCTCGGCGTGCGTCAACTCGTCGAGCGACGTCGATACAACCTCGAAATCTTTCGCGTCTTTTGCCGCCATGGCAGTGCTCCTCTACCGTGGTCCCCCACGGTGAGAGTATTTCCAGCCTCTTTATTTTATCTTAACGCTGTTTCAGTACAGAAACCTTACGTCTCACCAGCGTCAATGTTAGCGGAACTTGATTATTATTCAAAATACTTGTTCCCGAGCTTTTCCGCTCTTTCCCCTTTTCTCGTTTTTATAGACTACGCAACCGCGAGCAACGGAAGGGGAGGAACCATGGTCGATCGTCGAAAAAGCGCGTTCATCAGCGGGTCCGGACGCAACATCGGCCGCGCGGTGGCGCTCAAACTGGCCGAAGACGGCTTCAACGTCGTCGTCAACGGATCTTCGAACCGTGACGCCTGCGAAGCGGTCGCCGCCGAGGCGCGGGCACTGGGTGTCGAGGCTCTGGTCGCCATCGGTGACGTCGGCCGGCGTGACCATGTGGTACGCCTCGCCGATGAGGCTTTGTCCGCCTTCGGATCGGTCGACGTTCTCGTCAACAACGCCGCAATCCGTCCGTCGAGTCCGTTTCTCGAAATGGACGAGGCCGAGTGGGACCGGGTTCTCGCCATCGACCTGGGCGCCGCCGTATGGTTGGCCCGCGCCTTTTTACCCGGAATGGTTGATAAAGGTTGGGGGAGAATCGTCAATTTTGCCGGCATGAACGCCATTCACGGATACAATGGCCGCGCCCACGTATCGGTCGCCAAACACGGGGCCTGGGGCCTGACCAAGTCGCTGGCCAAGGAATTCGGACCGCAAGGCGTGACCGCCAACATCGTATCGCCCGGCCCCATCAGCGGCGAACGCGACGACCCGGAGATGGCCGCCCATATCCGCTCCATGGAGGCGCGCGTGCCGGTCGGGCGCCTGGGTGAACCGGACGAAGTGGCCGCCGTCGTCGCTTTGCTGACTTCCGACGCCGGCGCTTTCATCAACGGCCAGATCCTCCAGGTCAATGGTGGCGCCGAGACCTGACAATGGCGCCAGTCACCGATGAGGTGGTTTCTCCTGCAGGTAGGATTGAAGGCGGGTGGTGAAAGTCTTGGCTTCTTGCCGCCGGCCCTCGCTGAGCAGCATTTGGATGGCACGCCGCTGCCGGGATACGGCCTCGTCGAACCGACCCACCGCGGCCAAAGCTGCAGAGAGAGTGCCAGCTATGTAAGGTTCATCCGGGTACAGTCGCGCTGCCTGTTCCGCCAGGTCGACGGCACGAGCCCCGTCGCGATTGGCCGGATCCGGCGCCGTAGCCAAACGCCACGCCTTCCCGTTGAGCGCAATGGCCATGTTGCGACGGGCGTTTACGTTTCCCGGGTCCAAAGCGAAAGCCGCTTGCGCATCCTCTATCGCCCGGTCCCATTGGCGCTTGCCGTTATAGGCGTCGGACCGCGCCGCATAGGCCGGCGCGGATCGCGGGCTAACCCGAATGACCTGATCAAAGGCCGCGATCGCTTCGTCGAAGCGCCCACCCAATAAGTGCGCCGAGCCTTGTCGGAAGGCATCTGCGGGGTTAACCGCGGCAACCTCGTCGGCACCGGAGGATGACCCGGCACGACCGTCAGGGGCAACGGGAGCGGGAGGCGGACGCGGTGTCTCCGCTCCTTTCGCTTTGGTGCTTTTGACGGCCCGGGTGCCGGGCTCACCGGCTTGACCGGCCAGCATCCTGCGGAGCGCATCGCGCGCGGCGACCGCCTTGGTGAAGCCCGGTTTCAAGCGAACAGCTTCTTCGTAGTCTTCCAGAGCCTTGCGGTGCCGTCCCGTATCGAAATAGACAGCGCCGCGCCCGGCATAATACTCGGCAAACTCCGGCGCCCGGCGAATGGCTTCGTCGAAATCGGCCAGGGATTGGTCGTACTGGCGAGCGAAATAGTGGGCGTAGGCACGACCGGCGTAGGTTACGTATCGTTGTTTTTCCGTCAGCTCACCGGACTCCAGGGCACGGGTATAGAGTCTGACCGCTTTGTCGTACTCCTTGGCGTCGACGGCGCGGGAGGCGGCGTGAAAATCGTCGGCCGCGTCGGCGAAAACTCGGCCATTGGCACCAGCACCGGCCAGCATCACAGCCAGCAATAGGATCAACAATCGGCGGCTTGGCGAGGAAATCATGTGTCCTGTCCCTCGGAGTCCGGCCTCGACTCTACCATGGTGTCGGTCACCGTGCACCGGATTGAAAGCTCGTGCCCGTGACACGAATGGTCCGACTCGAGAGACCATTCCCTCAATCACTCTGCAGTTTTTGCACTGCCCGCGAGGTGCTAGCCTGCGGGGCATTCCGCTGGGAGGCGGGTTTGCTGGACGGATAATATGAGAGGAATCACGATGGCCGGCGACAAGATCCAGGCAACTTTCGAAATTCAACCCGATGCCCTCGACATGCT
>Ga0056108_1000514_pt1 | contig 11349 bp, 9 predicted proteins | sample WorMetG1BERMUDA1_FD_83875 | JGI IMG/M metagenome (GOLD analysis project Ga0056108, IMG submission 83875) | Marine gutless worms symbiont microbial communities from Max Planck institute for Marine Microbiology, Germany - Inanidrilus... ... | reverse complement strand
GAAACCGCCAACCAAAGCCAAAAACCGCCGCAGCATCTGCCAGTGGCGGCGAATAAACGTCCGCTCTTAATAGAAGCGGACGCCCAAAACACTCTTTCGGACGAGTTTATCAACGATATCAGCAGACCGAAGACGAATTCGTCTCCTTCTCCCCTTTCGAGGTAGCCAATGCCGTTCTTGTCACGCTTGCGGAAAAGCGAGTTCTGTACGGTTTCGCTCAAGAACTCGGACCGGGAGACGTCACCGTCGCCGTTTTCATCAAGCAAATTGAAATTGAAGGCGACCTTTATGGATTGCGCGAGCTTCGGCCTCAGGCTGGAAATGGCCGCGCTGAGTTCCCCGGCACTGATGGAATCGCTCTGGTCCGTATCGATCTGCTCGAACATCCAAGCGTTGAACGACTGGTATTCAAACGCGGAAATCCTGTCGTCGCCATCCGCATCGAAGGGGCTCGGCTTCGGTGGCTGAAAGCCCCACACTACGGCAAGGGCCAGAAACGCGCCCCCCAATACTCCGCCGATTAAATGGATCTTACTCACCATAGCGCCTTAGCTTGTTGTCAAACGCAGGACGGCGCAAGTCAGATTCGAGCCCTATGCAGCGGTTGCTCCCGTTTTCGATAAGGTCCGGCGTGCGGAGACCGAACCGCCGTCTCAGGCCGCCCCGATCTTGCCGAAGAAGCCCCAGCCGATCAGGTGTTCGGTCAGCTCCTCGTTGAAGCGCTCGCCCTTGTGGGCGACGCCAACTTCCGGCGGCAAGCCGCTCAAAGAGGCACTGTCGTCATCGGCACTGGTGGCGATGACGAGATGACAGTGCTTTGTGGTTTCTACGGCGTTAAGGACCCAGGCGAACTCCTTGCCGCTCATCTGGGTCATGACACCGCTGGCGACGACGATGTCCGGCTTGTGTTCGATGGCCAACGCCAGACCCTCGACCGGCGTTTCGGCGTTGAAGATGTGGAAGCCGCAGGACGCCATCTCGCGGCCGATGATCTTGCGTTGCAAGCCCTTGGGCAGGACGATCAGGAGCTTGACCTCGCGTGGCGTGGCGATCTTGGGGGCCGCCCAGGCCGTTACCGGTAGGTCGGCCAGGATCGCGGCCGCTTCCGTATCCGCCGGATCGGTCCCCGATTCCAGGATTCCGCGGATGGCATCGACGAACCGCTGAACCGCCTTGAGCTGTTGAACACCCAGGCTATGCGCCGTTTCCATATAGTCTTCCATGCGGTGCGCCACCTTGGTGACGGTCGGAAAATCGAAGGTGGTGCCCTGGCCCTTGATGCTGTGGACGTGGCGCTGGAGCTCGAGCAGTTCGTCGTCGCCGGCGCGGCCCTCCATCATCGCAGTGATCAGATCATCGACGGTGGTCAGGCGCTCCACCGTCGTCTCGATGAACTCCAAGCGGACCTCGCGAAGGATGTCCGCCATATCCTGTTTGGTCACCATTGGACCCCTCCTCGGGAACGTTGCGCCAGCGGCCTACTTGGACGTCATCACCCAGACGCCATCCCATTCCCCTTCCGGCGGATTGGCCTTCAGGTGCTCGCAGCGCTCGATGTAGGTCTGGGCCAGCTTGTCGGTCGGTGTCGCCTTGATGGCTTCCTCGAAGTTGGAGACGGCCTTGTCCCAGTTGGCCTGGCGGTAGAGTTTCACGCCCTCGTTGAAGTAGTTCACGTTGTCCATCAGGTTGGGATAGGTCTCGTCGTTGTGGTAGTCGAGGACCTCGTAGACACCGACCGGTTCGGTCTTGCCTTTGACGACGACGAGATCGATGTCGCGGATGCGGTAAGTTCCCTTCAGCTTCGCCCGGGTGAACTCGCTGATCAGGATGCGCGCCGAGTACTGTTTGCAGGCGCTTTCCAGGCGTGCCGCCAGGTTGACGCCGTCACCAATCATGGTGAAGTCCATGCGTTTCGGCGAGCCGATGTTGCCCGATACGATCATGCCGGTGTTGAGGCCGACGCCGTGATCGATGGGCATGTCCCCCCTGGCCTCGCGGACTTTGTTCCACTCCCAGAGCTCTGTGATCATGGCGATGGTGGCCCGCACCGCCCGGTCCTCGTCGTCGTCATGGGCGATGGGCGCCCAGGGCCTCGGTGATGGTGGTGAAACTGCGTACGTCGGAGAACAACACGGTGGCTTCCGTGCTCTTGCCGCCGAGGCCCGGGTCCATGTAGCGCGACATGGTCGACTTCATGCGCTTCTCGGAACTGATGTCCTCGATCATGACCATGGAACCGAGCTTCTTGTTCTCGGAATTGAGCAGCGGCAGGACGTTGACGTTGACCGACAGCTTCTCCTCCTCGAATTCCATCTCGCCATCCATGATGACTTCCGGTTCCTGGGTCTCCTCGACCTTGCGCACCTTATCCATGACCCATTCATTCGGGCCGACGAAGAACTCCTCGCAAAGGGTGCCTAGGGCCTCGCTGGCAGGAGTGCGTGTGATGCGCGCGCCGGCGGCGTTGCAGGTGACGATCTTGCCGTCCTCGTCCATGGTGATGACGCCATTCGACATACTTTCCAGCATGCTCTCGTTGTAGTTCTTCATGTTCTGGACGTCTTCGAAGAGCTTGGCGTTTTCGAGCGCGATGGAGACCTGCGCCGTAAAGGCCTTGAGCCGCGTCTCATCTTCGTCGGTGAAGGGGCCGCCGCGGCGGTTGAGGACCTGGGTGACGCCAATGCACTTGCCATCCTTGTTGACGACGGGCACGCAAAGGATCGAGCGCGTAAAGTAGCCGGTCTGCTTGTCAAAGGACGGGTTGAAGCGAAGGTCCGCATAGGCATAGGGGATGTTGACCGTGTGGCCCGAAGTGAAGACGGCGCCAGCGATGCCGGCGGTATTGGGCAGCCTGATCTCGCCGATGCCGTCACCCATGGCGACCCGGGAGAAGAGTTCGCCTGTCTTCTCATCGTTGAGGAACAGGGTCGAGCGGTCGGCTCCGAGCATGCGCGTCGCTTCCGCCATAACCTTCTTCAGGAGCGTTCCCAGTTCCAGTTCCGAGGTGACGTCGGCGACCACGTCGAGGAACTCGAGTTCCTTCTCGCGGGTCTTCTTCATGCGTTCGACAAACTGGGTGCTCTGAAGAGCAACCGCGGCCTGGGTGGTCATCGATTCGAGGAGATGCAAATCCTCCTTGCCGAACTCGCCGTCCTTCTTGTTGAGGACCTGGATGACGCCGATGGTCTCGTCCTTCACTGTCTTCACCGGCGCACAGATGATGCTGCGGGTCTTGAAACCGGTCTGCTCGTCGACGTTGCGGTTGAAGCGGTCGTCGGCATAAGCGTCGAGGATGATCTCGCCCGTGCTCGACTGGAATACGGCACCGGCGATACCGGTTGTGTTGAGGATGCGGATTTCGCGCGAGAAGTTGCCCTGGGCGACCCGCGAATAGAGCTCACCCGTCGCCGGGTCGTTGAGGAAAAGCGTGCCCCGTTCGGCGCCCAGTTCCCAGGTCGTCATTTCGACCAGCGTCGTCAGGATCTCATCCAGGCTCTCGATGGCGGCGACCTTGCGAGAGACGCTAAGCAGCATCTCCGCCTGCTTGAGCTTTTTGTCGGTGCGCCTCAACGCCTCGTCGGCGCCCTTTCCGCCACCGCCGCCGCGCCGCGATTTGATCGGGATCGGATTCTTCGGATCCGGTTTCAAACTAGTCGCCATTCTTCCCCTCGAGCTCGTCGCGAAGCGCCGCGATGATGTCCCTCAGCTGCGCGATCTCGTCGCGCGCCCGGCGCTCCTGTTCCTGCAGTTTGTCTTCGTACTCGAACTTAATGCCTTCCAATTGTTCGCGCAAAGCGCCCGACGTGTCCTTCAATTGCCGGATCTCGTCGGCGCTGTCGGCGATGACCTTCTGGACGCTTTTCTCCTTTTCGAAGCGCAGGTCCTCCAACTCGTCGCGCAATGCCGACACCGTTGATTTTAATTGCACGATCTCGTCATGGGAACCGGCGATTGCCGCCTGCACGGCTTCGTCTTTCTCAAAGCGCAGGTCGTCCAACGCATCGCGCAGGGCCTGCGAGGTCTCCTTGAGCTGCTTGATTTCGTCAGCCGAGCGCTGCACGGCGGCCTGCACCTCCTGGTCCTTCTCGAATCGAAGATCATCGAGGGCGTCGCGAAGGGCCTGTGAGGTTTCCTTGAGCTGCTTGATCTCGTCTGCCGAATGTTGGATGGCGGCTTGAACGGCTTGGCTTTTCTCGAAACTCAGATCATCGAGCGAATCGCGAAGCGCCTGCGCCGTTTCCTTGAGCTGCTTGATCTCGTCGGCCGAGTGGGCGACGGCCGCTTGCACGGCCTGGCTCTTCTCGAAACTGAGGTCATCGAGGGAATCGCGCAGTGCTGTTGCCGTGTCCTTGAGCTGTTTGATCTCGTCGGCACTGCGTTGGACAGCACCCTGGACGGCCTCTTCCTTCTCGAAGCGCAGGTCCTCAAGCCCGTCTCGTAGCGCACCGGCCGTGTCCCTGAGCTGTTTGATCTCATCGGCGGAGATGGCGAGGGCCTTTTGTACCGCCTCTTCGCGCTCGAAGGACATGTTTTCGAGCTCGTCGCGCTGCGCCCCGATGGTTTCCTTGAGGTGGCGCATTTCCATTTCCAAGGCATGGAGCTCGTCCCCTAAAGGGGATTCTTTATCGGTTTCGGTCGTCTTCTCAACCATTCGGCGATCAACCGTCATTTCGTCATCGGCATGGGTGGCAGTGTCGCCGTCACCTCGAAATTCGTCAAGTTCATGCGGCGCCTGTGGTACTGTCCGCCTAGACTTTCCAATCCGGATATCGGAAACCCAACCGTGCCGACGCTTTGCAGGGACTGCGCGACCAACATCGATTTTCAACCGCCCGGCACGACTTGTCCGAACTGCGGCTCGACGCGCCTGCTTTCCGACCCGGAACTCCATTCGCTGGCGATCGCACACATCGATTGCGACGCCTTCTACGCGACCGTTGAGAAGCGGGATGGTCCGGGCCTGCAGGGCAAGCCGGTGATCGTCGGCGGCGGACAACGGGGCGTCGTCTCGGCCTGCTGCTACATCGCCCGGATCAAGGGCGTGCATTCGGCGATGCCCATGTTCGAGGCACGCAAACGATGCCCCGATGCCGTTGTCATCCGCCCAGACATGGGCAAATACGGGATCGTCGGACGCCAGGTGAGAGCCCTGATGCTAGAAACGACACCCCTGGTCGAACCGCTTTCCATCGACGAGGCCTTTCTCGATCTCAACGGAACGGAGGCGCTGCACGGTGGCAGCCCGGCCAAGACTTTGATTAAATTAGTCAAACGGATCGAGGACGAAATCGGTGTGACCGCATCGGTGGGCCTCAGTTTCAACAAGTTCCTGGCCAAGGTCGCTTCGGATCTCGACAAACCACGCGGATTTTCGGTTCTCGGCACGGCCGGTGTCGATGCCTTTCTCGAGGACCGGCCCGTCGGATTGTTATGGGGCGTCGGCAAGGCACTGCAAGGTAAACTGAAGCGCGACGGTATCGCCACCATCGGCCAACTCAGGGCATTTGGAGAAGAGCACCTCGTTCGCACCTACGGCAGCATCGGCCATCGCCTTTATCATTTCTCGCGGGGCCAGGACGACCGTCGGGTGACGCCGGACAGTCCAGCCAAGTCCGTTTCCTCGGAAACCACTTTCAACCGAGATATCGCCGACGGGGCCGAACTGCGCCGCATCCTCTGGCGCCTCGCGGAAAAGGTATCCCGCCGCCTCAAATCGGCTGGGCTGGCCGCCGGAAACGTGACGCTCAAAATGAAACAGGCGGATTTCCGTCAATTCACGAGGACCCGGCAATTGCCGTTCCCGACCCAGTTGGCGGAAGAGCTCTTTCGCGGCGCCGAACCGCTGCTGGTCGCGGAAGCCGACGGCCGGCGTTACCGGCTGATCGGCATCGGCGGCGGCAAGCTGGGACCGGCCGGGACAGCCGACGAGGCGGATCTGCTCGATCCGGAACGCGACGAGCGGGCCCGTGTCGAGCGGGCCCTCGATACTGTACGCGAAAAATACGGGAACGAGGCGATCGTCAAGGGACGCGCCATCGATTCAGGATAAGTATCATCACCAACTTGGACACCGTTTGTTTTCGCGGCGATAATTCTCGGGTGTATCGATCCGCGCATTGGCGGCATCCAGCTCCCGGCTGAATTCTTCCGTCATCTGATCGATCGCCTTCTCCAGCCTTTTCCTGAAGGTTTCTTTGGCCTGTCGGACCGACGGCGCAAAAATGACCCCGGCTTTGTTGGCGGTCGTGGTCAAACGACGGCGCATGCGGTCGGCATATTTCGTCAGGTATTTCCGGTGGATCGCCACATGCGTATTCTCGTGTTGGAGAACGGTCCGGTACTGGCAACTGCCCTTCTTATACTTGCGGGCGATAAAGACCGTGATTTCCGCGTATCCGAAAGTGGCATCGACGGTTCTCAGCGCGGCGCAGACCTTGCCGGACTTCAATTCGGCGTACTGCAGTTCGAACCCCATGTTGGTTCCGTATTTGGTTCTCGTCAGGCCATTGTTGAGCATTTCCCGGGACGATCGGATCTTGCTCTTTTTCCGCATCATGGCAGTCAGTTGCGCTTGGCTGTGGCGCCGGTTGACCTTTACCCGTCCCGGGTCCTCCTTGAGCGCAACCTTGACCCGTGTTTTCTTGACGGGGCAGGAATTCCGGGCGGCATTCGCGTCCGGGGGTGAGGCCAGGGCGGCGGCGGCAACCCCCAGGGCAACGACCCCGCAGGTTCGGCGAATCGAGCGAATCCAAGGGCCAATGGAGCCGCCGGTTTCGTGAACGAAATCTGTCAACGGAATTTCCGGGCCATCCAATCTAACCGGGCGTGTTGATCTGTAGCACACCAAACGATAACTTATCTGAAAATGGGAAGCCGCGAAACCTGAGACGGACCCCTCCCGGGAATGGACAAGTTTGACAGCAACTACCTGCTTGAGCTGGCTCGGCAACGCTCTGCCGCGAGCCGAAGCGAATTGGCGGCGATCATCTCCGATCTGTTCTCCGGTGAAGAGCACGTGCTCACGGAGCGCGAACGCATCCTCATGTACGAAATCATTCATCATGTGGTGCGTGACGCGGAGATGGAAATCCGCAAGGTCATCAGTTCGCGGCTTGCCGACCGCGAAGATCCGCCAGAGGACCTGATCAACTTATTGGCCAATGACGAGATCGAAGTCGCTTATCCGATCCTGACCGAGAGCAAGGTTCTTAGAGATCAAACGCTGATCGAAATCGTCCGCAACCGGACGCTGGAACATCAAATGGCCGTTGCCATCCGTCATTCGGTCAGCCCGGAAGTCTCCGAAGCGCTGGTCAAGACCGGCAACGAGACCGTCATCCGCACACTCCTGCAGAACGAGAACGCGGATCTCTCGGAAGCGACGATGGAGTTCCTGATCGAACAGTCGCAACGCATTGATTCGTTCCACGAACCGATCCTGCGCCGCAAGGAACTGGGGCCGGAGATGGCGAAGCGCATGTATCTCTGGGTTTCGGCGGCCCTGAGAAAGTATATCGTCGATCATTGTGGCCTGAGCCTGGCTGAAATCGATGACCTCATGGAATCGACTGTCATGGCCAAGGTCGACGACGCCATCAACAAGGACGAATCGAAGTCCGCCAAACTCGCCAAGAAACTCAAACGACAAGGAGAGATCAATCCCGATTTAATGATCCGGGCTCTCGAAGACGGCGAGGTTCGTTTTTTCGTTAATCTGGTCAGTGAGGAAACGGGGCTTCGTGACGATCTCGTCATGCGCTTCGTTCTAGAACCCGGCGGCGAAGGTTTGGCCGTTGCCTGCAAAGCCATGGCTTTCAGCGATTACGAGTACCAGCGCGTCTTCACGTTCTGCCGAAAATCCCGCCCGACCCAATCGGAGGGCACGGAAAAGTCGATTGCGGAAGCCGTTAAGTTCTTCCGCCACGTGGACCGCGACTCGGCCGATGAGGTGGTCCGCCGGTGGCGGCGCGACAAGAACTACCTGTCGGCCTTGCGCGACCTGGATATGATCTGACCCGGGGCTCAGAACTCAAAAAATACGGACAGTGGCTGGGTGCGGGAACCAATTGCGGGTCCTGCCGAACGGAGATCGAGACCATTATCGCCGACGCCCGCATACCGGCTTGACCCTTCCAGAAATCGCTACGCTTTAAAGCCATCACAAAAGGTTAATGCTGCAATGCAAAAACGTTTATTGCGATGCAGCATTAACCTACTAATATTTGATAGGTGATCGACGCGTCGCCCTTGCTCCGGCATCGAAGGATTGTCGCCGACGCCGAGGTTGGTTGGGCGGTGCGATCGAAGTTACGGGTAAGGATTCGGAGGCGAGAAATGTCGACGAAAAACCTGAGCAGCCTGTTCCGACCCGAATCGGTGGCCGTGATCGGTGCCACGAACAAGGAGGGGCGGATCGGCAACCTCGTCATGAACAATCTCCTTGAAGGCGGGTTCGACGGCCCCATCATGCCGGTCAACCCGAAACGCCAGGCCGTCGTCGGCGTCCTCGCCTATCCGGATATCGACGCCTTGCCGGTGGTTCCCGACCTCGCCATCATCTGCACGCCGCCGGCGCCGATCCCCGGTCTGATCGCGACCCTTGGAAAACGCGGAACCAGTGCCGCCATCGTCCTCACCGCCGGCTTGCAGCGCACCGAGACGGATGACGGGGTGACGGTCAAGGAAGCGATGCTGGCCGAGGCCCGGAAATCCGGCCTGCGAATCCTTGGTCCCAATTGCCTCGGCCTGATCGTGCCCGGAATCCGGTTGAATGCCAGCTTCGCCCACGCGCAGGCACACCCCGGCAAGATCGCTTTCGCCTCGCAATCCGGTGCCATGTGTACCGCCGTCCTCGATTGGGCCCGCGAACACGAGATCGGTTTTCCCCATTTCGTCTCGCTCGGTGACTGCGCCGACGTCGATTTCGGCGACACCGTCGATTTTCTCGCCACGGACCCCGGCACGACAGCGATCCTGCTCTATATCGAAGCCGTCCAGGACGGCCGTAAGTTCATGTCGGCCTGCCGGGCGGCGGCCCGCAACAAACCGGTTGTGGTCATCAAGTCGGGTCGCGTCGCCGAGGGAGCCGAGGCCGCAGCCTCGCACACGGGCGCGCTGGCCGGTTCGGACAATGTCTACGATTCGGCCATCCGCCGCGCTGGCATGCTGCGTGTCGACGACATCGATGAACTGTTCGCAGCCGTCGAAACCCTGGCCCGGGCCAAACGCATGCGCGGTGAACGCCTGGCCGTCATGACCAACGGCGGCGGGATCGGCGTCATGGCCGTCGACCGGCTGATCACCGAAGGGGGGACATTTGGCCGAATTGTCGCCCGGGACGATCAGCCAACTCGACGAGGTCCTGCCCGAGACCTGGTCACGGGCCAATCCCGTCGACATCATCGGCGATGCTCCCGGCCAGCGGTATTCGGACGCTCTCGGTATTCTGGGTGCGGCGAAAGAAGTCGACGCCGTCCTCGTTATGCATGCGCCGACGGCAACGGCGTCGAGCACAGAAGCGGCGGCCGCTGTGATCGAAGCCGCACGTGGCCTGAAAGCCAATATTCTGACCAGCTGGGTCGGCGGCGAAGCGGTCGCTCCGGCCCGCAAGCTGTTTCGCGACGCCGGGCTACCCACCTACGATACACCGGGACAGGCGGTCGCCGCGTTCATGCACATGATCGATTATCAGCGTAACCAGGAAACGCTGATGGAAACACCGCTATCGGCGCCGGAGGAGTTCACGCCTTCGGTCAGCGCCGCGCGTATGATCATCGACAGCCAGATCGCAAGCGGGTCCGACATGTTGAGTGAGCCGCAGGCCAAGGCCGTGCTCGACGCCTACGGCATCCCGGTCGTCGAAACCTTGGTCGCCCGCTCGCCGGAGGAAGCCGCCACCAAGGCCGCGGACATCGGCTTTCCCGTGGCGTTGAAGATCCTGGCCGACGGGATCTCGCACAAGTCCGACGTCGGCGGCGTCGCCCTGCTCCTGGAAACGGCCGACAGTGTAAAGACGGCTGCCGAGCAGATGCTCAAGCGCGTTGCCAAAAGGGCTCCGGATGCCGACGTCCAAGGGTTTTCGGTTCAGCACATGGTCCTGCGTCCGGGCGCCCAAGAGACCATCGTCGGCATCAACCAGGACCCGGTATTCGGCCCGGTCATCCTGTTCGGCCACGGCGGCACGGCGGTCGAAGTCATCGAGGATTCCGCCGTCGCCCTGCCGCCGCTCAACATGAACCTGGCTCGCGACATGATTTCGCGCACCCGCATCTCGAAGCTGCTGGCCGGTTATCGCGATCGCCCGGCCGCCGACGTCGACCGGTTGAGCCTGGCCCTCATGCAGATCGCCCAGATCGCCATCGACATCCCGGAGATCGCCGAGTTGGACATCAACCCGCTGCTCGTCGATGAGCACGGTGTTCTGGCTCTCGACGCGCGCATTCGCGTCGCCCCCCTGCAGGGCGATCCGTCCCGCCGCCTGGCGATACGCCCCTACCCCAAGGACCTTGAAGAACACTTCACGCTCGAAAACGGCAAGAGTGTGCTGATGCGTCCGATCCGGCCGGAAGATGAAGCCGATCACTACGCCTTCCTGACCCGCCTGACGCCGGAGGACGTGCGGTTCCGTTTCTTCGGCCTGGTCGGTGAGCTGCCGCATTCGCAGATGGCGCGGCTAACCCAAATCGACTACGACCGCGACATGGCCTTCATCGCGCGGGGCACCGATGAAGAAGGCAAGGCCGAGACGCTCGGCGTAGTGCGCACGGTCACCGATGCCGAAAACGAAACGGCCGAGTTCGCCATCGTCATCCGCTCCGACCTTAAGGGCCACGGATTGGGTTGGAAACTGTTTGAGAAGATGGTCGCCTATTGCCGCAAACGCGGCACCCGGGAGATGGTCGGCCAAGTGCTTTCCGACAATACGACGATGTTGAAGTTCATCGACCAGTGGGGGTTCGAACGCCACAAGATGCCGGACGAGCCGATCTACGAAGTGCGGATGGTTCTCTGAAAGGGTCGCGAACGCGAGCGATTTACTTGGTGGTCGCGACGAAAACGCCGTCCCAGCCGTCGCCTGGCGGTGCTGCCTGATAGTCGAGGATACGGGCCTCGTAGAGGTCGTAGAGCCCGTCGATCTCGTAAGGCGCACAGAGGAGCCGGCATTCCTTTAGGCGCTTGATGGCCTTGTTCCAATCCTGAGCCCGGTAGGCATCGAGCATCTGCTGGTGGAACGTAACCGTCCGGCGAACGCGCCCTTTCTTATGATGCTTGTTCAGCGTAGGCCCATGGCAGGAGTTCGTCGATGCGGTTGATCTTGTGGTCGGCGATGCGGTCCAGGACCCAGGCGAG
>Ga0056108_1000513_pt1 | contig 11353 bp, 8 predicted proteins | sample WorMetG1BERMUDA1_FD_83875 | JGI IMG/M metagenome (GOLD analysis project Ga0056108, IMG submission 83875) | Marine gutless worms symbiont microbial communities from Max Planck institute for Marine Microbiology, Germany - Inanidrilus... ... | reverse complement strand
TTACTGCACGGCATCTAGTAGTGGGCGTCAGCCAAACTTTGCGGCGTTGAACAGAGGGCGCCACCTATATTCGGCAGGGCGACCATCACGTTGGGCATTGGCCCACATTTCTAGTTATTATTAAATTGACAAAAAGGTCGAGGCATAATAAAATTCACGGAACTTCTACACGATATAGTGAGAAAGACTTTATACATCAACACTTTATTCTCACACTTACTTAACATGACTAGTAGCATGTCACAATATGCCAAAGCTGATCTAGTATACGCGTTCCTATCTTGTTATCGATATCCCATGAAGGTAAGGGACTTCCGAGTCAGTTTCTACAAACCACCCACAGTTGCAGAAGTTGAGTGAATGGGGATGCTGTTGGGGATCGGCAGAAACTGTGGACAAGTTAGCCTGTCATATAAAGATTCACTGATTCACTGACAAACAGCCAACAACTTCACTGCTTGACATCATGCAATATGCATTACTGGCACATAAAATCACCATGAGTAGACAAGAGATTCAAACAAAGACGGGTAGAAACCTCAACTTGTGAATGCAGCTTGTCAATCTGTGTCTCCAGATCCACTTTACAACTCTAAACCACACGATATATGCTTTGATCAACAACACAGCCAATGATCACTACTCTACTGGCAAGTGGCAACTGCTAGTACAAAAACCTGCAAACTTAATTTCAACAAATAAACAAACTTTCTACCCAAATAAAATTCTTGTGCGTAAACACAAAAAGCTAATAGCTAACAGCAAGTGAAGCTTCTGCTTTCTGTTGTTCACAGCGAGCGACGTCACGTTCCGTCTGCAACTTCTGAAGGCGACCCTCACGATCTGTTTCATGCTCGTGATACTTCGCCAGACTTTCTGATGCTTCTTTTGCCTCTAACTCTGCCTTGCAAAGCCGGAAGTTCAGATCAGCAATCTCCATAGACATGGCACCAGTTTTCTGTCAGTCATAGCAAACAAAGAACTACCAATACATGCAGACACAACAAACTACAATTAATTGTTACACAAACTGTTCAACAGGCCATAAGATCAGCACAATGACATAACAGAAAAATGTAAAGTGCAAAACCAATCAGCAAGCAAGTTAATATCTGGAATGTATACTAGCAACATCCAACATACTTCAAGTTATTCTGCACTGCACACTTTTATCTTTGTTTTTAATGGCCATTGTCTAGGCAAACCTGGGTTAGCCATTCCCCTCAGTTTTCTTCTACCACTTGTTCATGAACAGAACCTTTAGGGATAAATGGCATGGGTTTCTATGGGCCGGACGGCCAAGGAAACACACTGTTTTGCACATATTTATGATCTACAATTTAAATAACAGTTTCTGTATAAATTCATTACCAGTGGGAAAATAATATGGCATATTGCAAAACCACAGGTGGCAATATAATAGAACAGACAATATATGAAGTACACAGAATGGCATAAACAGAACCTCTCTGAGTTCATGAGTAAGATCAAGAGCTCGAATTCTCTGCTCATGAGCAGCGTCTTTGTATCGCTGAAGCTCATCATGTAATGTGACCAACTCTGCATCCACAGCATTGCTTGCTTTATGCTGGAGGTGTTCTAACTCGGCCGATACACCTGCCAACTTTTCTTCCAGTTCGGTCTTCTGTGCTGTCAGTTCTTTCACAACTTCGACGCTAACGTTATTGGCTTTCTGCTGCTCTTCGTTCTTGATCCCTGCCACCAGTTCTTCAAGACGTTTCTTCTCAGCTCTCAGCGTGCTCACCTCCACATCCACACAACTGCTGTTCAGCACATCTTGCTCTCGGATCTTTTGCCGAAGACTGCAAAGCTCGTGCTCGAGATTCTCATTCTTAGCCCTCAGACTACTTATTAAATCTTCATCTTCTACAGTTTGCCTGAAAGCAGTTTACAACATTTCCATCTCAAACTGACATCTCAGTAGCAGTGCTAGGTGTATCACAATGATTATGAAAAATACAGTTTTACATAAAGAAAGACTAGTATGATCAAAAATTCTGAAACTACTGTACAAACAATCAAAAGACTTCGTCTTTACAAAGTAATCAAAACAAAGCAATTACACAAATTTAAATACTACCGTCAATGCTCTGCTAGTTTTACTTACTGATTTTACACCAATACCAAGACGGTTGGTTCGTTAAGATTTAACGGCACTTTTAACGAATTAGGTCATATCGTGCCTTTAAGGTGATAAATTATTTGAAACAAAAATTACACTCAGTGAAGGTAAGTTTGAAATACGGTATTACGAGAACTGTTTAAGTGTACAAGAATGTTAAACAACCAATGCACAACAAATGCTACCAAAAAAATTCATATCCGCACCTCAAATCATCTTGTTAGGCTATGTGTGCATCACGAATTCACGTATTATTAGATCGCATTGCCCGTACTATGTACGTAGATGCGGTCTATTGTTACCAACCGAGTAGTGTGGTCTGTTAGTTGATTTGTCACACTAGTGAGCCCTGCAAAATGGCTGAACTAATTGAGATGCTGTTTGGGTTCTGGGCTTGCATGGGTCCAAGGAATCAAGTGTTAGATTGGGGTCCAGATCCCCCCATGGGAAGGGGCAATTTTGGGAAAAATGGGTGAGCAATGTAAAGTATAGAAACACTCTGCGGTCAAACGTGCGAAAGCCGCTGAACTGATCGTGATGCCGTTTGGACTGTGGGCTCAGAATGGCCCAAGGGATCATCAACTAGATGGCTGAACCGATCGATCTGCCGTTTGGGTTGTGGACTTGGGTGGGCCGAAGGAAGCATTAGTTCAATCATATTTGCCAGTTGGTGCTAATGTGCACAATTTCAATCGTATTTGCCAGGTGGCGCCAATGTGCCCACATGGGAGGTCACATTGGCGCCACCTGACGAATATGGATGAACCGTCCGTCTGCAGTGGCAATGCGGTTTTATGTCAAATTACTTTGACCACTTCTTACCATATTATTATTAACGCATTTTACTGTTGTACCTTGGCTAACTGGTCCACTCTTCATTTGTTTCAGAAGAGAATCTATGGGGATAAGTAGTACAGACATTTTAACCATTTACAGCTAATGGCCTTCCTGTCACCAACCGACAGTTTTCAAAGCACTCAGCAACCAAAGCATTAGTGACAACACAGTACCTGTCGCTGACATGTTTAGGACTGGTCTGTGTCACACAATCATTAGTAGACTGTTTCAAAGTCTCTGAAGCACTTGCTGATCCATTACAAAGCTTCACTGTCTCGGACTTTGACACCTCTCCATGGTTCCTGCAGCGCACAGTTGCTGAGACTTTGACGTCAAGGACTTGGCTACTGGTGTCAGAGTTTGACTCGACAAGGTCACTCAAGGTGTCGTTGAAAACGTCCACATCACCGGACGATCCGTCATCAGCCTCCGTTACGGCAACACCATTGTGTGTGGCGGTGACTTCACCGGACACTCCATTTCTGGCACGTACATGTATGCAGTGCTTCTGTGGCACTACTTTACTAGCTGCAACAGGCCAGGAGTGATAACAACGGCGTTCTGGGCTCTTGAGCACATTCCCAGCGGTCGCATCCTCCCGTACATCAGTTCCTTCTTCACTCAGTTCATCATCGTCCACATTCTCCAGACTCACAACCGGCACCCAGTCTCTCGTCTTGTTTCTCTTGTACACGTAACTGAACGACAGCCGTGAATCGTGGCATTTGTCGGGCCCATCAGCTGCCTGCGGCGGTACCAGACTGCGATCAACAGCGGACGATGAATCGCGGTCGCCGCTGCTCAGCGAATGAGAACGACGGACTTCCGTGAGATCAGACTTCAGCGAGTCAACTTGACCTTCAAGTGTCAATATGTTTGCCTTCAACTTCACCACCATCTACAAACCGACGACAAATGCAGTTAACATTACAGCCACTATTATTACACACACACAACCGTTTTATGGCCCTTTTTCCGGGACAACCCGGGTGAGCCGGTGCCAGAAGAGAACTTCTGGACTTGATGGTGCAAGGGAAGATTAACACAGGCAGACACACCGACCATCCGGCTGGGCGCCACTCCATCCGGACTAACCAGTGCCCACCTCCACCATCCCTCATATTTTTTACAGGCCGGATGCCCTTCCTGCTGCCCAACCAACAGCGTCAAAGCACTGAAGGCACACAACCACTATTATTAGTAAGTAAACAGGATGTTTGTATAGCGCTTTATAATGTGTGCGACACTCATCTCTAAGTGCTCAGGTTGGCACATCTTAAAGAGGGATAACACAGTTTTACCTGCAGGCATTACTATGCCAGGTTCCAATGTCAACTCAACAAAACCATGTTAAAATTATATCAACAGACAATGAAAGACAACTGCCAACCGCTTCAAACATACTGCATATCTGATCAACTGATTCACGTGTGCAAATAACAAAAAAACATGTAGCCATCGCAAACAGATCTATTTGTCAAGGGCCACAGTCAAGTGATGCACAATTGTACAATAACTTGCATTTTACAGGGTCTGCAATACTCTTGATCAGCTCATTCGTTTAACATAACAGAAGTATGTGACAGACAGACGGATGGAGTTGCTATATGACTCTGAGTGACTGATTTGCTTTCACTGACACACTGACTGCTATAGTAGAATCTGGCATTTTGCAGCTGTTGACATTAACTCAAATGTAGAAAGAAATGGCAATATAAAAAGAAGACAACTAACGGCTTCCAGCTGTCGGATCTTCTGTTGTCGCCGATCACTCTGCTCAGCAACGTGAACACTTTGATTATGAATATCACTCTTCTCAGCATTCAGTCTCTCAATGTGCGCCTCCAACTCCTACGCACCCAAACACAATGCACACACAAATGATGACAAAATATTTCATGTTCAAGTGCCTTAAAATGGTCTGCACACCACACAACAAAAACAAATTTATCTTAACGTTATGTACTGAAAAAAAACAATGTCATGAATAGGTAAAAAGTGACAGCCTAAACAAAACATGCAAATAACAAAGGAACAGCACTTTTCATTATTACTGCACATACAGGGTTATAATTCGTAATACAAATTTATACTTTTGACGAAGTCTATAATATTTTTGCAAGCCAAGTGTTTAAAGATTTCATCGACATCAGTGTGAGAATAGTATTTATGTCAAGAATGACTGCAAGCTGTATATTCTGTCAGCACAGAAAAATAACAGAAAGCAAACTAATAACACAGTGACAACTAATATGCATGCAACAATAGCAACATACTGCTATTTTGGTCTTCAGACTGGCATTCTCAGTCGACGACGTATTCATTTTTGTTGACAACTCATGCTCTCTGGCCTCCAACTGTACCACTTTACACTGTAATGTATCCAACCCTCGACATTTCTCCTAAACACATTGAAACCAACAATTAAGTAAGCATTAACTAAACAACTTCAGTTTACTTGTGCTGATGAAGATGAACAAAGAGATTTCTCTATTTGACAAATGTTCACTCATATAAACCGCACTGATTGAGTTACTGAGTACGACCCACTCGACACAAAATAGATTACTTTGTAGACATTGTTCCCAGCCAATCTCTTGGCTTAGTACTGAAGAAAGTAAATCTAAGACAATTAAAGCAAGCACCATTAGAACAAAGCGGTCTAGGTTGAAGAAAAATAAAGGCATGCAAAAAGATGAACCTAGACAGTCAAATCTAAGAACTGCTCATATGGGTGAATATCATTGTGCACAACTGTAGTACACAATGTAGCAAATAACAGTTCTGATAATCTTCCGTCTTATTCTCCAGACAGTCTACAACTCCGCTCCGTATCCCTCAAGACACTAGAGTTCTTGTGTTACCTGCACTGTCTCCATGCCATAGACTATAACACGGAAATAAAAATTTAAAATAAGAACTAACACCAGGTTTCATGGTCTTTTTTGACGTCAGGCCTGGAAACAGATTTATTCTTACAGCCATGGAGTCCACACATGGCAGACAGCTAAGACATGGTCGTATAAAAACAAGTGAGTGAGTTGGAGTTTAACGTCCCTTTTCAGCACAAACACAGCTATATCAGAGACGAATATAGAAACAAGTACAAAACCTCAACAGTACGGAGGTTAGCAACAGCGTCGGCACATTCCTCTGACAGGCGGGCAACATCCGCCGCCAAGCTTGCCTTCTCTGTCACAGCTTGGTCTAGCTGCTGACGACAGTCATACAGCTGTGACATGGCCTGCAGTGCATTCACAAACAACTGCATGATTACTCACGGCACAAATAAAACTGGCTGGTAAAACAGTATTAACAGAAACACAGTATTAACAGAAATAAGCAAACACCTCACACTCAGCGATGCAATGTGCTACATTTGTTTCCTCTTCACATAAACGGCATATCCTATTCTTATTACACACAGTACCATTAAGCATAAATCTCAGAAATGCACGAGTACAGCAATTAAACAACATAATCAGGACAACTACACAAGTAAGTCAAGAACGCAGTGTTTAATGTCCCACTTGACAAGTAACAGTCGTTTTGGAGACGAGGTTTTCCAAGCAATCTCACTTGCACTCCAAACTCGCAACATCCAACAAACATCAAAGTATAAACTCTGGCAAAACACTCAGCCCCAACCAGTGACTCGACCTCATACTTTCTTCATCCACCACCGGACTCTTGAGGGATGGGGAGTTGCTCCCTTTATACCAGCTCTCCAGTGCCAGCAACATCATGACACGAACATCAACAAACAAACAACTTCTGCCGTTGGTACGACTGTTTAATTGGACATTTTTGATGCTCAAGAAAGTTCAAGTTTGGATCGCTAAAAGTCGTTCTAAGAAAGCTCTGGAGACTGGTGGAGCATGGTTTTAACATGCCATGTGCCCTTCCTGCCAGCCAGCCAACAGCGTTGAACAGCTGAAGATAAGTAGCACACACTCGCATAAACACACAGAAGTAAACTCAGGTAAAAGAGAAGTATTGCCTGTTCAGCTCGTTGGTAAAGAGTCTTCTCCTGTGCTGAAAAGTTGTGCTGCTGCTGTTTCAAGCGACGACAGAGATCACGGATCTTTGACTGGTACGTCTCTTTATACTGAAAATATATCACGATACCTCAAGATGCCAGTGTCACCCACAAGTAGAGATGCACCGATAAGGCACTGGCTGATAATCACCAGTCAACCAATAATCTGTGCCTAACAATCGGCTGATTACCAATTAATACAAAAAGTTACAAAAACCTGACACTCTTACCTTCTGAGATAGAAAAAAAGTTGTTGATCATGACTCCTGCATTATGAATTACAGTAAAACCTGCTTTGGGCAACCACCCATTCATTAAGCTAAAAGTGGTTGCTCAAAACAGGTGGTTGCTCAATGAAGGGTTGCTTACTGGGACAGGTATTGTCACTATTGTGAATCACAAATTGACAACAGTCACAAACTATTGTCAATTTGTCATCCAGTCTCTTGTAGGACTACACAGTGCAATTGGCCGATACCGTCGTAATAGTTGGCCGATGCTGATTATCGGCAAAACGGCCCATAATCGGACAATACCAATTATCGGTGGATCTCTATTCACAAGCGCAGAACAACCGCAAGCACCTGCCTCTAAGTTAACCTAAAATGTTTTACAGCATTTACACTGCTACACAGATCAGAAGCACTGCGTCACCTTGGAGCTGCTGACAGCATTGTTGTTCCTGGACTACTGTAACTGAACCTACAGCCTACACAATAGCCAGATTTATACCTAACTTGTTGCACTTATTGCTTCTGAACAGGCCAAGGCCACACCTTGCAAAACAAATCTTTACGAAGTTGGTCAACAAAGACCAAGAACCACGTAGCTGACTTGTGTCTATCGACAACAACAAAGTCTGAAGATGGACTGCAGTCACTCGTCGAAAGCACTCGTGAAATGTTAACAGACTTTGGATTATGTGCCAAGAAATACAGTATACTGGAAGTGGGTCTGGTTGTAGAGAAAGACGATAGAGTTGAAGGGATGTTCTCATGCTCCCCTAACTGTCTATAAGCAACAATGCCGGTGGATGGTGCAAGCTTGCTACATGTGTTTTTGACTGCACTTGTAATAGCTGAGGCTGCACTGTTGTCACAGATACTCAGTCTACATTCACATTCTTACACACAAACTGTAAAGATGGTTCACCAGTGACCACCACAGCAGCAGATACTGTTGTACAGCTTGCATAACACCACCATCACCACTGTTGTAACAGCCATTCACCAAGTCAACCTGGACTAGTCAGTTCTCCATCTGTTTTCTACGTCCAACTGTACCAGAACAGAACATTTGGGGATAGGCGCAATAGGATTTTTATGGACTGGAAGCCCTTCCAGTCACCCAACCAACAGTGTCAAATCATTTACAAAAACTCCAAGCAATAACCCCAACCAATGACCTGCCCATGTAGTCCCGTGGTCAAATCACTTGGGCGCCATGTGCAATAGAGCATGACGTGCATGGTAGCCGAGGTTCGGGGTTCAATCCGAGCCTCGGTCTGGTAAGGCGCGTCCGCCTACGAAAGAATTATTTCATAACAATTCCTATGCACATGATGTTAATGGACATAATCCCGGGCAGGAAATAGAGGGTTTGACAGTGTCCTCTGTAAACTGTAACCGTTGCTGGCATCTTGATTAGCAGCGCGTCGAGGTGTTAGCCGCGCTGACATGGACAGAAGCTAATAGATGTGGCTGGGCCTCTGGCTGATGCTGCATAAGCGTCAGTCGGGCTAGCGCTGAAGAAGCACTAGTGGGCTGTCGCTGAAGAAGTCCTAGCCAGGCCTAGCCAGACAGTAGGCCACGCCTTGAGGCGGCATGTCTATATTAGTACCCGATAAGCTGCTCACGCCTACTTAACCCTCCCTCATCCTACACGTCACGCACACACACTCACACACAGCATCCAATTCCCCTCCTGTCTCCTGGGCAAGTGCATTGGAGCTCTCGACGGTCTCTACGGTGAGGTCCAGAGTAGGTTGGACCCCTGCCCGCAATAACGAACAAACGAACGAACGAAACCCCAACCAATGGCTGCCGCATCCTTTCTTCACGCAGCACTGGACTCGTGATGGAGAGCCGTCATAAATGGAGCAAGACCCATTCCAACGCCAGCATCATGTGCGTAACAAGCATGCAGCCAAATTCATCAGTAATGAAAAAAACTGAACAGAACTAAAAACGGCAAAAACTGGTTAGGTTGAAACAATAATCAGCAAAATCATCAGCGAAATAAGTGACTTGACTACAGCAGTGCAGACAGTGGCATTATAATCTGAGACAAAACCTACACCAACCAAATGACGAATACTTAGAAGCAAAATTCCAACAGACTGAGATACCATCAATAATTCCCGCATTACCTTGTGTTTGATCTGTATTCGAACTGCATCAATAGAACACACGGGATCCGGGTGTGCCGAGTGTTGATTCTGTGACACGAGCTGCTTTTCCAGCTTGTATATCTTTTGACTCAGCTTCTCTTTGTCTTCCTCCAACAGCTCCACAATCTTGTTCTGCTCTTCCAGCCGCTTGCTGATGTACAAAAGCAAACAAATATTCACTTTTCAACTGCAATGACTACCAATACTTTTAGCATAGTTTTCCCCCCGAGTTAGGAATGTACCCCAGATGGGAACCATTGCAGACTGCCAGAGCTGGATATTTTACATACTGCAGACTGTTCTTTTCATTCCACAACACTGTCAAGACACTAAAATGATAACAGTCACTTAGAATGTGAATGAATTACTTTGCAACTTGCAAGTACTTTATTTAAGGTGAAAGCATATTCAGCTTAAGGGGCAAAAAGCTACTTACAAATTCAAACTATCACGTTTTTGGAGAGCTGCCCAAAATATTTTTTACTAAATAATTGCTCAAAACTGAACAATTTAAACACTAAATCTTCAGATTACGAATGAATTGTTACATGTGCAAATATTTCCCTACATCACGTAAAACTCGCCCACTTATTACTGCTAGTAATAATAAATTTTATAGCCTATGTTACACAACTGCTGTACACATCCAACAGGTATCAGCAATTCAGGCATAATTTAAATGAACAGAAAGCTGTAATATCATTATACATGAACAGAACAAACTACCTGAAGTCCTGTTCAATGCGCAGTTTGTCCTGTTCCAAAGTTAACGTCAAGTCATCCAGCCAACGATTCGCCTTTGCATCGATAGACAAGTTCTTCTTTCTTTCCAACTCTAATGATCTTTTCAGACCCTAAAATGATGGACAAATGGCATCAGTGAGGTGCTTAGTATGTGTTTTTACAAGCATACCTGAACTACATGTAAATTATCACCAACGTTATTATTCCTGATTAAAATTTGACTCTAGTGATTTGACATTTATTATTGCTTGGGCGTCATTATCTTTTGCTTCATTAAAATCCAGAATGGTTTAGCGGTACTTCTCTTGTGCTGGTTTACCCAGGTTGTCCTGGAAAGAGCCATTAAATGAATTTTGTTGTATATCATTAAAATCAGCATCAAAGTAAGAGGTGCTATGGATCTACAGCACGCAGGCCAGAGTTTCGAGGGGCCTGCAATGTGGCAAGTGACAGTAATAATACCTACTTCATGAGAAATGCCCAAAAAGCATATTTAAACAATAAACATGCTAAAAGCATATAGTGCCCATCACAGATACTCTAGTTTTGGCCACAGCAGCATGTCATCACTAGCCTTAGTTTGACCCTGGTTAAAATTATCTGATTTCATTTGAAGCAATCAGCTTCTTGTGACAATAACACTGGTCTCACATGGCACTGCTTTTCTTAATCAAACACACAAAAATAAATTAAATCAATTCACATTTGATAAACCATTTAACAGCCTCTTTTCCAGGACAACCCGGATAAGCCAGCACCACAAACGTCAAACCAACAAAGCAATTCTAGTGAAATATTTAAGAAAAATATTATGTCACCATGCATAATTACATGCAAATGTGCAAGGCTGAACCCTATGCATTCTGAGCAAATTCTTAATGGCACATCAGCACATTATACGCTATTCAGTCCCATGAAAGGCTGGATAAGAATAACATCACACAATAACTAACAGACAACACGAAAACCATTAAAATTATTAGCAAGAAACTTTAGCAGATTAATTACTATCTGGACACTAACAGATGTGCAGAAACAACAAGAAGGCCAGCATCCGCTGACAGGACAGCGCACCGCTAATTTCAGGCGGGACTTAGAGACGACGTAGGACTTTAATTGATGGCTACTTGGAAAGCCCGTTTCCGACTGCATGTTTGCTGTAATTAAAATGGAGTTATCTGGCAAAACAGTGTATGGCCCT
>Ga0056108_1000512_pt1 | contig 11361 bp, 11 predicted proteins | sample WorMetG1BERMUDA1_FD_83875 | JGI IMG/M metagenome (GOLD analysis project Ga0056108, IMG submission 83875) | Marine gutless worms symbiont microbial communities from Max Planck institute for Marine Microbiology, Germany - Inanidrilus... ... | reverse complement strand
GAAGACAAATACTCACAGAGTTCATTACCTCGGTGATTACAATCCTCACTGCCCCAAAGGTAATGATGTGCATTAGTATCAGCCCCAATGATTAAGGGCTTATTTTGATCATTACAGTATTGTGCGAGAGAATCCAGGTATCCTGTAATAATGCATTCATCAATAGGCATATAGACGGATGCTACAACAATTTCCTTCACCATTGTGATCAAATATCAGCACTTTTTCAGGACCAACGTCCAATTTCAGGACTTTTCAGGGCCTGATTTTTCTTTCTTCATTTTCAGGACTTTGCAGGACCCGTAGGAACCCTGGACCAGCATGTCTGCATGGTTTTATCTTCTGAAAAACATCCTGAAATTTTCATATTGTCTTGTCCTGAACAAAAATTTTTTACTGCTCTCATGCCTGCTGCTATCACTCAGTGCTATATTCTTTATACAACATAGCACTGCACAGCACATGTAAACGCAGATCTTTTTATCAACCTCACAGACAATACTTGATGTTAAATAGCAAACTATATATTAATTTAATTATTAAGTTAACATCAACTAGAAATGTGGGCCAATGCCCAACGTGATGGCCGCCCTGCCTAATATAGGTGGCACCCTCTGTTCAACTCCGCAAAGTTTGGCTGACGCCCACTACTAGAGTGCCGTGCAGTAATGCTGCCAAGATACGAAACCCGTTGAAATGTGCAGTGGTGCCCCAAACTTGCCAACAGATCTCAGCCGTGAGTAGGCCGAAGTTCACCATATTATGAGGACATGCGGAGGAGGTATCGGTGTTTAACAAGTTTTTTTCCGACTGTCGATACATGCCTTAGCTGCGAAGACACAGGCCCACAAAGTTGTGCAATGATGCCAAAATGACAATTTGTTGCGTCCTGTATTTTCAGTGAGCTGCGTGCGGCACATTTCAGACATGGATTCTAAATCTGCACTAAGGCCACACCATGTGTGGAAGTATGGTAGACATCCAATCTCCGACCGCTGAGATTAGGTGAGGAAAAAAAAGATAGAAGAAAGAAGAAAGAAAGATAGAAACCACAGGGCAAAAATATAATGGCCTGCCCTATTACATAGGGCGACCATAATGACAGGTTACAACACAGCAGCAATGATGGCTACCTGATGTGGCAGTAGAGCTACTAACATCACCACTGCTACTGGCTGGCATCAGTGCTACAGATTTCTCAGCATGCGACACGTTAAGCTGTGGAGTCCGTGGGCTCTTTAACGCCTGTCAAGTGACAAACAAAGTAACCTCAGTGCAAATGAGCTAATCTGAAACTGAAATGTTAGCACACATAATGAGCAGACTGACAGTACCAGTGCAAACAAGACTAGGAAAGACTCCTGTCTAAAACGACATATTATGCGTTGAAAGGAATATTAAACTCGGCTCACAGATTCACTCTATGACTGAAACTACATGAAACAAGCAACTTATGACTGCATGGCTAACACCAACTTGGACATGTGGAGAAGGCACAAATGGCGTCCATCGTAGGTTTTCTGGCTTCATATGCACCAAAGCTTTCTGTTTTGTCTGGCAGCAGGACAAATGATCATCCAGCAACTTGTGTTTCAGCAGTATCACACACCTGAATACAAATGATATTCACCACACATTGATCAATCATTACATCACAAACAACTCAAAGTGTTCATCAACCAACAATGCACAACTGAACACTGGCAGCACTTACATAGCAGCAGTAGCACCAGCAGTGAAGGATAATATGCAACTCTCTGCTTATCACTGTGCTTCTTTTACATGTACAAGTGGAGTTTTCGGCCAACATACAATGCTTCAATGTTCAGTTCTCTTTCTAAATTTAAAATTTCAGAAATGCTCTGTAATGCATGGTTTTGGTTGTTGCTAGGAAACCCAGCTTATAGCAACAATACTTAAACAGAAATTACTTCACTGTACAAGTATGTACAAATCACTCATCTGTAAACTGATAAACAGGCTGGCTGGTGATACTGTAACAGACATCTGGCAGCAATTACTAAGAATATGAATGGCATAAAGGAAGGACATTCTAATAATATTAAACACTGTATTACTAACTGTGCTATGCAAGTACCCAATGACTTATAAGCATCTGCTACTAACCAACGTTTCGTGGTACTGAATGGCCTATAATGTGCTGATGTGCCATTAAGATATTACTCACACACTGTAACCATCTACAAAACTGAATATGCTGAACCAGATAATGGCAGTGATGTATTTTAAGAACACAACACATGCACCCACATGACTGTTTTATGGACGTTATACAAGTCAAGTGGCAATTCGTACATTGTATAATTACAAAAAGAAGACACTGATTGGGTGAAGAAATGTATGGAATATGAGGTGGATGGCTCCAGACCAAGAGGTAGACCAAAGAGGACATGGACAGAGGTTGTGCAAAAAGATTGCCAAGCATGCAATTTGAACAGGGAGGATGCTATGGATCGTGGTAGATGGAAGAAACTGATAAAGACTGGATGATGATCAGGATGGTGGGTGGTGAGTGTTTCTTCTGGTACAGGCTCACCCGGGCAGTCCCGGACAAAGGGCCATAAAATGGTTGTTGTTGTTGTGTTGTGTTGTATACAAGTCAACCTGAGTTAAGAACTGCAGAATTTGCTGCAGCAAAGTTTTACAGCCCACTTGCCCTCAATGACAGCAACTAGCACATTCGGATTAGGGAAAGGATGATAGAGCTCTCCTCAATGGTGATATCTATAGCCATCCATAGCACACCATGTATATGATGTTAGAAAGATTAGATATGTGCAACTACCTATGTGACATGCTGGAAGCAGACAGAGGATGTGATGTAGATGGCAAGGATCCAAAACGCACTAAAAAAGTTCATAAGTACTTGCCTGTTTTAACTGGTAAAGCATTTTCATTACAAGAAGGCCAGCATCCAATGACAGGACAGCACGCCGCAAATTTCAGGCGGGACTTAGGGGCGACGTAGGACAGGACTTTAATTGATGGCTACTTGGACAGCCCGTTTTCGACTGCATATTCGCTGTAATTAAAATGTGGTATAAAAATATCGCCAGTAGGTTCTTTGGATTAGTCACAAAGCACGCGTGTCGCAGACGGACGGACAGAATTACGACTCCCAAGACCGCACTAGCATAGCTTGAGGTGACGCTGGACAGAACTGATCAGATAGACACTGAAAGAAAGAAAGAAAAATGCAGAAGTCAGAGAACTGTTGGTACTGGAACCAGTACATTTGGTGATTAGGAAGACGGTTTAGGCATACTGAATATACAGATCGTGCTGACCGTATCAAATGCTGTACTGTGATTGAAGCAGAGGGAGTGAGACAAGAACATGCTCGAGGAAGGCACGGTTGGATGGTGTTCAAAGAATATGAGAAGTTCTGGTCTGTTTCGAGAGGATGCACAGCAGGGTGTCTAACAGATCAGCAGGTATGATTTCCAGGAGACATTTTGACCAAAATTAAGTACACTTTGCAGTTTTTTTTTGAAGCAGTAAGTAAACTAAATGAAGCATGTGGTGATAGGCCCCATCTGACGCCTATCACGCGATCAATAGGTGAGTTACCTGTCACTTACCGAGATTACTAACCTCAATATCAATTGATCCTGGTTTACCGCGAGACATTTTATACTGATACACTCTGAAATACAAGAACTGTAACTAATGTTAACGACAAATGCGCAAACTCGCAAACTAAACCAGAAAATTTCCAGCAGACTTTGTAAATTTCCAGTAGATTTCCAGGAGTGTTAGACATGCTGCACAGGGTTGGAGAAAGTGGAGGAATAAAACCAAGGGGCAACTGGCTAACCACGTTTACCTGACAAATGGCCATAAAATTGGTCTGTGCGTGTAAACAATGTCTAAACTAACAAACCTCGAGTTGAGTTCTGTTATCATATCAAGAGACACAAGTGTTGCTATCACATCGTCTGCCATCATTCCTGTTGCCTCGCCAATGTCTACCAGCAGCAAACAACCAACAGTGATGATCTAAGCATCTCAGCCGCGTGGCCGCTAGTGCTTCACACAGCGCTGAAAGACTTGCAACTTACAACTGGAACATTTTTATAACTGAATACATGCACTCTCACATAGCTACATTTAGTAAAGATGAGAATGATTGGGTGAAAAAATGCATGGATTTTGAAGTGGAAGATGTAACATCCTAGAGGCAGGCCAAAGGAAACTTGGACTGAGGTCACAGAAAAAGATTGCCAGACCCGACAATTATGCAAGGAAGATGCCATGGACCATAAAAAATGAAGGAAGTTAAGGATGTTGTATAATTATAGCCACTAAGACAGTGTATGAGTGAGTGAATGTTTCTACTGGTACCGGATCACCCACGTCGACCTTAAATGGATTATTGTTGTTGTTGTTTCCCGAACCAAATGCGAGAACAAATAATCAACGAACTACTACTACTACACTACGTCCACTGAATGGCCTTTTTTTCCAGGACAACCTGGGTAAGCAGGCACCAGAAAGGTAAACCATTCTGGATTTTACTGGAGCAAGAGACGATGGGGTGGCAGTGGCATCAGCTAGACCACATGCTTATCAGATAACCATGCCGGTACCTCACCACTCCGTTTTTACCGACTGCATGCCCTTCATGCCACCCAACCAACAGCATCAAAGCACTGAAGGCACAAATAATCAAGAAAATAATAATAATAATAATGTTCAACAAAAATACTCAGCAGTGATATAACTACTTTCCAAATCATATTCTTACTCAAACTGTCTTATACATGAGCTCAAAAATGTGATATGTGCATATGTCATTGATTACCATGGAGTGAAATTGTTTTAAGATTTGAATTTTCATGCAAAAAATCCAACACAACATGTTTCCAATATGCTTTATAGCTGACACGTCCCAAATCAGACAGCGGCTTTTCTGGAGAACCAGGCTGGCCTTCCACGCGAGACAACAGATAACCTAAAATAAGCAGTCAACAGCAATTTTTTAAAAATGGCAGCAGCAAATGACAAATTAAGAATTATATTTTCAAATAAAGAAATAAACAGAAAACCAAGACTGTCAACCAATTGCTGAAATAACTACTAGAATGTGGGCCAATGCCCAATGTGATGGTCACCCTGCCGAACATAGGTTGCGCCCTCTGTTCAATGCTGCAAAGTTTGGCTACTGCCCACTACTAGAGTGCCGTGCAGTAATGCTGCCAAGATGTGAAACCAGTTGAAATTTGTAGGGGAGGACCAAACTAACGAAATGATCTCAGTCGCTATTGGGCCGAAGTTCACCATATTGTGGGGACACATAGAGGAGATATTGCTGCTTAACAAGTTTTTTTTCCGATTGTTGATACATGCCTTAGTTGCGAAGATATAGCCGGACAAAGTTGTGGGATGGTGTCCAGATGGCGATTTTGGGTCCTGCATTTGCAGCGAGCCGCGTGCAGCACCTTTCAGACTTGCATTCTAAATTCGCACTAGGGCCACACCATGTGTCAAAGTATGGTAGACATCCAACCTACGGCCGCTGAGATTAGACGAGGAAAAAAACGAAGATAGAAAGAAATAACAGGGCAAAAATATAATGGTCTGCCCTATTACATAGGGCGACCATAATAATCATTATCCAACAGTTACCTGGAAAACATGTTTTACTGTATCTTCATTAATTATTACCAAACTATTCAATGTTAACTTATATATCAGCTAAGTTCTGTAGCACCTTTTACAGTTACTTACTGACTGTCTACTGCATGAATTTTGTCAAAAATTTAATGCAAAAACTGTATAAGAAATACAATCTGTTGAGTACTCAAAAGTTACAAATAAAACATAACAAACATACTGAAATCTATAAGGAAACGTCCATAACCCTGGCGTTGATACGGTGGTAATATCATAATGCATGAAAGATTGTATTTCTGTTGACAGTATTTCTCCTGACAAATCATCAAAAACAACAGAACATTAATTACCTTAGTACAGTGACACATTACAAACTAATGTTACACAGTGGTTAAGTTAAGCACGTACGTCAACAAAATACACTGAAATAACTAATGTGAAGTGACAAAAACTTTGGTGGTGCTGATCCATGTGTGTGGAACAATTCATCATACTTGCAAAAGGATATTAGCTAGGAACATTTTTGGAAGTTTGGTGATCATGGCACATTGTGACTGCTTATTTATGACGCAGAAATATTCTTACTAACCATCTAACTGAAATACTGAGAGAAATAAAAATACAAGTACAAATTTGCAATGACCAAAATACTCAGTGTGTATTTATTAGCAAATGCTCGGCAAACTACACAGTTCTGCTATAGTCCTCTCAGCAATAAAAACTTTACTATGGTATAAAACTTGACAATAACAACTTTACTATGGCATAAAACTGGACAGTATACTCAAATTAAGCTATCACATTAATAACAAATACAACTTACAATCACTATACTGCTCACACTACTTATTCAACTTATTGGACATCTCTGTAGATATACTAAGCATCTTTTAAAGATTGATTTTCCTGATGTTACTATGGACAAACACCACAATTCTTGTTGTTGCAACAGCTGCTTCTATTACTAACACAGGGATCAGCCATCGCTGACAAACCCGCGCGTCGCGCTGCATCACAACGAACATGCTGCAAACAAATAAGGTGGACGGTCAGTGTGATAACCCTGCGATCGAACTAAGTTGACAACACTTCGCGTCGAAAGTCACCAGTTTGCAGCTACCGTACCTGCATTTGGCGCCTCCGTTGGGGGTAACTCCGTGCGAGTTTTGCCGAGATTTTCAGCATTTTTAAAAAGTAAAATCTCTCGGCTATCATGTAGCATTGTTTGCGTGATCCTACGTTGAGCCATTTCAGTAGAACACCGACTTGTGACAGATGGACAGACAGACAGACACACAATGACAGCTAATACCTGCACTAGCTAGCAACACATGAGTAATCAAATGATGACATGCAACAATGAATTATCAACAAGATACTGAATTCAATGCTCACCTTTGAAAAATACCCAATCAAATGTGTTCCGGTACTATCTGAATGAGTTAGCACATAAAAAAGAAATGGTTCAACATCATAGTAGAGTGTCTTGTGGTCCAGAAACAGCTTTGCAAGAAGACAGAGATTCTGACAATATTCACGGTTGACGTCACCATCAACCTCATGAATAGACAGTGGGCCATCGCGGTAAACTTCATTGCCTGGAGGCCAGTACATGCTGCACTTGCCCTGCAATCACAACTTTAGTTCATAGTCACATATCACGCATTCAACACAGACAGACACTCTGAATTGTTTAACAGACCCTTGTCCCAAGTTACTCCAGAACTGAACTTTTGGGGACAGTTGAAGCAGCCACAAATTCAACACATTCCAACATTATCTGAGCAACATACACACATATTGCACAATGACACTTCTCAGGGAACCTTGATTAGCCTGTTTTTCCCTTGCCTTTTCTGAATCTGTGCATATCTTTAGCATCGTCGCACAATGCCTTACTTGAAGTCCACTGTGTGAGTAATATGTCAACAATACAATCGACATCAGACTACTAATAACATTATACATGAAATACATTTCAACAAGAAAATATCCTTAGTAACCTATAAAATGTAGGACATTATATGTACAAGACACTTCTGAAGCAGACGAAAGTCATTCTTCATTCTGTAAATTGCACTATTTACGTTTAAAGTTCTAACTTTACAACATCAAGACAAATATTGACATACCATGTGCCCAGACAGAGCCGAGCGACTTTGCATACATTTCAGACACAAACTGCAGATGTATAACTTGCTCAATCTGTTAACAACACAAAAATACACTCAGATCAGTGCACAAACTATGAGTCGGTCTGCAGCTTGTTGTAACATTGGTTTTGATTTTTACTTCTTATTCATTACTTTCTGTTACAGTTCTGTGTGGCACATTAACTCAGCTACCCATAAGCGTTTCAACATTTGGTATGTTCTGCTCCATGGTATCACATCACAGATCCAAAGACAAGGCAATCGAGGATAGCAGACTTTGCCCCAGCCACAGTCATTCACAAAAATAACAAGCAGTGGTGCGACTGTCCCACTCCCACTCTCGCTGATTAATATTACTCTGTCCATATGAAAACATGACGTCATCCACAAAACCGGAAGTAAATAACACACTGCACTGTTGTCAGAGGACGACTGAGCCACGGCCACAAAAACATGTAAAGAAAATTTTGTGAAGCTTTGACATGTCATGCTTGAGATATGCAAGCAGACAGACAGACAGGTACACTTATTGCAATACTTTGCACCCCTACCAGGGGCCAAGTAAAGATACAGGCTCTTGTGTATAGAAATTACTAACAGTACTACTACATCCGTTTAACAGCCTTTTTTCCAGGATAACCTGGATAAGCTGGCACCAGAGAGGTAAACCATTCTGGATTTTACAGGAGCAAGAGATGATGCGATGGCAGTCGCATCAGATGGACCATATGCAAATCACTTGCACCTCTCTCCAGACAGATAACCACGCCCGTACCTCACCACTCAGTTTTTACAGGCCGGGTGCCCTTCCTACCTCCCAACCAACAGCGTCAAACCACTGAAGGCATTAGGCACAAGGCACTCTCGTGTATGGAGAACTGACTTTTTAAAAATAACACTGACATGCAGAAGGACAACAAAGTTCTTTACTTTCAATCACATATACACACTGCATTGTGTTTGATTCAGAATTTATAATGGACCACATATGAACAGCATTTAATTGTTCAAAGAAACAAATTTAACCCTAATCGTAATTGCATAGTTCAGTATCACTATTAAAATAATCATAACGAAATACACATGAATACATACTTAGCTAAATCACGAGGAAAAGGTGAGGAGTACCAGCTATTAATCTCGTATTTTCCAAACTCAATGCAACTTGGGCTGTGTTTTCCAGGCGAACTTCCACCAAGTTGCTGTATATAAAACATCACAGTAAACCAGAAGCTATATGTTCAGATGATCCAGGATATCATAACATCACAATTAAAATTTCTACTGCTGGCTGCAGTATTCACCTGATCCCCAAAACAATGCATTTTTTGCCTTTTGTGCCTCTGCCATTGTTTACACTTCACTTATTGCAAAAAAACACTTCAGTAATCTAATCCATCTAAAAAAGTAGGAACATAAAATAGGAACATAAGTAAGCCAGACTAGTATACACTAGTATACATAATAAACAACATGCAAATGACTTTACATACCTGTACTTCAATGAACTATGGTTAATTCTGGGCTTTACTCCCTATATGATTTTGTAACTTCACAAGCAATCAAGCTGGTGTAATTTTGCCACTATTTTAGCATTCTGAGTGCCACAGTTTTTACATTTTTACTGCCTTATCATTCTGGATGGTCCGGAGGACCTTAAACAAACAAATGCACCAAGTACATGCTGTTCCAGAAGAAAGAAATCACAAACGAAAAACACCAATCACAACTCCCATTCAATTAAAAACATATTTTCTGATTTTTCCCCAACTATTTTTGAAAATATTCCCTGACCATCCCAAACAAATTTTATGTTAACTTTTTAGTTGGTTTCCCTTCCCCACAACAAGTCCTTTCCATCACAGTTTTTGATTTACCTAGTATACAATGTACTGTACATGCAAGTATTTCCAATCTGTTGCATTCTCTTTTTATTACAACCTGTTGAAACACTCAGATGATACACATCATTTTTGTCTGTCTGCCAACAAAATTCTGACTTCCGTTGACCTCTCTGATTACACGAGTTTCCATGACCTGCAACATCACTGGAAATCTTGTCAGATACTTACAATACTTGACAGTGGTGATTTATATGGTTGCGCTCGCCATAAATACAGATGCGAACAGTTTAGAATTTTTGACTGCTAAATTTAACCATTTATGTAACGTGACGATTCAAATACTACACTGGCTCGGCCCTTGGTAGGCAGCTGTTTCACTTGGCACAAAGAAAAGTAGGCCTGGGTACTAATTATAACATTCCCCCTACTGCTGCAAGTGGACAAACTTCATATCATATCATATGGCATTATAACTGCTGCTGCTCTAAAGACGGTCAACGTGTAAAAAGTGCAGCAGTTATATTATGTTAGTGAGGTCTGTCAAGCCTGTGGTTGTTCTTCTTCATTTCTGGCATCCACCGCTAGGAGTGCATAGCGCCATATGTAGACATCAGCCTCCACAGAGGGCGGTTCTGAGCCAGATTGACTGCTTCATTCAGTGTGAGGCTGTAGGTTCTCATATCTCATTGGCTGATGTTCAGCCACGTGATACGGGGACGCCCTGGTGGTCTCTTCCAGTTCTCTGCTGGGGGAGCCATTAGGATCATCTTGGCATCTGTGTCATCGTCCATACGTGCAATGTGCTCAAATATGGAAAAACATCGAGGTTCAGAGCGATATAATTACTAGATATATGCAGTAAAGATCTGACTGGACTAATGGCAACCACTATCAGATCAGTTTTGTATTCAGGCAAAAATTGAAATAAATCGAAGTAACTTAAGCAAACTAAGTGTAACATGATTAATTAAAACAGTATGAAAAAACACACGTGGAAATTGGATACCTGTCGCGACATATGGCATGCCTGTCGAAACAGTTCAACATCCTCAGCATTAACATGTTTTGGAGTCCCACTCACGACTAAAAATGCATGCAAGATACGCATCAGCAACAGATTACAAACAAACATATTTAACCATAATTTAGAACTTAACTGCACCTGCCACTGACATGCAATTCTACTGCGTGCAATTGCCAAAGTGAACAAACATAAAACCTTTAAACATAATGCAAAACTGTTTCTCATAATGTCTGTGAACTGAAAATTATGTAATACTAATAAAATATTACATAATAACAATCTTAAAGTTCGTATACAACGTAGAACAAGTGGTCAAAGTAATCTGACATAAGGCCGCATCGCCACCGCACATGGACGGTTCAGTAGTATTCTTCAGGTGGCGCCATATATAGAAAGCCAAAAATGGTTGCCATGGCAACATCCCTTAGAACCTCAAAATCGGCTATGTCTTCATCAGATAGCTTGACCCCGAAAACCCACCCCTAGAATCAAACAACGTGTCGCTAGCTATCATACAACCGACGTTATAACCCATCGAAAGGCAAAAAGGGGTTGCCATGGCAACATGCCTTAGGTGCAGGGTATCGGCAATATCTGCATTCTGTAGACGACAACTCAAACACACTTCACAACCAATTGCCTAGTCACTATCGTCCGCGCAAAGCCAGTTAATAGCAATTTTAGTCTCAAAATTGGTTACCAT
>Ga0056108_1000510_pt1 | contig 11365 bp, 8 predicted proteins | sample WorMetG1BERMUDA1_FD_83875 | JGI IMG/M metagenome (GOLD analysis project Ga0056108, IMG submission 83875) | Marine gutless worms symbiont microbial communities from Max Planck institute for Marine Microbiology, Germany - Inanidrilus... ... | reverse complement strand
GAGCCGGTGCCAGAAGAGAACTTCTGGACTTTATGGTGCAAGGGGAGATTAACAGAGGCAGACACACCGACCATCCGGCTGGGCGCCACTCCATCCGGACTAACCAGTGCCCACCTCCACCATTCCCCCAATCCTCAAATACACAGCACAGAAAGTCACAATCAATGATGAAAGTGTCTACACTAAACACACACAAGGCTCAACACGTGAAGACGAGTTTGCTACTGCCTGACAATAGTGATAACATGCTGATTGGGTTTGTTCCACGCCAGTTGTGATATGTCATTGTAGCTTGCTGACGTCCTTGACATGATATTTGTACACCTCCCCTGCAGCACTGATGATGTCTTGTAGTCCACTGGATTAAGGTTCAGACTGTTTGGTGGATAGAATGTTAGTGGCGTGAAATCCGGAGTCGTCTACTTAGCAGTTCCGAAGTGCCACGTGCATGGTTTGCTGTGGTAAGGAGCATGCATTTTGGCAAGATGTCCTGACAGTATTGGACTGGATGCTAGTTCTGCTGAGTGGTGAGTGGTGACTGATTCTGCCACAGACTGGCTGAAGATGGACGTGTACACATGAAGCAGCTAGCGGTGTCAAATGAACGCATTAAGGAATTAATCACGATTTAAAAAATTAACGCCACAAAAAATTTTAATGCAGGTACAATCATTGCGACCCCCAAAGGGCAACTCCTTGTGTAAAAACACATCATATGACGTATTGATTGTTGAAATTCGTGCACCCGTTGGGAGCTTACAATGCGCCCCAGATCCTGTAGTCGGCTGTGGGGGCAAACCCTCCCTATTCCCATCCCCTTGATGCCTTTGTCGTTTGCTTCTAGCATGTAGGCCTACTCGCCTCCATTCTAGCAATACACCACTGCCCACCCACCCCTTCTTTGTTTCCACCCAGTGCCCTCAGTGGGGTTGGAGGTGTTTGACCCTTCCAGCAGACATAGCTGACTCCCTGCTGAAGACCAAAAATAACAGTTAGGGGGGTCGCTTGTGAACCCCCCCCCCACCCTACAGACTCCAGTAGTTAATGACGTCTTATGCATGGCTCTATTAGTATTTATGCAGTGTACAGATGTATAACAAATTTGAGTTTGATAGCAGAGGTGTTGTTTGTATACATTATTACATCAAATGATCGTTAACACTGAACTGATTCTGTTTTCTGGTTGTTGTTGCATTTGCTCACTAGCTACTATAAAAACCTATGGCATCAAGTCCGTAAATTGCTTATTTATGGCCGCCCTGCATAGCAGGATGCGGACATATATATTTTCATCCTGTGGTTTCTTTTTCTTTCTTCTTTTTTATTTCCTCACCTAATCTCAGCGGTCGAACATTGGATGTCTACCCTACTCCCACACATGGTGTGGCCTTAGTGTGAATTTAGAATGCATGTCTGAAATGTGCTGCACGTGTCTCGCTGGAAATACAGAACGCAAAAATGACGAAAAAACTTGCCATCTGGGCACCATCACACAACCTTGTCGGGCTATAGCTTCACAACTAAGGCATGTATCGACAATCAGAAAAGAAACTTGTTAAACAGCAATATCTCCCCCACATGTCCTTACAATATGGTGAACTTCGGCCCACTAGCGGCTGAGATCGTTTCATTAGTTTGGGGCACCCCAGCAAATTTCAAGGGCTTTCACGTTTTGCAGCATTACTGCACGGTACTCCAGCAGTAGGCATCAGCCGAACTTTGCAGTGTTGAACAGAGGGCACCGCCTATATTTGACAGGGCGGCCATCACGTTGGGCATCGGCCCACATTCTAGTTTGTTGATTTACTATCCAGACAGAGGCATAAGGCTAACTTTACAGTGATTGTCATAACTCTGCTGTCTGTACCAGCTATATAACTGCAACAATTACTATTAGAGTTTCGCAGATTGTTTAAATGCTTCAACTTCTGGGGGAATCGGAAGTCCCCCAGACTCCCTACTTCTGACCCCAGCAGAAATTTGTTACATCCAGCACTGATGCCCCCCCCCAATATTTTTCCCAAGTTTACATTGTGTGTATACACAGGTCAGTATTGTGGTGACATATAGTGTACAAGCAGTTGCTTTTAAACAGTTCGTAGAATTTTTAAAAATGTAAACTAGCAGCGTTATACCACAGAAGGTTGGCGGCCTTATTGAACTTGGTGTATGCGTAACAAAGTGGTACTAATGTCGAAGAGCTGGCGTAAAAGGAGCAAGGCTGCTTCCGTGAGGAGTCCGGTGGTGGATGAAGAAAGGATGAGGCCAGGCCACTGGTTGGAGGTCGGTACTTTGTCCTTCCTGCAGTGCTTTGACGGATGTGACAGGAAAGACGTCCGAGCCATAAAAACCTGTTCCACTTATCCCGAGAGGTTCGTTTGTGGAACACATAGAGGAAGAAAACCATGTCGGAACCGGCTCTGACCCAGGATCATGTGGAAAACGGCCTTATACCAGACGCTGTTGTTGGTGTATAAGAGTGAACTACAGCCTGTCAGAAGGTAGAAACATACTGAAGCGAAACAATCTGAGGCAAAGTATAACAACTGTTGTTAGTTGACTGGCGTGTGTGGAGTTGTGCACAGTTACATTAAGTTTCATTAGTCCGCGAGTGATTTGTGGATCGTTGACTTGATGATGCTTGGATTGCAGCGACAGCGACTCTGAAAGGCTGGTCGCTGGTCCTCTACGGCACCGTAGCATCGCACCCGGGACTGCTAATACGACGCCTGTCATCTCGGCAGGTGCATCAGAGAGTGTCCGACCGGTATCAGAGAGCGCCGGGTCTGTACAGTCGCGGCGGCGGCGCTGCGGCCGTTCCAACCGTTGACTGCCTCGTATTCAACTGCATGCTGTGTGTCTACTCAGCATGGCTGTCCTTGCTAGCGGCGTCCGCGGTGTAAGCGGCTGCCCACCGACACTGCCTCCACATGTGATCAGTGCATCGTCGCCAGCATACAAGTCTGTTGATGGTCGCGGCCCAGTTCTGAAGTCGTTAACAGGTAGCGTGTAAGCTCTATGCCCTGCCTTACCCAGTCGGAGGATGTGCATTCGGCTAACATTTCGTGTCTCGATGTGACTGTATGATGCGCTTTTCTGTCGTTTCTTAATGGAGATGTCTACTGAGTGATGCGTATTTTGTGACCTGTAGTCAGTCAGTTTGGAAATGTTTTCTGTTGGAGAAACTTGTTAAGGAGGTGTGTATTTCAACTAGTCAGTGATTGTCTGGAACAGTGGTGAGCAACGTTAAGTCATTGAGAACCGTTAATGAACGGTGTATTTTTCAGTTATACAGCATTTTAAATATCAGTATCTCGTTTGCATTTTATGATCGTTTTGTGTTGAGTAAGCTATGGTGGCTACACCAAGCAATATGTGTTTTCATTTTAAGAATTTCCGATTGTTTTACAACTGAATTTCAAACTTGTTTTGCAGCAGGCGTAAAATCCTTTACTATGTGTTGAGGTTATGCGACTGTTAACCAACATCATTGACGTCAAAATGTCAACAACAACTCCAGTTGGTAACAGTTATTCAGTGGCAGTTGTTGCCACAATTTTTAACAGCAGCATATGAGAGGGAATTATACAGAAATGTGCGTGTGGTTGTATGTTACATGGCAGTGACACGTGGCCAGTGAAGAAAGAGAACAAGCGGACACTTCAGTGGGGCTGAGATGAGAATGATTAGGTGGATGCGTGGCATTAAAATAACAGACAGGTTCACGTGCAGTGAGTTGAGATACAGACTAGGAAAATAGATGATATAATTACAGTGGAGGTTAAGATGGTGTAGGGATGTTTTTAAGAAACGATAAGAGTGACTGAGTAAAAAGTGCATGAATTATGAAGTGGAAGGTGTAAGACCTAGATGCAGGCCACAGAAAACTTGGAGTGAGGTTATAGAAAAAGACTGTCAAACACGACAACTATGCAAGGAAGATGCTTTGGACCGTAGGAAATGGAGAAAGTTAATTAAAGATGTTGTATAATAGCCATAAAGACAGGGTGTGAGTGAGTTAATGTTTTTTTTCTGATACGAGCTCATCTGGGTCATTCTGGATAAAGGGACGTTAAATGGGTTGTTGTCTATTAGCAACAGATTTGCCGATTTATGCATGATTGGAAAATAATAGTGATTGCTGGACTTATCACAAATATTGTTTGTACTCTGGGTTAAGAGTCTAGTTTTGATGGTAATTCTTCCATTCATATATCACGTTGATTTGAAGAGTTCTTTTCTCAGGTTTAAGCACGGTGACCAAGTGAGTGAGAGGTCAGGGTTTAACTTCCTAGTGACACATAATTACATTTCACGTGAGGCATAGCCAAGGTGAAATGTATATTGGTCACAGCCGTCTGTGTGTCTGTCTGTCCCTTGCCGCATTCCCACACTAGTGCACGGACCCGGATGTAATTTGGGGGAATGGTAGAGGTGCCGTCTAGTTGTGCACTATTGAGCGGATTTGCCATCGGAGCACGGGTTTCGTTGCTATGATGACGTAGCGTCGAACGTAAAATGTCAGCGAGTGCTTGTACTCGCTCTATGCCTGGTTGGACATTTTGGAGATGAGATTTTCTGGCAGAAGTGTATGAATCAAAGTCAGAAATACTCACAGCTTGTCAGTGCCATGTTTTATTTAACATGAGAGATAGTCGGCAGCATCTGGAGAAACAGGCAGAACAAAGAAGAAGTTTTGACGTAAGTTGTGTTTGAATTGTCTGCCTTATGCGTTAAAGCATGGCGCTGGGGAATGTCTGTTTATGTGAAATTGTTGCAGACCTTGCTGCACATTCACGGGACGATTTTATTAGCTGATGCTTTTATGCATTTACGACGAGGTTTACTATGAATGTATGTGGAATTCTGTTTCTGGGGGAATTTTCTGAAGAGCATAATTTAAAGCATCAAAATCTGTGTAGTGCATCATCTCCAAAGCATCTGAATCGTGAAATTATCGATGATTATTGAAATCAATTAAGATTTGGTTGAGTTGCTGTCAAACGTGAATGGCCACATTGTGTTAAGGACCATTGTTCATATGTGTCGTTTGACATCTGTCAAATCTTTGTTACATGAGCAAGAGTGCTTTTTCTTGAAAGAGTCTGTCCATGGTCAGTTGATTGGCATTATTATAATGACATTTAGTTGTGCATTGTCAAAGTCTATTTATACACTGTGAAAGTCGAGTTACTGTGTATTATAACCATGACGGTTTTTCATTCGACTATTATCGGTTTTTGTTACGAGCTTATATCATTTGTTTCTTTTATAGTCGTGTTACCTCATGAAGTCTATTGCTTCGTTGTTGAATTCTACGAGGTGTTTCGGAACTTGAATGATGAAAGTAGTTTATTCCCTGTTGAGTGAGAGTTTTGTGCTAATGCGTGCATGTGTCTACGTGATTTCGTGTTTGTGGTTTGCGTGTCTGGCACACGTCGGCTGTAAGTAGTGCAGACTTCTCAGCCGAGACAGCGTACCTTAGTCAAACCAGCATTGCCTGCTTTCTACCAGACGTGTATTTTGTGCATTGCTGCCTCTGTTTGCGATGCTATGGACTTTGCGTGTCCACGTCTTGTACAGTACTTAATGTTTGTGTTTGAAATGAGGTGAAAACGACGTGATATGTCCACGAGTCCCAGTCATTGACTTGCATGAAATTTTGACGTTGGGTTACTGTGTTCCTTTTGTGCATGTGTAAGTACCGTGAAATATCAAGCACACGCAGTCACCGTGAATCGCTAGTTTCTAATATATTTGTACGCTCATATATATCTACGCTAACGCTGTATTATATTGATCAAAACTCATCTCAATTTCTTCTGCTTTGTAGGAAGTGACTTTCTGCGTATGCTGGCATCAGGTTTTTTGATTAACATGGAATATACTGTTTGTTTTGTTTGTCATTGCCGTAGTCCAGCAGTTGGCTGGACAGACCGGGTTACTGAGATGCTTGTATGTCGGAGAGGTCATCTTCACAAAGACTGCATCGAAATGATGTAGTTGACAGTTTTTCGGTGACCGATATTTTAGTTGCAACTCTTGTACACCGTGTCTCAAAAACGTCCCACCTTTTACTTGCTATGATCTTGACGTACGTGATCCGATTACGGTAATTTTTGGCAGAAGTGTTACTGAGAAAGTAAGAAATCAGACGATGCTTTGTTTGCCGACCTCATCTATCTACTGCTTCAGCATTACCTTGCGAAAGAGGAAACCCAGAACACAGCGCACTGGTGCTTTGTGCGTGCAATGGCTGCGGCGCTCTCGACTTCCTTTCTGCTGAACCAAGCCCCCATCAACCCCGACCTGAATGCATTGATTACAAGATTTAGGGAGTCCTGCAGCAGCGCAAGTATGAGTCGTGAGTCGAATGATTGAAGAAATCAAGCAGCGACTGGTTGAATTCAGGCAATGCACTAATACTGCATTTGAGTGAAAATGCGATTTTCGTGTTTCCCCGTTTTACCAGGTAGTGCAGAAGCACACGTCACTTGAGGTGGCGTAGTAAAGCGTCTTTTCAATAGCTTACTTTATCAGTAACATTTCTACCAAAAAAAATATAAAAATCTCATTTGTTCACATGTGTCAAAGTTATAGCAAACCAAAGGTGGGAAGTTTTTTGAGACGCACTGTAGTTGTCATTCTGTAAGCGCAGTCGCGGATGAAAGTGCCGTTAAATAGTGGCGGATGCCGCACGTAGTTAGAGGTGCAGCGTTGTCATTGAGACGTACCTCAGTGATGATGGAAGAGCATTCCAAGTTGATGTGAGACCACCAGTGGAACGTGCCCACTCCCAACAGCCGCAGAAGCAGAGCGTCGAGTGTCCACGATGTCTGAACATGTTCGGCATTATATTACATAATGTCCGTCTTATACACGCGTTCTTGTTGTAAGCTTGAAACCATGTATTGAGTCGACCGCATGCCGGCCGTCTGTGATCTGCACGCGTCCGTTAACTTGTGAGCACGTTGCGAATCATTTACGAGAGAATTTGAGATTATCGGCATGATTTATAATGTTTTTTTTGTGTTTTTCTATAGTGGAAGATGCATATTCATTAATAGTTCATTGTGGATTACATTGATTTGACGGAGTTGTTCTGTGTACGCGTATATGTATGTTCATGTGACTGGCCGAACTTGCTAATGTCTGTTTTGCAAGCTGTCTTTTGCTGGAATAGCACAGTAATTACTATGGGCTGGTACCTCGTGCTCTGTTCATGGTGTTTCCAAGCAGAACTGTCCTCTGTTACTTATTTCAAACTATGGCAGTTGTTACAGCTGTGTTCATTCATAGAGTACAAAGCAACCATTTACTAGTCTTCGCTCGGATATTGCAATCGCAGTTTTTACCACATGCAGTGAACTGCATAAGGTTCTGTTTTTAGCGCTGTCTGTGACTTTGTTTTTTTGTTTGTTTGTGAATCAAATGTGTTGGGAACTGCTGAATGTATTGACGCCAAATTCACACTGAAGATGTGTTTGGTCCCTTGCTCGGACGAGTTTGAATGTCAAGGTTAAAGGTCAAGGTCACCAGCGACAAAACGTGCTGAGCCTGCCTATCATCACTCGGCAGCGACAGAATGGAACGCACTTCTGCAAATAACATCATGCAGCAGCAGATGGGACCATTCCATCAGTTCCGGGGGTGATTTTGGCGGCCTGCATGCAGTTTGTTTAGTAAAACATCTTTAGCTCTTAGTTTTCAGTGAGTTTTTACTACTAATCACAGTATTTGTATTTTTCCTAAAATGCCTCCATTTTGGTGGTTGCGTGGTCTGGCTTTAGCGATACTATTATATTTTGCACGTTCTTTCTTCCGTTTTTTTCTGGAAGCAGGTTTTCAACCAACATTCTTGAAACTTTTCCACATGATGTGGCTTTAGCCTCAATAGAAGCCCTGCTGTGCCAACGTTGTTAAAGTACCCCTAAAAGAAATAGGCAAAAACAAATTTAGCACTAAAGCACAGCACACTAAATTAATAGGAAGTTGCATGTTGTCTGTTAATGTTAATGCTGCTCATGACCTTGGGTGACCCGTAACCATGCATTTTTGGTAAATTTTGGAAACTAGTCATATCTTTTGAAGCAGTGAAGCTAAACAGTTTAGGAGTTCGTTTGGCATGTGGGAATTACATAGCAAGCATTTGGCCACATATGACAAACCACTCCCAAAGGGGTCAGGTCACGTGACCCATTTTTAAATTTTGGGGATCCTGACCTATCTTTGGAATGAGTGAAGTTATTTGCTTCAACTTTGGTACACATGTTGATTATGGGGAGTGCTGACTATGCAAAATAAACTTCAGTCCCACAATTTCTCCCTAATCCACCCTTTCGACGAAGAGATAAAATCTTATATAATAGACTATGTATTGGACACACATATTTTAACCCATTCTTATGTTATTGATCTCACAGATCCCCAGAATACACACTAACTGTCATCAGCTGCTTTCTGTTAGACACATACTAACAGAATGAAGCTGCTATAATCAAACTCGACAACAGTATTACATGCATACTAATCTCAAAGATATATTCAGTCATATTCCCATCAAAAGTGTTTTAGATTTGATTAATAATGTCAACTTGTGTGATAATTTGTAATTATTAACTACTACATCCATTTTTCTAGGATAACCTGGGTAATCCGGCACCAGAAAAGTAAAACCATTCTGGATTTTACTGGAGCAAGATCGACAAGGTGGCAGTGGCATCAGCTGGACCATATGCAAATCATTTGCACCTCGCTCCAGACAGGTAACCACGCCAGTATCTCACCACTCAGTTTTTTACAGGCTGGATGACCTTCCTGCTGCCCAACCAACAGCATCAAGGCAGTGAAGGCATAACTTGTAATTCTTGACTATAAAACATTAATTAAAAACAATGTTAACTTATAAATCTTTCACAAATTTTAGCCCCACAACCTTCTTGCATTTTTATCTATTTTGTACTAAAAGTGCTGCTAACTCCTAACCAACAAACCAACCATCATTTTTTGGTTGAGAATGATATTTCTTAGCATACTGGAGTTGTGAAATATATGCATCATCTGCGACCGTTGGTAGCTGTTGTTTTTGTTGCCTATTGATGTAACTGTGCATATTCACTGTGCTCTTTGTGTTCAGTAAGTGTTTTGAAGGTATTTTGGGGATTTTTTCATTGTCTGGTTATTTTTATTACTTTAAATTTTGTTTTGATTATGATACACTTGCAGTACCTTTCTGGTGCCGGCTTATTCAGGTTGTCCTGGAAATGAGGCCATTAAACGGGTGTCTGTCTGTCTGCTGGCATGCTTTTTGCCACAGTTTTTAGATGTTCGAATGTTGTTTTTATTTTTCTGCCATGATATTTTGGAGTGGGGGAAATAAGATCAAGGGACAAATGGCTAGTCGAGGTTATCTAGAAAATGGTCTTTAAAACAATGTGTGTGTGTGTGTGTCTGTGTATATGCGTGTATGTGTGTGTGCCGTGGTATTGTGCAGTGTCTGATAGTTGCTTGCTATTCATGATAGCAGCAACTGTAAAAAAAATTGTTTTATTATTGAAAATGAAAATCTTGAATTCTACTTTGGACTGCAACTTTAGCTGTTAATGTTAATGTTAATGTCAATTAGTGGAGAAGTTTCTGTTACTTAAATATCTAGACATTATGCTTTTGCTGATGGATGCCAGCAACTTCAGAGTATTGCCTTTCAAATGATTTTGCTGCCATATTTTGACTCCATATTGTAATCACAGCCGTGGTGATGAGTAGAAATCATGTACTGTAACAGGTATTGTGTATTTGCAAAGTTTTCTTAAATATAAAAATCAGATTCATTTTTCGTGTTTGGAGTTGATAGGTAATTTGAGGAAATGATGTAAAGATGTTTTCTGTTGTGTAGTTTATTGATCTCTGTCGCTGACTCGTGTGTTCCGTGAGCTGTGAAAAATTCTTTGTAGTGCGCGTTTCCTCTGTGCCGCAGCGTTTGACTTTTGTGTTGGTCTTTTTAAAAGTTATTTATGCTTTTTTCGTGGCTTTTGGGTATCGGCTGTTGTTGCAGATGTACTTTTGCGGTTTTATTTATCACGAAAATTATTAGTAGTATTATCGTCGTCATCTACGTCGTTGTCGTGTTGATAAAGTCATACTCCGCACTAGGAAGTAATGATCGCCGGTGTGATGTTTGTTGGAACATTGTCAAACTGTGGCTCGCACACTGATGTGATTTGGGCTAAAATCACTGACCTTGTTAGTCAGTCATGTCAGAGGACTGAAAATGTGAATTGTCATAAGCTGATAACTGTTTGTCTCTGTCCCGTGAGCAGTGATAGGGTTCCTGGCCTGTAAGATATCGCATACAACGACCTACATGTTTGTGTTGACCGTTGAAACTGATACGTGTGTTGCATGTGCTAGTATGAGGCGCATCTTTGTCGTGTAACTATGGACGTGTATCGATTCCACTGTTCACACGTTGAAATTGGTGGTTACTGGCAGTTCGTTGCCGACATGTCGTGATGCTAGTCAGACATTTTCTCGCCTGTTACGTCTGAGGTACTACAGTTATATGAGATTCATACTTTGCGCTTCTGTATGCTTTAATGGTCGATGTAAGTAATCAGGTAAATTCTCTGTCCACAATACCAGTCGTGTAAGATCAGTTGTTTGCTTGTCGTTTGTGGTCAGACAAATAAAAACGTTGATTTAAAATTCGCATAATTGAGCAGCATATGGTATTTTATCTCCCATATTGTGGAAAACCGGGAAAGACCTTCAGCCATTCAAGCCCTCTGAATGTTTGTGTCGGCGTTCCATACGTGTATGGCCTGTTTTGAGGATTAAGGATTATTTATGGTCGCCCGATGTAATAGGGCAGACCATAGGCGTCCATAAAAAGCTAAGTCTAACACAGATAAACTGTAGCACACAATAGAATTATAAACACAAAAGCTAAATCTAACCAACAAACAAGTGTTAGGTCTGTTCATATGTGTGTGCAGTGCACTGTGCACAGCTGTTGCACACAATCTGTTGAAATTCGTCGAGATCGACGACGACGTTGCACTACTAAGAATTGTCCGAGACGTTAGCTGCGTGAACCCGAAGATGGCTCCTTAATCCGAACTCCGAGGCACAGAGCATAGATAGAGAATTCGTTACCTCAGCAAAAAAAATTCGCGAATTTTAACGAATTTTCCGAAATTAAAAAAAATTCGTAAAAAATTCGTTAAATGGCCGAGTGTAGGGCTGCCGCGGGTACCCGTCGGGCGGGTAATAAACTACCCGTGTAATTTTTTACTACCCGACTTGCAAAGGCGGTTTGCACTTTACAGTGATCTGTTGTACGAATAAATGCATTATAAATGAACGT
>Ga0056108_1000509_pt1 | contig 11368 bp, 2 predicted proteins | sample WorMetG1BERMUDA1_FD_83875 | JGI IMG/M metagenome (GOLD analysis project Ga0056108, IMG submission 83875) | Marine gutless worms symbiont microbial communities from Max Planck institute for Marine Microbiology, Germany - Inanidrilus... ... | reverse complement strand
TGGTGACCTTGACCTTTGACCTTGAGATTCAAACTCGTCCGAGCGAGGGAAAACACGTGTTCCGTGTGAATTTGGTGTAAATCCGTTGTGCAGGTCCCGAGATATTTTATTCACAAACCAAAAAATGAATGAATGAAAAAGTCACAGACAGCGCTAAAAACAGAACCCTCCGCAGCTTACGCACTGCGTGAGATAAAAACATCGTTCATACACTTCCAAGCAACAATAGGTTACAGAAGTCGTGACATTGAAACTTATGGCTTCATAAAGAATCAGGAAACAAGCGCGCAGCGGAGCAGGGACGGCACTAAGAACTGCTGATTGGCACTTTGCCGGGCCGTGTGCTGTCAATTTTGACGTCTGAAATGACGTTATGCCTGTCTGCGGCTGGACGACCAATAACTGGGCCTAACGCAATGTTCGAACAACGACGGGGAAACGGCGAGCGGCCGTCTCGGGCCTTCTCGGTTGTCGGCAATTTCGCGCTCTAAATACGTTATTTCCCGGCAGAAGCGGTTTCTATGGGAACGAGACGCCACCGGCGCGGAGACCCGGTAACGGTAGATCGGTTTGAGTCGGCTTGTTAGCGAGGATGAAGAGAACACGGGGCGCCGTGGGCGTCACGGTCTTCCAGGCAGCGCCGCGCCCGAACTGCAACAACTGCAGCCGTCATATTGCGGCGTGGCTCTCTACGAAGTTACCGCCGGACACAACTGGGTTTGTTCTTGCGTCGCCGAAACTCGAACGGACACCGAAGAATGGCAGTGTTTCTGTCCAGAATTATACGGACTGCGTGCGAGCAGCTCAGCTAAGGTGCATCTCTTACGACTTAACGGCTATATCACGCCGCCCGGCGAGACGGGATGCACGTCATGTCGAACGACAGGCAAGCCATATACGTTGATGGACGTTGCGTCTGGTGTAGCATAAGAGCTTAGTTCCGTAAAAGCCAAATTCCATTACGCTAGCTGGTTCGAAGCTGGTTCGAAGCTTGTTGGCTCTGAGTCAAAAATCTAGATTAATTGATTGAGTTAAGGTTACTTCCCACTCGACACAAAATAAGTTATTTCGAAAATTCGAAGACAGTCTTCCCAGCCAATTCCTTGGCGTAGTACTGAAGAAACAAGACCCATCACAACCAGGCGCTGATCCTGATCCTGTTGGGGTCCTGGGTCTTCTGTGTCTCGGGCCCCCACGAACAATTCACTGAAATAAATTTAATACAGGCAAAATCGACAATAGCGGCTTTGTAGCCTATAAAAGGTTCTAAATCGCCAGGTCACCGGGGGCTTTGCCCCGGACTCCACTGGGGGATCTTACAGCGCTCCTCCAGACCCCCCAGCTGGTGGAGAGGGCAACATCCCCTCCCCAAGAACCCACCCTTCTCGGGCGTTGGAGCTTTGCTCTTCGTCCCTTGCCATTTCTATGGACCCCACACAATGCTGCAGACGGATTGGCGTCTATGATCACAACAAAAAGAAACAGTTCAAGAACAAAATAGTCTAAGCAAAACCAGAAAAAAACACAAAATGCCAAACCTAAACAAACGCACAGAAATTACACCTAAACCAAAACTCATCTTTAACAACTGCTGATATGTGTGCGCGTCATTGTACACAACTATCGTACACAACACTGCACAGAAAAGTTCTGATAATTTTATATCTTATCCGCGCCAGACATATCTGGATCCTGTTCTTTTGTTGTAAGGTTGCCACACATTGACCGATTTTCAAATTTCTTTTGCTGGCGAACTTGGCAGTACATTTGTTTACGTAACGATCGAAGATGTCACCGCACTTTAAACGCTTTGCTACACTACGTTGTGAAATAGCCTACTTGTGTTAAAAATTACATGCGTGCTCAAGAACTTTGTGAATCAACATGTCTCGCAAGAGATAGCAGTAGAAGCAAGACCGAACAAGAAACTCATGAGGCTCATCAGGATATGAGATAGCGAACGTGAACTTTTACGACGACATCGTACATACAGAGGCCAGCGCCTACGCCCATTGAACCGACTTCCTAATTTCTACTAAGCATCTATGCTAATGCTAGCACCTACGCCTATCAAACCGAGATTTATCAGTCCGCCATAGTTAAAGTGGACTCGCCCGTCCAACCGGCCGTACTGGACAATATGGGCCTGCCTACTGGTACAAGAAACTCATCAGGAGACATGGGCGTAGGCAACTACAGTCTGAAGTGGAGGCTATTGCCTTCTCTTGTTTTGCCCAAATAATTGCTGAATAATCGCGCAGATCGTATTAATATGGTCATAGACTATCAAAAGTAGATTTTGAAACCGATGCATAGGCCTAATAATTGTTTACGACGACAGCGTACACGAATTCGGTGAAATAACGCAAAATAAGGGCCATTACGCCGTTCAAGGTCATTCAAGGTCACCGATTTTGATACCAATCGAAAGCTCATATACGACTTAGTGATTAATACTAACTCACCTCCTCCTATATTGCACCGTTTCCGAGATATAGCCTTCGATAAGTATAAGTCCAAAATCGCTATATTTGGCTACCCCTCTTGTGTTTAACTGCCCCGACGGATGAGTTCCCCTGGGACTATCTCCGTAAAATTTTCTGTGAATGTCAGCCGGTGGCCAACGTACCAAATGCCGTAGAAATATTGCCGAAAATCTGAACCGACTGAGTAGGGTGCACCAACGTTACAGACAGACAGACAGACGGCAGACGGACGGGCGACAGCATATAGCGAAAGTTCACGTTCGCTAAAGACGGGAGAACGAAGTCTTCTAAGGAAGACTGAATTTATCACCGCAAGACCAGCGTCTGAAGGCAAAGACCACAACACCAGACCTTCCAAACCAAGACCAAGACCGCGTTTTTTTGGTATAGAGACTGTGTCAAGACTAAAACCGTGCTCTGAAAACTACGTCCTGAATAGAAGGTCTGCTGTGACCCTGCCTCCCCTGAAAAGAAATGAGGGACAGAAACATTTCACCAATATTCGGGTCAGCGGCAACACGTTAAGCGTCGTCATTCCGCAGCGTGAAGGAACGAAACAGTATTGTCTATCAGAGAGACTATTCCTCTGTATTAGGTATAGTGGGATCGGACGAAACTTGCAATAGTTTCAGCAAGGGATCGCTGAATCAAGTGATTGCAGAGGCGCTGTCAGGTCCTGTCCAACATTTAACGAGCTTCGTTGCTACTAAAGTCCACTGCTGTTTGTTTCCAAAGACTACTGCACGGCAGTATTGTGGGACTCGCAATTGTGATTGGTTGTCTTGTTCTCTAGGGAGACGGCTTTGGTGGTACGCCCTGGTTCCGTGGGGGAGATGTTATGTTAAGAGAGATTTCCTGGTACCCCATAATGGTTTTGTCAGCAGATGTTTGGGTTACTCCGGTTGGGTAAGGAGCTGTTAGCTTGAGTGCACTTGTCAACGAATGCACTTGTCATCGGCTGTTGCTATACTCGGAAAGCTGTCTGTAAACGTTCATCATTGTTGCATGTAAATATTGGTATGTGAATAGTTGCCACGATCGAAACTACACGAGGTCAGGCGACCATCAGGTAATACGGCGATATGTTAATTGCCAGTACTGTAGTTTTTTTTAAGTCAGTAGGACTAACTTACGCCATACGACGAAGTTTTGGGCAATCAACAAGGCAAGATATCTAGACTAACAAATATGTGGCCTAACTTTTTGTTGCAACTCTACTTTTTCATTGCACTTTTTAAAACGTGTGTCGTTCATTCATATTAGAACAAAAACTATGTAGTTTTGATCTAAAAGCTTGTTTGGTCTCTTAATAAATGGAACACGAGGGCCACAAAAGCTGACATCACGCCACTACTCAAGTCCGTGGATGTGCGTACGTCTATGCTTACGTCTGAGCCCGGGAAGAGTTATGGAAAAGCGCAATATCGGACGAATCCATTGAAGCATCGCCAGTCGCGTGACGGATAGGGAGACGCATTGCAGTGACGTCGCGCCGACAGCGCCTCAATACTCTTCTTCGTATTTATTTGCGTAAGATTCGGGTATTTTTGCTCGACAGATTTTCCCGTCGATCTGTTGGCGCTGCTTCGTGCCCGTCTGCTGTCAGTCTCTTGGAATTCATTAGTTGTTCCATGTCCATTCCGTTAAGTTTCGACAAATATGTGTGATAACAAGAGAGTCACGAAGTCACGGAAGCCGTAATGTGGACTGTCTGCTGCGATTTTATGCAGATCTCGTGAATAGGCCTACCAGGGGATTTTTAACGTGCAGCTCTACGCAAAATATGCAGTTCTAAAAGCTGAAATACTATATTTCAAACACGACGAGTTTTAGATTGATATCATCATTTATTTGTATCAGACCACGAGGATCCATAGAAACATAAACATAAAGCAACACACAGAAACGCCTTCAAGAAATTAATGTATGGGTATGACACGTGTGCCTCGTTCATGCTACATGCCTGTCGAGAAGGTAAATCAGGATGCACCAGAGACTTGGTAACATAATGTCGCCTTATCTGTGTTTATAATTCTGTGGGATGCACTTAGTTTATGCTCACACACGGAGCAAATAGGCAAAATCAGTATCAATCTGCTGCTTGTTGCTTCCAGACTGCAGTTAACGTGTAAAGGTAGTCTCTGACCATTATTACAATATAAGCAGGATGCGGTTCTAAAATCTTTTAATATATCATTGTAAAAGTTGGCATGGATGAATCTATTTTTCACGAAACTTTTTGATCACAACAAATTCAACAATTTACAGTAGAACTGTAAAATCCGTCAAGGCCTGTGCAGAATACATCTTTTCTAATTCTAACTTCACCCAGCGTCGAGTTGACCAAACGTAATTAAATTTGAAATGCGATTATATCAGTTATATGGTGGTGTAGGCTATTAAATGTATAATCTGTGAATAACAGCATTGATTATACATTAGAAAATTAAGCACATATGTGTAAAGTTAAATTAATGTTTTTCTTTTTTTCACTATTGTGTGACCGGTTTATGGAGAATAAAGGTTTTCGTCAGTGATAACCGAGAAAGGGACAACTGCCACCCGTAATCCCAGTTTTGTTGACAAATCCTGAGCCACGGGTTCAGCTGTTGCAGCTGTTGTTGTTTCAATCAAGATCTTTGGGGGGCACGTATCCGTGCGTTTCGTTCTTTACTAGAAAGCCCCCAGTCGAGGCCGCACTGATACCCGTCACCACGCCCAGCCAGCCCGTGTGCAGTGTAAACACGCGCACCTGTGCCGTTCAGCGTCTGCTCCTGGCTGGCTGACCACGCCCACTTTGACCACGCCCACCGTCACCGGCCAGCCGGCCAGCCCGTCGCCGACGTTGCTTATGTCACCGGCAACCTAATGGTTTTAATAATAGTAGTATATGTGTCCGCCAAGTCACTGGTCAATACGTCTGGCAGTTTCAGTGCGGAGTAATTGTCGTCGGATAGTCGACTGTCTGGCGGCTGTAAGCGATGATGATTGACAACGTGCGTGAACGTCGTCTCCTCGGCGTCCGGCCGATCAATAAAGAGATACTCGCCGGTGGTGCATTCCGCTCCTCTACGTCTTTGTCCGCCGTCACGGAGAAACTTTGTCACCATCAAAACCTGAACAGCGACCGCGTGTGTGCTGGTCTGTCCGGTCCTCCGCGCGCGTGACCAGGGCAGTCGACACCGGGTGGACGCGGCTGGACACGTCCACCCCATTTCTGTCCCATTTTTGTCATTCGTGCAATTGAAGAAGTTTACATGGGCAACGAAGGGGTCGGTCACGCGTGAAGTCGGCCACTTTCCCCACACTGATTCCAAAGTCTCTGTCTGTCGACTTGCTGGAATTATACTGCCTACAATTTTCCTCTCCCCATAGGCCTACTCATTACATAACATAACATAGCATATCCGTATATTTAACAACTGTCAGAACGCAGTTGCAAGACAATAAAACATGCAGGTATTATGCTATGGCTTGGTGTCCGTCCGTCGGTCACAAGCCAATATTGTATTGAATGGATCGAACTGGTTTTCGGTACAGAGTCTGCCTTCGGCGTATCCTACATTGTGTTGTAAGGGCATTCGGGTATCTCCAAAAATAGAAGTACAACCCTGTGGAACCTTGTTCACACTCTGAACGAGGCCGATTTTTCTGATTTTTCGCCACGGCACGTCGACGCTTGTAAGTCTCGTTAACTTAGTTTAACCGTCGCAAGTTTTCGTACTGAAAGTCCACATTCGTTTACAGCACGCTGACCGTGATGCTGACAGTAGCACGGTTCATCTACGAGAACTGACGCTTATAGATAGGGTGAAATGACGTCACATATCTATGGTCGCAATACTATCGCCATTTTGTAGGTCAACACCGTCGTACTGTGCGTAGTAAAGTGGTGAAGATTTATCGCGTTATTCGAATAAAATTCAATCAGTTAATTTAAGAAAATGTCCGTATAAGCGCTATCTTACTAAGAAAGTGATGCCCGAGTAAGAAACATTTTGCAGAGCTTGACCTGCAACATGGCGGAAAACAGCTGGCATATATATATGATATGAAGAAATTACGTCACTGTCACCCCATGTATATTGCATACTGTTGTCAGACACCTTGCTGTAAGCCCTGTACATACTCAACCCCTAAATGGAGAGGAGACCCCCTTCCAAACCCATCCGCCCATTCGACTTCGTTCACCCCACGTTTTAGACCAGACGATGCCCCTGTGCGTGCCATCTCAGTCCGATAGACCGGCGTACGTCATTCGTATACGTTAGAAAGCCATCGAGCGCACACGATTTATCGCGAACGACGCCGACGCGCGTACGTGCGTGCGGCCGGCGGGACGCGTAAAACACGGGACGAGAAAGTGCGGCGTAATCTGCTTTTTAAGCCACATAGTGCTAGAATACGCAGCACTTTCTTCTCCGAAAGAGTTGCTAATGCGTGGAACAACCTACCTGCTGACGTTAAGTTTAGTACCATAAACGCGTTTAAATGCGGTGCTGATTTTTCTAGTCTTCTTCAACGGTGTCTTTCATAGTCTAATTCATATATTAAAAAACGTTCCCCCAAAATAAAAAAAACGTTAAAAACGCAAAAAATGATAAAAATAAAAAAACGTTTGTAAACGTTGAATAAAAAACGTTAACAGTAATTTTCTGCCGAACAGATAAACTTAAATGCCTACCCTCATATAATAGGTGCAGCAACACACAAAGAAAGAAAGTTGAAAGCAACAGTAAACCGCTGCAGTTGGGCCTATCATTGGTTAAACTCGCACAATCTCACCAATTTACTATTAAGAAACGTTACGTACGAAAAATCAAATCTCACAATTAGTTCGCATAAAAGCAAATTTTCAACGTTTTTTATCGTAAAAACGTACGGAAAATAAAAAAAACGTTAAAAACGTAAAAACGTGACAAGAATAAACGTAAAAAACGTTTTTCATCTATGATCTAATTTGTGTTATCTGACTTTATGTTCTACTGTTTTACTGTTTTAGTGACTATTTTCTAGAGCAGTCGTAAGTGTTGTAATATAAACAACAGTGGACAGGACCAGACGAGCAACAAAGGCTTTGTTGTCCCCGTTGTCCTGTACACTGTTGTCTATATTAGTCCTTCTTTCGTGCTGTTTCCTTGACAATGATGATGATGGTGATGAATACGCCCGTTCGCACAGACTGGAATAACGTGCGAGGTAGGGTCAAATTATTGTCAGAAGTAAGAAGATAATATTTTCTGTTGATCGACAGGTTGTGTTTGATTTTAAAGCATGAAGCGTCGGCAAGGATGTATGCTTTGAATACAAGAAACTAACAAGAAAACCTTCGGTTTCTGAAATGTTTCCATACGTGAAGCAATGACGCATGAGCTGTGAATCTTCGACTTAAACGGCAGTAGATCTTACCGCCGCTAAAGCACATTCGAGTAGACGTGCATTTTTCATGTCCGTTTGGTCATTAGCCACGATCGCACACCGTACTCACTGTTCAATCCCATGCAGTCTCGCTATATTGCGGTGACATTTGTTTCCATTAGAACGGTAATAACGTGGTTAGCGCCGTATAACCGTGTTACTCATTATCGTGTCATTCTTCATCGATCAACACCTCCGGCGATCGTGGTGCGATACAAGGTAGCGTAGCGGAATGGCAGCGGTCGGTGGTTGTTGTAAATTTTGAGGTTGACCAGCATGTAACTCAGTTATTACCGTGCGACGCTATGCTAAGCTCAGTGTTGTGCTATATTGCCTGGTGTCCGTCCGTCGGTCTGTCACAAGCTAATATAGTATTGAATGGATCGAGCTGGTTTTCGGTATGAGAGGCTACCTTCGGCGTATCCTATGTTGCGTTCTAAGGGCATTCGGGTATCTCCAAAGATAAAGGTACTTCCATAACCTTGTTCACCCTCTGAACTAGCCGACTTTTCTGATTTTTCTACACGGCATGTCGACATTTGTAAGCGTTGCTAACTTAGTTTGACCGTCGCAAGTTTTTCGTACTGGACGTCCACATTCGTTTACAACACCGTGACCGTGACGCAGAGTTCATTTACAACAGCTGACACCTATATTGTATACTGAATTGTCAGACACCTTTGCTGTAAGCCCTGCAGACTACATTTTTAAAAGGAAACAAAGTATTTCGTATATCTGCAGTAAATAGTTCATTTTATTTATTCATTTCATTTCATTGATATTCGTGTAAAACAAGTTGACAGACCGCAACTTAACACACGATGACATTAAGCAAAATGAGATAGTGCTATAACGCACTTTAAATAAATAAGTTTATGTGCTAAAACAAAGTGCTGATTCAGTGAAGACATACACAAATATTTTACCGACTACCTCGTTGTCCAAGTACACTGTGATTCTGTGATTCATTAAAACGTGGCAGTACATTTGCGGCCATAACTCTGGAAAAACGCGCTTGATTTTTATAATTTTGCACTGCTGTAAGCAGGAAGAACATTGTTATACATAGTACATACACAAATAACATGTTCACCTCACCTAAATAGCGTACTTACGTACCTAGAAACATCACATTTCATACTTTTATAATGCAATCTTAGAATATTACCAAATGCATCAAGCGCGGTGTGAAACATGAAGTTCATCAAGTACATAGAAAAACAAATACCAAATTTACAGTCACAAGGTATGTTGAAAATGTCCACTATTAGCAGAAACACAAGCACGCAAGCATGTTGGTCATTAGTCAACAGCGTCATCAATCAGCGACTGCTCCAAAGCTCGCCACGCGTGCAGCAGACGCTGTCGCAGCTCATCAATGTCATGAAAGTGACAGCGACGTCATATTTACGTTAGAAGTAAAATAAATGAGTAAATAGCTCATTTGTAGAGGGTATGCATTCCCCTTTCCAGATATGTAAAGATTATTAAAATCCATCCAGCTTTTTCCAGAGTTATGATCACAAATGTACTGCCACGGTTTTTTTTATGAATCACAGTGTATATTGCAGTCAGTCTGATGTAGGCCTATGTGTGTTTGCGCGATAACTGTCGAATAATGTCCTTTGACCTTGATATTTGGCACGGTAGTTCATCTTAAACCTATCTAGGTTACGTTTGTAAGTCAAGGTCATACAGCAGTGTTTAAGGTCACAGGAAAAATATCCCTTTCTCGGCTGAAAGTGAAAGATTGAAACTGGGGAGCCAGATCCGGCAACGTTGAAATAAAGCGGACCTGAATTTGAAACTGTAAATAACTAACACCAGCCGCAAAGTGGTCGGTACGACCTCGAGCGATGGCTTTTCTAGTGTTTCGTGTTTTCTGTATGCACACTAAAAGTGTAAACCAGGCATAAAGGGAGTACAAGCATGTAATCGCTGACATTTCGCGTTCGCCGCTGTGCTGTCATGTGCACCGATTGCAAATCCGCCCAAGGGGGCACTCCCTATCATTCCCACAAGTTGCATCCGGGTCCGTGCAGTAGTGTGGGCATGCGGCCGCGGACAGTCAGACAGACAGACACACACACACAGACGCGCGTGACTAATATACATTTCACATCGTCTGCGACTCACGCGAAATGTAATGACGAGATAGACATAACATCGACGAGTTTACAGATTATGATTACGGATTATGAATCATGACACTAGAGGTCGATGACGTCGAGAATCGTAATAATTACACTCGCGTGGTCTAAGCGTATATGACGTAACGCATTAGTCCCTGGTCGTTCTTCCGCGTATTTGACCCTTGCTCTGCGGCTTTGATATCCAGCCTATAGCGTTGTCAATAATCTCCGACAGTTTATTGTGGCGTCTATAAAACGTGACCGTCTACCGGTACTAAAGCGATTGCAACTCCCAGCGTATGAGACCTGCAGTGATTCAAAGCCGGAAGTATGCAACGTCACGCTTTAGCCCATTAACCCTAACATAGCGGTATACGAACGTCTGCATGCGGCGCCAGAACTGTGTATTGGTACACTGTCCAATAAAGGCTGAGTTATTGCATTTGGTACAGCCATGAGGGTGCACGGCGGGTGGTCGTCCCTGTACACACACGCCTAGTTCCCTTCCCCTCCCCTCCAGTAGACATCATCTGAGCTATGATGATTGTATGGAAGATAAGAGGGAAAATTATCAGAACTGTACTGTGCTGTATTGTGTACGACAGTTGAGAGCAACGACATGCACACACGTATGAGCAGTTCTTAAAGATGAGTGTTGGGTTAGGTTTAGGTTTAGTTTTTGTGCGTTTGTTTAGGTGTAGCATTTCGTGTGTCTGTCTGGTTTAGCTTAGACGTTTTGTTCTTGTGTTATTTGCTTTTATTGTGTTATATTTAGTTTCTTCAGTACTACGCCAAGAGATTGGCTAGGAAGAACGTCTACCGTTTTGTGTCGAATGGGACGTAAAAACTCAATCAATCAACCGAACATACCTTTACGCTAAAATAGACAGCTTTAAAATACGTGTGTTTTCTTCAAAAATAGACTACACGCATTATACGTTCGTAGCATACGTGAGCATAATGTAATAATCGGCGAACCATAGAAGTATGCGAGATTAGCGAGAATGGTTCAAACTACAGTCTGTAGGCCTACATGATGTCAGGCGGCTCAGGCCTGTATATATTTGTCGGGCTAATGCATTGCTTACACCAATGTATTTATTTGTGCATTTGTTTGAATAAATGATAGATTTCTAACTTATAGAACGTAGCACTACGTACATAAACCAGGCATAGAGCGAGTACAAGCATGTACTCGCTAACATTTTACGTTCGCTTTTTGTTGCCAGAATGCCATCAGAGGAAGCCCGCAGTCCAGGCCGCCGCAGTAATGTTGAGAACGCCCCCCGTCGACGGCCAATCACCGGCGAGCCAGCCACGCCCACTTCCCAT
>Ga0056108_1000508_pt1 | contig 11372 bp, 9 predicted proteins | sample WorMetG1BERMUDA1_FD_83875 | JGI IMG/M metagenome (GOLD analysis project Ga0056108, IMG submission 83875) | Marine gutless worms symbiont microbial communities from Max Planck institute for Marine Microbiology, Germany - Inanidrilus... ... | reverse complement strand
CGCGGGTGATCACCTGGCCGGGCTCCAGGCCGGCCTGCCACGCGGGGCTGCCCGGGACCACGCCGACGACGTAAGCGCCGGCGCCTTGGGCCAGGCCGACCTCGTCGAGCAACTCCGCCGGCGGCGTGCTGATCACCACGCCGACCCAGCTTCGCGGCCCCGGGCGCGACGTCGGCGGCAACGCGAAGCCCGGGTCCCGACCCGGCTGACCAATTCTCGCGAACATCTCGGCGCGGCGGGGCACCGCCGGATCGACCTGCCGGTTCATGGCGTCGAGGCGCTGGCCCGCGACATCGTCGCCCAGGCCAGCGGCCTCGGTGAGCCAGCGGTACGCCAGGACGTCGTCCTTGGCGACGGTCGGGCCCAGCTCGTAGTTTTCCGACAGCGCCCGCGCCGCCGGTCCATGACGGCCCAGGGCAGCGAGCAGCTGAAAGGTGCGCATGATGCCGAGGTCGCGATCGACGCCCTGGCCGCGTTCGTAGAGCTTGGCCAGCCGGTACTGGGCCTCGGCGTGACCCATGTCCGCCGCCGTCGTCAGGCGTTCGGCGGCCCCCGCCATGTCGCCGGACTCGAGGGCCGTCAGACCGGCGCGGAAGTGCTCGCCCGCCTCCTGCTTGTGCGACGTATCGCGGGTCTGTCCTTCGGCCAGGTCCTGCAATGTCAACGACACGAACCGGGACCGTCCGAACCGGTAGACCTTCAGCGACACGGCGTCGCCGCCGCCCATCGGTCCCAGCGCCCGCACCAGGGCCTGGGTGTCGGCGACGGCGGCGCCGTCGACGGCGACGATGACATCGCCGATGAACAGCCCGTCGATGACGGCGGGCCCGTCGCGGTAGCGGCCCAGCACGACCGCGCCGTTGCCCGAGGGCACGCGGAGCATGGACGCCGCGGCCCAGCTGACGTCGGTAACGAAGATGCCGATCCATCCGGCAGCGCGCGCCGCCGTCGCGCCGCCGATGCCGAATACGAGCACGCAGGCGATTGCCAGTCCGAACAGCTGGGCGGCGCGGGCGCGCGGGCGGCGTCCTGCGGCCGTGTGGCGGCTCATCGGCGTCTCTTCCTCCTGCACGGTTGTCCGGCGGCCTCCCCACCGACGGCGCTGATTCCCGGGACGCCCTGCCGGCAATCAGTGTAGCGTTAAGGCCTTCCCTCCGTCATCGCCTATCCGGTGGCGGGCCGGTCCCGGCGCCTGGCAGGCGGACACGCACCAATCGTCCGACCACCTCGAACGATTTCCGCAAGGACTTCCGTCGCCAAACGGTATCTAATTGATGTTCCCGCGTGGGACGGGAGAGTCGCCATGACGGAACAGGCGTTGAACGACGCACGGCCGGCGGCGCTTAAGATCACGTTGCTGGCAGCCAGCACCCTCACCGTGATGGCCGGCATTACCGTGGCACCGGCGTTGCCGCTGATGCACGATCAGTTCCGGGAGGTGGCAGGCGCCGATCTGCTGACGCGGTTGGTGCTGACCGTGCCGTCGCTGTTCATCGCGATTGCCGCACCGCTGGCGGGCGTCGTCGTCGATCGCCTTGGCCGTCGTCCAATCCTCATCGCAGCGACGGTTGTCTACGTCGTCGCTGGCATTTCCGGCCTCTTCTTCGAGTCCTTGACCGCGATCCTTGCTGGGCGGGCGCTCTTGGGGATGGCGGCCGGCGCGATCATGACCACGGCGATCACGCTGATCGGTGACTATTTCTCGGGCGAGGCACGCGAACGAATGATGGGGCTGCAAGCCGCGTCCATGGCGCTCGGCGTCGTCGTCTATCTGGCGGTTGGCGGGCTGTTTGCCGATTTCGGGTGGCGTGCACCGTTCGCGATCTATTTCGCACCCTTGGCGCTGTTGCCGCTGATGGTGTCCGCGGTGCCCGAACCGACGGGAGAAACGCCGGGTGCCGAAGGCGGGGGGGCGGAAACGCCAGGTGCCCCATTGCGCGGTTTCGTCGCGTTCATCGTCCTTCTCGCGATGAAAAACATGATCGCCTACTACATGGTTCCCGTTCAGTTGCCGTTTTTGCTGCGTGAGCTCGGCACTGAGACGGCGAGCCTGGCCGGTCTTGCCCTCGCCGTTGCCACACTCGTCGGCGCCGTCGTTTCAAGCCAGTACGCGCGTCTCAAGGCGCGTCTGAGCCACCCGGCGGTGTTCGCATTGGGGTTCACGGTTATGGGTCTGGGGTTCGCACTCGTCGCGGCCGCGACCAGCTACGGATTCGTGATCGCGGCGATGGCCGTCGTCGGGGTCGGCATGGGGGCAGCGCTCCCGAACTATTCCGTCTGGGTGGTCGGCCGCGCGCCGCTGGCCGTCCGCGGCCGCGTGATCGGCGGCGTCATAACCGCTTTCTTCCTCGGTCAGTTCCTGTCGCCGCTGGTTGCCCAGCCGCTCGTCGATCGTTTCAGCATCGCCGGCGCGTATGGAATGGCCGCAGTTGCGCTGCTGGTGCTGGCGGCGGGATTCATCGTTGCGGTCGTCCTGCGGCGGCGACCGTCGCCCGAAGGTCCCGCGCCGTAACGATGACCGGGTACGACGTCATCGAGACCGACGGGGCGCCGATCAAGGCGTGGACCCATGGCGTGCCGGTGGACCCCAAGACCGAGGCGCAGCTGCGCAACGTCGCCGGGATGCCGTTCATCCACAGCCACGTCGCCGCCATGCCCGACGTGCACTGGGGCCTGGGCGCGACCGTGGGCAGCGTCATCCCGTGCCGTGGCGCGATCATCCCGGCCGCCGTCGGGGTCGACATCGGCTGCGGGATGATGGCGGTGCGGACGACGCTGACCTCGCATCAGCTCCCCGACGACCTCTCCGGGCTACGCTCGGCCATCGAGGCGGCGGTCCCCCACGGCCGAACGCACAAGGGCGGGCGCAACGACCGGGGCGCCTGGCACGAACCGCCGGAGCGGGCTGTCGCCGCGTGGACGGCAGCGGCGCCCGGCGAGCCGTCCCTGGCCGAGGGGCTCGCGGCGATCATCGACAAGCACCCGAAGGTGGCCAAGGGCCGGAGCCTGGTGCATCTCGGCACCCTTGGCACCGGCAACCATTTCATCGAGGTGTGCCTCGACGAGGCCGACCATGTGTGGGCCATGCTGCATTCGGGCTCGCGTGGCATCGGCAACCTCATCGGCCGGTATTTCATCTCGCGCGCCAAGGACGAGATGACACGGCAATCGATCAAGCTGCCGGACAAGGACCTGGCCTATCTGGACGAGGGATCGGACCTGTTCGACGACTACGTGGCCGCCGTCTCGTGGGCGCAGGCCTTCGCGCGGACCAACCGCGAGCTGATGATGGCGGCGGTGCTGGGCGTGATGGCGCGGATGTTCACCGGCTTCGACCTGGCCGAGACGGCGGTCAACTGCCACCACAACTACGTCGCCGAGGAGCGCCACTTCGGCGCCCGCGTGTGGGTGACGCGGAAGGGCGCGGTGCGGGCCGGCAGGGGCGAGTTGGGCATCATCCCCGGCAGCATGGGCGTGCGGTCCTACATCGTCCGCGGCAAGGGGAACCGGGAGTCGCTCTGCTCATGCGCCCACGGCGCCGGGCGGCTGATGTCGCGCCACGAGGCGAAGCGGACGTTCACCGTCGAAGACCACGCCCAGGCCACGGCGGCGGTCGAATGCCGCAAGGACGCCAGCGTCATCGACGAGACCCCCGGCGCCTACAAGGACATCGACGCGGTGATGGCGGCCCAGGCCGACCTCGTCGACGTGGTCCACATGCTCAGACAGGTGGTGTGCGTGAAGGGGTAGGGCGCGCGCCGGATGGCGCGCGTCTGGTACAATAAGCACGACCTATGAGCGAACAGACGACGACACAGCGGCAGACCTATCTCTGGTCGCGGCAGTTCTCGCGGCGCCAGTACCGGCGACTCCGCCGCGTCTCCAGGGGGAGAATGAGGTTGGCGGAGATCGCCCTCCAGCGCAGCCGGTACGCGCGGTGCCAGATCATCGACGCGGCCGCGCACGCTCAGGAACACCGTTACGTCGACGGTGTCTGGGCCGGCGGGCCGGCAGACTTCGAGATCCACATCGGCCAGCTCTCGGTCGAACTGGTTTTGCGGGCGTACACCAAGGCACTGGCCGAGGCCGAGAAGCGGTTCCCCGGGTTCACGGACTGCACATTCGCCGACGGGCCGGACGTCGGCGAACGGCGGATCGTGTTTCCCCACAACCGCCAGGACATGGCGGCGGTGTTCATGTGGAACCGGATCTCCGAGATCGTCGAGTCCGGCGAGATTCAGCTGGCCGAACGGTTCAGCATCCGGTCTTGGGAGCCGTCGTGGCCGGACGAAACGGGATCCAACTATCTTGTCGATGTCCTCCTGGACCGTCCGGCGATCGACGAGGCGACGTGGCAGGAGGTTTGCGGCGTTGTGGCCGGCGGCGACCCGTTCCCGGTCGATACGGAGCCGCGGACGTGCGACGTCGGCGTCATTCAGCGGATGATCACCGAGCTTTCGTTTCCCGAACTCGTGTTGATCAACTGGGATATGGCGAGGAAGCCGCTGCGGCCGGTCGACCGCGCGCTGCTCCGTGCGGCGAGGCGGTGCGATCCGGACGAGGTCGCGGCTGTTCTCGCGCAAGGGGCGGACGCCAATGCCACGACCGAGTTCGCCGAGACGCCTGCCCTGAACGTCGTCACCTATGAGCCCTGGACGGGCCCGGAGCCCCGCCAGGGCCGGGACCCGCTCGACCGCGAAACGCGTCCTTCGCTGTCGTCCCTGGACAGGCGGATCGCGTGTCTAGAGGCGCTGTTCGCCGGCGGAGCGCATATCGACTATGCCGATCCGTTCGGGCCGACACTGCTGGAACGCGCGGCACATATCTATGACGCCGACATGGTCGAGTACCTGCTGGACAAGGGCGCCGACGATTCCCTCGCCGGCGACCTGGAAGACACGGCGGGAACGTCGCCATCGGCGTGGTCCTTGGCGTTCACCGATCGCGAGTTCGCCCGCATCCGTGCCATGGACTTCGCCAGCCTGGGCACGGACGAGGAACGGACCGAAAACGCCCGCCGGGTCCGGGAACTCTTCCGTGCACGCCGGTGGGCGCCGGACGGCACGCCGCCGGGCGATGTTCGGTATCGGGAGGCCAGAAACAATGTCCCATGACGATGTTCTGCCGGTGTCGGCGCGGTTTCACAACCTCGGCGCCGGCTGTCTCGATTTGACGCTGACCTGCGGGGACGAGCAGACGACGATCGGCGGATCGGATTGGCTCGATCCCTATCCGGATATGCTCGCTTGGCTCGAAGACATCGTTCAGGGTGAGACACTCTGCCGATGGTGGGTCGAGGAAGAAGGGACGATCTCGGTTCACGTGTGCTACCGGCGAGGGGACGGGCGCGGACGGTTCATCTCGTACCGTTTCCCAGACTACGGGATTCCGCCGAAGCAGGTCTTCCCCAACAAACACTCAAAGTATGACGAACTGACAATCGACGCCTTGATCGATCCGGAGCAGCTTGTCCGTGAGATCTACGGAAGCCTTCGAACTTTCGCCGCGTCTCCCGACTACGACCCGAAGGAGTGGGCTTACAAGTCCGTCGCCGAGCGGCTGGCCGAACTAGCGCCGGAGAACCCGGCCTACGAGATCGAAAGGGTACTGGCGCTGCCTCCGGCGGAGTTCATGAAGGTGATCGGCGAGGTCGATCCCTGCGAATGCTGGCAAGGCGTCTACCTGTATCGCGACGACGCGTTCCCTGAGGCGCACCGTCTGATGGCGCTCGTCGAGGAGGCCGATCCGCCGATCAAGGCGTACTTCGAGCCGCTGACGAACGACTGCTTCTACGAGCTGCCGCCCGAATCGAGTGCTGGCCGGAGCCGTTCCGCCGCGCCTGCTACGAAGCCCTGCTCACCGGCAAGGTCAGTTTCTGGACTGGCGAGGACCCGCACAAGCTGCGCTCGGAGATCATCGAAAGCCGCGTCGGTCCCTGCGATCGACCGGTCTCGGGTCAGGACGAACCTTCGGCGTAGGGCAGGTAAACGCATCGGGCGGCACAAGCCGACCTCGTCGATGTGGTCCACACCTCGAAGCAGGTGGTCTGCGTGAAGGGGTAGGGGCGCCCCAGAAGCGCCATCAGCCGACCAGGTTGTGGCGGCGCAGGCCGGCCATGATGTGGGCGCTGCGCTTCTCGTCGGCGTAGGGCCGCCAGTCGGCCTTCTTGGCGAAATAGGTCGGGTCGATGGCCGTGCAGCGGTCGAGCAGCGAGCGCGCCTCCTCGACGCGGTCGAGATGGGCCAGGCAGACGGCATGGCGGAACAGCGCCTCCGCCAGGTCGGCGCGCAGCATCACCGCCTTTTCGCTCCATTCCGCGGCGCGCTCGTAGTCCTCCTGCGAAATGTAGGCTCGCGACAGGTAGGCCATGTAGCGCCAGCGGTAAGGATCGCGCGGGTTCAAGGTCAGCGCGTGCTCCAAGCCGGCGATTCCCTCCTCGGTGCGGCCGACGAGATCGAGCCGGTTGCCCACGGCCATCGCCGCGTGGGCGTAGTTGGGGTTGAGCTCCAGGGCGCGCAGCGCCTCTGCGAGGCCGAGGTCGGTCTCCTCGGCGAAGATGTGCACGGTCCCGAGCGCCATGTGGGCCAGGGACGACGCATCGTCGAGGGCGACAGCCCGGCGGGCCGCCTCGAACCCCCGCTTCAGGCACGTCTCGGGATCGTCGGTGCAGTCGTACAGGATCTCGTCGGCGTAGCACCAGGCGAGGCGCGCCCAGGCATCGCCGTAGTTGGGGTCCAGATCGACGGCGCTCTGGAACAGCTCTATGCAGACCGCATTGGCGTCGCAGGTCTGGTCGTAGAACCGCTCCATGCCGCGCAGGTAGAAATCCCAGGCGTCCAGGTCCTCGGTCCGCTTGCTGGCGCCCCGCTTGTACTCGAACCGCTCGAGCTCGGGGATCAGCGTCGCGGCGATGCGGGCGCTGATTTCGTCCTGGACGTCGAAGATGTCCTCCAGCTGGCGATCGAACTTCTCCGCCCAGACCTGGTGGCCGCTCTCCGCGTCGACGAACTGGGTGGTGATCCGCAGCCGGTTTCCCGCCTTGCGGATGCTGCCCTCGACGACGTAGCGGACGCCCAGTTCCTCGGCGACGCGCTGGACGCGGACCGACTGGCCCTTGTAGGTGAACGTGGAGTTTCGCGCGATCACCGGAATGGAACGCCAGTGGGACAGCGCGCCGATCAGGTCTTCCGTGAGCCCGTCGGAGAAATACTCCTGGTCCGGGTCGCCGCTCATGTTGACGAACGGCAGCACGGCGACCGCCGGACGCTTCAGCGGTTCGGGGCTTGCCGGTTTCGATGGGGCCGGTTCGGGCGTGGCCGGTGCCGACGCGGGGTCCCGGCGGCCAGCCGGCTTACCGCCCGGCCACAGCAGATAGGCGCGAACCGGCTCGGCGATGTGTTTGAGTTCCTGGTGTCCGAGGTCTTCGATCTCGGCCGAGATCCTGTGCTTGACCGCGCGGAAGACGTCCGCCGAGATGCACACCGAGCCCGGTTCGGCAAGGGCCTCCAACCGCGCCGCCAGGTTGACGCCCTCGCCGTGAATATCGTCGCCGTCGTCGATGACGTCGCCGAGATGAACGCCGATGCGGAAGTCGAGGAAGCTGTCGGCGAGACCCTCTTGCAGCGCGATGGCGCAGTCGACTGCCTCGCGCACCGACGGGTACTCGGCGAGGAAGCCGTCGCCGGTGCGCTTGACGACACGGCCGGCGTGGCGGGCGATGCCGGGATCGATGACCTCGGCGCGGGCCGCCCGCCAGGCCGTGACCACGCGGTCGCTGTCCTCCTCCATCAGCCGGGTGTAACCGGCGACGTCGGCGGCGAGTACGGCGACCAATCGGTGACGGAAGTCCCGCTCGTCCATGGCCCGGTCCGGTGCAGGGGACGGTTGCCGGTCGAGTGTAGTGCGATCGGCTGGACGAGGCCGAGAGAAATTGTCCGATCCCGGATCGGTCTGTGGCGCCGTCGGAAAGCCATGCCGCTGCTCGTGGTCAGGTCTGCGGAACCTTGCGGAGGAGCGGCGGGAACCGGAATCGGAACCGGCCGGCCAGCTGGCTGAGCCAGACGCTGGCGAGGACGGTCAGCGCACCGATCAACTGCACCTCGGTGAGGCTTTGATCGAGGACAATCCAGCCGAGGATCACCGCGGTGAACGGGCTCAAGAGGCCGAGGGTGGAGACGGCCGAGGGTTCGATGCGACTGAGGCCGCGGAACCACAGGACATAGGTGACGGCGGCGCCGAACAGGCCGAGGTAGGCCAGCCCGAGAACGTTCTCCGTGGTCAGCGCCGACAGGGGCGGCTCGATCCAAAGGGCGAGGGGCAGCAGCAGCCCGCCGGCGGTGAGCTGCCAGGCGGTGAAGGTGAGCAGCGGCACCGATGGCTGCCATTTGCGGCTCAACACGGTGCTCGCGGCCATCGACACGGCACCGGTGATGCCGGCCGTGATGCCGACGGGATCGAGGGCGGCTGCGGGAGTCAGCACGAGGAGCGCGACGCCGGCGACACCGGCGAGGGCCGCCAGGACGGAGAGCGCGTGGATGGTGGAACCGAGGACGGCGCGGGCGAGGAAGATCACGACCAGCGGCTGGATAGCGCCGACGGTTGCCGCGACGCCACCAGGAAGCCGATAGGCGGCGACGAACAGGAGCGTCCAGAAGACCGAGAAATTCAGCGCCCCGAGCACGAAGACCTTGCCCCACCAGCCACCCGCCGGCAGCTGGCGGACGAGCAGCAGCAGGAGCAGACCCGCCGGCAATGCCCGCAGCATGGCGACCGTCACCGGGTAGCCGGCCGGCAGAAACTCGGTGGTGACGAGATAGGTGCTGCCCCAGATGGCGGGCGCCAGCGCGGTCAGAAGGATGTCGGTGCTGCGGGGCATAGGTCTCTCCTGCATGGATAGCTTGATATCAAGATAGTTACCGAAATCTTGACGTCAAGATATTTTTCGGCGATGATCCTTTCATGGACCATGTCGAGCGGATTCTGGAGCAATGGCGGCAGGAGCGGCCCGACATCGACGTCGCGCCGATGGACTTGGTCGCGCGGGTCATGCGGCTGTCCCAGATCCTCACGCAGGAGATGGGGAAGACCTGGGCGGCGCACGGCCTCACCTTCGCCAGCTTCGATGTGCTGGCGACGCTGCGCCGCTCCGGTCCGCCCTACCGCCTGTCGCCCGGCGAGCTGATGGCGATGACGCTGGTCACCTCGGGGACGATGACCAACCGCATCGACCAGCTCGAGAAGATCGGTCTCGTGGAACGTCTGCCCAATCCCGCCGACGGCCGCGGGTTCCTGATCGCGCTGACCGAAAAGGGTTTCGCGGTCATCGACACGGCGGTGACCGACCACGTGCAGACGCAGAAGGAACTGGTTTCGGGCCTCTCAGCCGGCAAGCTGGCCGACCTCACCAAGCGGCTGACGGCGTTCCTCGAAGATTTCGAGAAGCATTGAAAGCGGATCGCCCCCGTCGGGACCGCGCCGTAGAGGCGAGAATTTCTTTACCGTTATTCATATCCCAGGTAGAATTCTACGGGGAAGTTCGGGGGGTCTTCTCCGGGGGGATCTTCAATGCGCAAGTTTAGAGCGGTGCTCCTGGTGACGGCCGCGGCCGCGGCCGCGATCCTCGGTGCGTGTGAGGGGCAGGTCCAGACCCGTCTCGACAACAGCATCGGTCTCGCGACCTATCAGAACCTCGGGCTCATCGAACGCAAGCCGATCGGCGTCGGCTTGGTCGTCGACGAGGAGGTGCGCGCCGCCGCCGTCGACGTGAAGACGCACAACATCAACTTCCGGATGGCCGTCGGCGAGGCCCTCGTCAGCCGCCTGATGTACGCGCTTGTGCTTCAGTTCGACCGGGTGCAACTGCTCGAACAGCCAACGCTTCCCGCCGATGGTTCGCTGGACACCCTGATGGTCGTCACGCTCAAGGACCTCGACGCGACCGTCAACATCTCCCCGAAGTGGAACACCGTTGCCACCGAGAGCTCGGGGTGGATCGAGGTCGAGGCCATCCTCAAGGATTCCGGCGGCCAGATCGTGTGGGTCGGCACCAGCCGGGCGGAGGCGGAGGCGTCTCAGGAATCGATCATGGTTGCCGGCGCCCAGGACGCCGGCGTGGCGATGAACCGGGCCATCGAGACGACGGTCGCCAGGCTCGTCAATCAGATGGCGATCTCGTCATCGTTGCGCGAGTTCGTGAGCCGTCGGGGCGCATGAGCCGGCGCAGCCGACGCCGTGCACGGTGGACGGTCATCCTTGCGGCGGCCGCCATTTCGGCCTGTGCGCCCACGTTCCGGTCCAACATCACGCCGATCAAAGCGCCGGAGAGCTACCAGACGTCGCATCGGCAAGACGGGCTGCAGTTGGGGTTTCACTTCCTCTCGGCCGAGGAACAGATCGAGCATTTCGGCGTCGACCTGACCGAGGCCGACGTCGTTCCGGTGCGGATCGTCGTTCGCAACGACGATACGAGCGAATACTACATCCAGGCCGAACAGATCTTCGGCAAGACAGCCAACGGCGACCTCTATCCCGCCTATCGGCTCGACCAGTCGATCGAACGAATCCGCCAATCCGAACTGGGGGAGGCGATGGCCCGGGGCGCCGCGACCGGCATCCTCGTCGGTGCCGCGATCGGCGCCGCCGCCGGCGCGGCGATCGGTGAGGCGGCGAGCGACGATGCCGGAACCGGCGCCGCCATCGGCGCCGCGACAGTAGGGACGGCGGGCGGACTTAGCGGCGCCAGCGCATCCGCGGACGCGACCACGTACGCGATCAAAAGAGAACTGCGCAAAGTCGATTGGGGGAACCGTGTCGTCTATGGCGGCCGGATCGAGCACGGCTTCCTGTTCATGAAGCCGGGTGTCGCGTATGAGGCCCTCGAGGTCCTGATCTACAACGTCAACAAGCGTGAGAACACGCGGGTCTCGCTGTCCGTCCGGTAGCCCGCTACAGCGCGCTCCTCCGCCTCACCCCGCCGCGCGGACGCGGCAGGGGATGCCCTTGAGGTGGGGGATGCCCTGTTCGGCGTCGAGGAAGTCGGGGTCGTCGCGGCAGAGTTGGGCGTCGGCGAGCGTCCAAGCGCCGGAGAGCCCGCCGTCGCCCTCGGCCGCCTCGGGCGTCCACCAGCCGTGGGGGATGCGGACGAGCCCGCGCGGCATGTCGTCCCGCACCGCGACGGTCATGGTCACCGAGCCTTGCGCTGTCTCGGCGATGGCCGGGTAGCCGTCACGTAAACCCGCGGCCGCGGCGTCGTCGGCGTGGAGGAACATCTGCGCCTCGGGCGCGCGGGCGCGCAACGCCGACACGAACCGGTGGCCGGTCTGGAAATAGGGGTCCTCGCGCACCCCGGTGAACAGCTCCAAAGGCCAGTCCGG
>Ga0056108_1000506_pt1 | contig 11387 bp, 5 predicted proteins | sample WorMetG1BERMUDA1_FD_83875 | JGI IMG/M metagenome (GOLD analysis project Ga0056108, IMG submission 83875) | Marine gutless worms symbiont microbial communities from Max Planck institute for Marine Microbiology, Germany - Inanidrilus... ... | reverse complement strand
TGTCTCTTGCGCGCGCACACACACACAGAGTTCGCGCATTGGTAACAGATGAACGCCACTTTACACAATATGAGCTTCTTTTTTAACATCCGCTGCATTGCTGTGTCTGGCCGCGTTGGCGTTGTCGGCGGACGAAGACAGGTAAAATAGCGTCGAGTTGTAGGCGCACGCTGCTAATCAAGAGCTTCTGTCGCGAGCATCACGTTGCACTCACAGACGACCAGCTAAGCTCTGTGTTCTTCGCGAATTTGTTCAGTTGGATTCATGGTCAGTCTGCTGCAGGCTGCAGTGCCTAGCCAGGCAGAATTAATGTTGTCTTCAGTTACGTGAGACCATGTCAACGCACACGCAACCTGTGTGATACTGTGACAGATCGCAAGCGGAGACGTAACTTAGACGAAGTAATTAATTTGTCGACGATGCAACTCTGCCGTTGCAGAAAAAACTGCTAATATTGAGCCTAGCCGTAGTAGCTGTGTGTGGCTATATTTAACACGGCTAACGACTTTAACTAAGCTGACTGCTTGTAATATGCTCGTAGAACCAAACAGTGATGCCGATGATGATAATGATGATGCTTGACTAATTGACTTTATTACAGCCACGTTTCCTGCTGTGTTGACGCAGGTAGACGTGTTCATTATTATGGTCATTATCTTCATTACTTGGCTCGCTGTCTGAGGCATTGTGGTATTTCTAATCAAAACTTGCAATATGAATCGTGCGCACGAGGCGCTGTATATAGATGTAAATGTTGTACAGCATCATGTTGTCCTGAGTTGTTGATCCAACGCGCTTGTTTTGTGCCTGTTCACGATTCCGTTATGATGTGCTGAACTAACTTCATGATTTGTTTCTCTTTCAGTAGATGATTTACACTTTACACAGTGTAAAGAAAGATAAATATAAATTATTTTTGTACGAAATATTAGTTTGATATTGCTGCGTCACACAGTGTAGGCCAATTACTGCTGTGCGGTAACATGACGGGCCTGCTATTTGATATTCTCAACAAGATCTCGTCGTTGTCAATATGGTATATAGGATGTCGTTGAAAGCTAAATTATGAATAGGCTAGGCCTATAGATCAATGTAATTGCTATTGTTCTACGTGTAATGCGCTGTCTAGAAGTCGACCACGCACCCGAATGAGGTTGACTGGTATGCCTAAAGTATCTGACAACCACCTGTACCAGCTTGTTTGGGTGTTTTGCACGGTTGTGTAACTTGTGCTGCATGTCTATCCAGTGAATGACTTTCGAACAGACGTCTCTAGATGTAGGAGCACGTGTAATAATGGCACTGTTGGCTGTCTGTGTTTTGGCGCTTTGTCGACACACCACATCTTCTACGACGGCGATCAGCTTTATGGAAATAGTCTAGATGCGCTCCTATTTATACTGAATCCGGACGCTGCATTAATTGTGCCTTCTCTCCAAAATAAACTGATATGTACAGTTTGTGCGAGGCCCACTAAACCTCAACTGAATAGCAGTGATGTGGAGAGGAGGAGAACAAGAGGGGACCTGTGTCTAGGGGCCCGTGAAAGTCAAGGGGCCCGACCGCAACTGGGCGTTAATTTTTTGAACATCCGGTTTTCTTCCATTTAAGTACTTAAAATGGGAAGTAGTTTTCACTTTTGATGCCAGTAACGGGCGTCAGAGGCCGGGCCGCCCTGCTGAATAGTTAGACTGTGCTAGAATAGCCCCCTACTTCGAAATATTTTCTCGATCATATTGGAAAAGATCACTATATAATCGAGGCAGGGGCCAAGAGATCAAAAAACAGTTAGAGAAACCACAGTCCAAAAAGCCTAATCAAATGCAGAGTATTTCTTCATATACGGCTTAAAACAGCATTTTGTGAAAATGAGAGACTCAACTATAACATTGGACACATGTGCTCCGCGTGATGAGTCGATCACTAAGAGTAAGATCATTAACCCACAGGCCAAGATGGAGAACAAACACTACATTAAAAGCTGCAGCAATCACAAGTCTCAGTGCAGTTTCGAAAGTCGAGATGATTTGGGTGTTTTGGAGTTTGAGACATGCATCTGGAGACTGTTTTGATGCTAAGAGTCTAAGGTCACCGCGTTCCGTCATCAAGTGACTGATGGATTTCGAGGCCAAGACAAACCCTTAAGGAGGAGGCCAGTGTGTCCCGAGGTCAAGGCCAACGACTAGAAGACCGAGGCCAGTGTGACCTCGAGGCCTTAACATCTCTGACTCTGACAACCAGTATCTGTTAACTGCAATCATACTTAATGCAGTAGCGGCATTAATCTGTCTTAAATCATTATATTGCCAGAATGTAAAATAATTCACACTGTAAAATATTTCAGATTATGTTACATTATTTCATGGCGTTTTATTTATAACTCTAAGTTTAACGGTACAAGATGCACGGTCTTATTAGGACTGTTTGCTGTCACATGTGAAGAAGTCGATAAGATACTTTAAAACTGATTGAATTCCATGTCTGCGCCATGTAAAGCATTTTGTATCTTGACTTAGAGTTGGCGGAGAAACCGACTTGACAACTGGAAGTGTGTGTGTGTGTGTGTCTGATGACTGTCAACCGTTTACAATGTGCACATATCGCGCTCTACTAGCGCAGCGAATGACTTGCTAGATCCATTATGTGTCAATCCAGTGACGTGTTTGTTTACCAGTATTAGAAGTCAAGAATTCACAGTTGTTGAATGATCACTGATGCACACACCACAACACTCACATGCCCACTTGGTGCGTGACTCGTCTTGTTGTTTGTAGTACTGACCAGCATCTCAAAATCTTTGACACTCACAAAATCTTGGCAGCAATCAACACAGGAAGTACGTACATGACATGACATTCAAGTAGGCAGAGTAATTATTTCAAAGCACTTAGATCTGAAATAAGTGCCACTCTCATCCGTGCACAACTGTACATGCATGCTTACCACCACATTCTACTGATTAAATTATCCAAAGCTGTAGAAGCACATCTGCTTTTTGTCACTATAGAAAGAACTGATTGATTGCGTTAAGGTTTTAAGCCCCAAATGACACAAAATAGGTCATTTTGGAGACGTTCTTCCCATTCAAACTCCTGTCGTAATAAAGAAGAAACGAACTACCGTAAGCTAAAACAGAAAAAACAAAATGCTCACCTAAAACCAATACTCAACTCTTAAGAACTGCTAGTGTGTTGTGTGTGTGCATTGTGTACAATTGTCATACACAACACAGCACAGAACAGTTCTGATAGTTTTCTCTGTTATCCTCAAGACAATAACCATAGCTCAGATGATGTCTACTGAAGGGATGCGACTTTGAAAGAAACAAAATGACAGTCACTGTGTTACTTACTGTAACTGCAGGAACATTTTTTAATGACGATGTCATATTAAATTTTGTTATTGTGAAAGAAAATCCAACCGCTGATCACTGCACACTGACTAGTTGATGACACGCATGGAACAATCACATCAACAGACACTCGTGTCTTTGTCTAAGCAACCATCTTCCTGAGTGTCTCCAGGCTCGACCACGTCTCCCACGAGACAGTCTTTGAGGATAGAAAGGTTTTTACATTATCACTCACTGGTCTGATCCTTTCTTGATTCCCCGACTGAATCCGACGGGAATGAATGTTGCATCCGTCACACTCCACGCCCCATGTAAATGAAACCTTTGCACAAAACTACACAACACGCCGCTGACATATCTTCCACTGCCCATATCTGTGTGTTATGGCAGTATGTAGCCGACTGCAGTACACATCATATAATATACAATCGGCGGACTCACAGCCCAAGTCAGTTGGCTTGGTCTGAGGGTTGGCGGCCAGCCGGCGCTCAGTCTGCATTCATCAAATGAACCGGGTGAACTCTCGCAATGACCATGGTCATGAGGACAGCACCGTAAACATTGTCGTTGAATTATTAACTATTATTATTACATTCACGAGATGGTGAATATGTGTAAACACACACCAGTGGATTAACTGTGCAATGCAGATGCGGGCTGACACATCCACGGATGGTATAGTCAATGTCCACCACACTGAATGTGCTGCAAACTACACCACATCGGTCAATCAGACAGGACTGTTGGCCGCTTCTTTACTGTAGACTGTCCTTGCGTCGTGTGAGTTGGCATAGACAAACAGAGCAGCGGCTGCCAAACGAGATCTCACTTCCATCTTATCTACGTCATGGTGCCACTCGATGTTGCCCCACCGACTAATCTACACAGCAAATACACAACAGTGAAAAGTCTCACTGTCAATATCTAGCTCACATGGATGCAAATAACAAGACCTTTAAAATAACTATCATCATAATTCATTAGTGATAAAAGAAATTTACGTGTCAAAACACAAGCCAAATCATGATATGAAATCTTATGATTAGCATCGGAATATGATACTAATGAATAAATGTACTTAACAGCTACTGCTAAGAATTCCACCACACTAGAGACATGCAATTCACGTAATACTTTAGTGTTGCTGCAGCAGCTGCTGGTGATGGAGAGCCACCAACTCACCCTTAGCAGTCGGACGATCAAGAAAGAATCAGGTCAAGTGGGTGATTTTCCTGGCCGGCGGTAGTGTTTTGACTTTCCTTCAGTGTTCTGATACTGCCTTCAGTACTTTGACACTGTTGGTTGGGCGGCAGGAAGGGCATCCAGCCTGTAAAAAATAGGGGGAATGGGGATGGTGGAGGTGGGCACTGGTTAGTCCGGATGGAGTGGCACCCAGGCGGATAGTCGGTGTGTCTGCCTCTCTTAATCTTCCCTTGCACCATAAAGTCCAGAAGTTCTCTTCTGGCACCGGCTCAACCGGGTGGTCCTGGAAAAAGGGCCATAACATGGTTGAGTTGTGATGGTTCTGATACTGTTGGTTAGGCAACGGCAGGGGCACCCAGTCTGACAAACTACTTCACTTACCTGCAGTGTTTCTCCTTTACATTACCCAGCTCAACCTGAAAATGCAAGCTAAGTCAGGAGTTAATGTGCTACATTAATTATGTATTAAAATGTTATACTCTGAATTGCCTGGACCAACAAAACTTCACTGCCAAACCATTTCAGACAGTAAAGTAACTCCATTATGTATTTCAAACACACAGTTTATCATGCATGTGCTAACTTTAACTCAACTCAGAAATGCCACCAAGAGACTTGCCTGAAACTCTTGTTCTAATCGTGCAAGATCAACAGCTTGTTCAACAGACAGTTCTCGATCTATAACAGCTGTTCCAATAACAAATGACTTGAGGCAATCAACAGCTTGCAGATAACCTACAACACCAATAGAGGTAATTTGCTAAACAATATTTTCAGATACTAGTTTTCAAATCACTCAAAAGGCAAAGACATGTGGATTGTGGACTTTCTGTACAGAAGATAGGCACCTGTTTAACAGCCTCTTTTCAGGGTGTAACGGGTAAGCCAGCACAACAAAGGTGAAGCCAATCTGGATTTTAATGAAGCAAGAGATAATGTGGTGGCAGTGACATCAGCTAGACCATATGCACATCATTTGTACCTCACTCCAGACAGACAACCACGTCAGCACCTCATCACTCATTTTTTACAGGCCGGATGCTCTTTATGACGCCCAACCAATAATGTCACGCACTGAAGGCAATTACTGTATGGAAGAGTTTCAGAAGTAATGGAGAAAAAGAAATGGTAAGGGACAACAAGATGAGCCATAAAAAACAAAAATGGAACAGTAGTGTCAGATAATGCACATGTTTGGGATATCTGGAAAGATTACATAGAGGAATTGTACAACAAAAACGACAAGTCAACAGATGAAGAGGCAGTTTTGGGGGAGGCAGATGAAGATAACGTGGGACCACACACATACAGTGAATCTGAACAAGCTTTAAGTCTGAAACAAGTTAAAAACTGGTAAAGTGGAGGGTATAGACAGTATCTGCATTGAATTATTCAAAGTTCTAGATTAAACGCTCTAGGTATAAACAGCATGCAAGAATTACTCAGCACCTGTAATGACAATTATAGAACAGGTGAATGGCCAAAAGACTTCACGGAATCAATCATTATACCTACTGAAAAGAAATATGGGGCACAAGAATGTGTAGACTTCAGAACTACAAGCTTTGTCTCACATGCCTCAAAGATTTGGATTTAAAGGCTTGAGAATAAAGTGGACAGCTTTCTTTGCCCAGACCAACATGGTAAAGAGGTAAAGGTACTCGAAATGTAACAGCAGCATTGCAAGTACTGTGTGACACGAGCCTAGAATATAATAGGAAGGTCCATGTGTGTTTTGTCAAGTATGAGAAAGTTTTTGATGGTGTGAACCGCATCAAACTCATGAGTACACTGAAGGACACAGGAGTGGATTGGAGAAATAAATGTTTCATTAAAAATTTGTATCCAGAACAGACTGCAAGCATCACATTCAGCAAAGGAATGTCCGGAGAATGTGCAACTGGAAGAGCAGTTAGAAGGCGATGTGCTGTACAATATCTACAACGAAGGTTTGGTCAGGCAGGCCAAGAGAGATCCAGAAATTGGCATCAAAGATGGTGGTGCGTCAATAAATGTGGTGAAATATGCTGACGACAAAGCAGTGGTGTCCCACAGTCAGAAAGGTTTGCAGCAGGTCATTGATAAACAGGGTGATACAACAAGAAAATAAATGTGAAGAAAACTAAAGTGATGTGAATATAAGAAGAGTTCACTGACAGGCAAACTTGATCTAGACCTAGTCGCATGGCTTAGTGGTAATGGCGTTTGGCGTATCAACAAAGTTACTTTACATCGGGCCTGTTTAGTATTGGGATGGGTGACTGTCTTCGGCAGAAAAACCACCTCAGTATTTCACCAAGCCACCCAGGCCAACTCAGCCTCCTACCCTCAGCGGGACGGGAAATGAGTACCAGCCAAAACTGCGGTGATGCTCTGCAGCTGGGAAGTAAAGGCAGGTATGGTTCATTCCACTTGTGGATAAACGTGTGGGTGGCAGGTAAAACTGTGTGATCCCTCGTTAACACATGCCACACATGAGCGCTTTAGAGATGTGTCATGACAAAGCGCTATACAGATATACGGGTACTCTTGCTCTAAAGAAAAGAATTTTAAACAGCACAGTCTCATATGCAGCAGAGAACTGGACATCATCATTAGCTGACAGGAAGAAGCTTGAGGCCTTTGAAATGTGGATTTGAGAAGAATGGAGCAAGTTAGCTGGAAGGATAAGATGTCAAATGGGGAGGTACTGCAAAGAGTAAATGCACTAGAACTATACTGGATACCATACCATTCAGCGCCGGAAACATAGCTGGCTTGGACATGTTCTTAGGCACGTTGGCCTTCTAAAGGATATACTGGAACGTGAAACGATTGAAAAACCAGCAAGAGGAAGGAAAAGATTGAACACACTCAGTGATTTAGCTGAAAAAGGAAAGTACATGGGAACTGACACTCAACTGAAGCGCCAAAGACAGAAAACAGTGGCAGGAACTGAACAGAGCTCGAAGTCATATAACTGCTTCTCAGCAGATTACTTAAAGACTAGTTCTCTGACCTGAAAAATACAAAATACTGTTCTGTTGTGGTATGGAGATGGTGCAGGTAACAGCAAAAGGTCTCTAGCAGATTCCTAATATGAATATGCTAGATGCCATCACCAATGGCATGCACACAGTAAAACTTTGCTCCAACAAAATCCTCCAGTTCTCAACTGAAGGGTGCCAGCTAACACAAGTATGCACGTAGAACAACCATAAAACAGTTGTCTGTTATGTGTAATCTAAAAGAATTCTGCAATACAAAATGCTTCTTTACTTTTTCACAAAATTTAATAATCAAAAATCATTCTGAAGCTTAAATATTTCTTTAGTATATATTCTGTCAAGCTTAAAGCTATGTGTATTTTGCAAGTTATTAAAAAATCAACGTAACATACCAACTAAAGACCAGTTATTGAAAGAATCGAGATGTTGTCGAAATACTTCTCGCGATGCATCAGGTATATGGAGAACAGCAAAACCACTAGTAACAGGTATTTCAACGTTGTAACTACAAAACATAAACAAGGCAGGTGTACTCAGCAATATCATTTCAATGTATAGCTACTTGTGGCAACATTATAGCTTACACACAAGGCAATGGGTGTGACACATATGAAAAAAACGGTTTCAGTGCTGCTGGACTTGTGATCAAGAGGTCACCGGTTTGGCATTTGGTCGGGACACAGCTGCATAACAACTGTCGGTAAGTTGTTAATACCACTGTGACCCTGTCACTAAGTAGTATGACTTGGTACCAGTCAGGATGGTTGGTTGGTTGGAGTTTAACGTCCCTTGTCAGCACAAATATGGTTATATCAGAGACGAAAGGTCAGGGGTGGAGAGTTATCCTCTTACACAGTGAAGGAAGGCTAGCGATATATTAACCTCAACTCTGGCTGCCTTTTTGTTCAGCAGCCACCCAAAAAGGGAAAGGGATCGAGAGGCTCATTTAAATTATTACACTAGCGCCTACAACAGGGGAAGACAACTATCGCACTCTAAGACTAAACTAAACCAAATACAACAAAACACCAGACTATATCTTAACTAATCAATACAGATAACACAAAATAAACACAACATACTAAACCCAGGTTCGCTCTTCTCCTACAACCTCCAGCCTGGAAACGGAGTGGGACTATTCTGGTAGAAAGGGAAGGGATGGACAAAAGAAGAAAATAGGTAAAGCATGGTACCAGTATGTGGGCAAATGACGCCTGCAACTGGAAAAGTGACTGAACAGACGTCTAGCTGGCTCTACACTGGTTGTGCATTACAGACTTCACATGGGCTCAATGCCTAGGAAATGGAGAAGAACACGTTGTCAATGCTGTCAATAGAAGTATGGCAACCTTCACCTTCATAACACATGAGCATTTGTTAACACGTTCACATGTGAAATAAGACCTACAAGGCATAAATAAACTGCCTACTAAAAGTACACATATGTAGAGAACGGACGATTCGGGTAAAATGGCCAATGTCCGATGTTCCAATATTTACGAAAAAAAATTCTGATGCCCAATTCTGATGTTTAGCTGTTTACCAGAACTGAAGATTTCACGGTGCCAGCGGCCGCATTACATGTCGACTAAAACCGAATAGGTATCGTAGACGCGCATCTGAGGCTGAGCAGACATCAGTCACATCACGTCACAGATGATGCTAGGCATCAGCAGACTACCAAAACCTCTACCGTATACACCACAAGGCCATCTTGCAGCCTTCCGCATTGGCTTCTGACATTCTCCACTTGAAAGAAATAATGAATGAAATAATTATGTAAATAAACAAAAGCTGTTTCTGGCAACAAATCTCTTCACACGTCACATCTTTATTGTGGCAAGCTTCTTCTGATGAAGGTCACTGGTAGAGACCGAAACATCAAGGTAAAAATCTCTGGTTGTGGTAATATTTCCTTTTTCCAGTAAGTAACTAACCAACCAAAGAATACATTTCACGAAAACTCTTCACACCAAACGTATGTAACACATATACAGACCGCTGCTGCAGCTTGTTGATGACGGCATCCCACTGTGTGCGCTGCAACTCAACCAACTCCTCCGGCTCACTCACTCTGTAACTAGCATCATCATCAGTTCACTGATGTTAACGACCTCAATATATCATAGTCAACAACATCAGATCATGGTCAGCAATATCACTGCTGCAACACTACTAACGGCTGTGATCATCTACAAAAAGTGAAAGTCTGCTCTGCACCATGGACAGTAAACAGTAAGAAACAATGCATGCACGCTACTTCAAAACTGCCCACATCAACGCTTATAAGAACAATAACATTACTTCTACTACATTCATTTAATGGCCCTATTTCCAGGATAACCTGGGTAAGCCGGCACCAGAAAGGTAAACCATTCTGGATTTTACTGCAGCAAGAGATGATGGGGTGGCAGTGGCATCAGCTGGACCATATGCAAATCATTTGCACTTCACTCCACACAGATAACCATGTCAGTACCACATAGTTCAGTTTTTACAAGCCGGATGCCCTTCCTGCCACCCAACCAACAGCGTCAAAGCACTGATGGCATCATCAGACCAATAACAAGAATCATAAAAAATACAACTTCTATCATTCATTGCACTCAATGAACAGCTTTAATTGACTTGTTAATTCATTTATGCTTACACAACAACACAAACAGCTCACCAGACCGTATCTGTGTCCAAGAACTCAATGATACTATTGACCAGTGTTTGCTTTGTCCGCCCCATCGGATTATCAATGGCTGTGTTTGCCAGAGATGTCTACACGTCAACAGACATATATTTCACTATGCAACACAAACATCAGCCAGCCAATCACAAGCTACTCAGCTACTGCAGCAACAGCTGATATCCAGCAGCACAAAATTCCATGCTAACATGCTATCTAACACCTAATACTACCATCACCACCACACCATAACCGTTTTACGGCCCTTTTTCCGGGACCACCCAGGTGAGCCGGTGCCAGAAGAGAACTTCTGGACTTTATGGTGCAAGGGAAGACCAACAGAGGCAGATACACCAACCATCCGGCTGGGCGCCACTCCATCCGGACTAACCAGTGCCGACCTCCACCATCCCCCAATTTTTACAGACCAGATGCCCTTCCAGCCGCCCAACCAACAGCTTCAAGGCACTGAAGGCATCTAGCGTATTCGGATTAGGGAGAAGACGCTAGAGTTCTCATCAACGGTGTTACCTGCATCATCTCTGAACTGCAAAACAGAATCATGGCATAACAGTAAGTGACAAATGACTAACCAAGTACATGGTGGGTTTTTTGATAAACTCATGCTGTGAGTCCCATTCCGTTGCAACAGCGATGGCCAAAGCTTCGCTTGGAACTCGAAACATTTGACCCATTGGTGTTTTCAATTTGTATTTGTCCAACATGACTTCATAACCACCTAACAGCAAGCAATCTTCGGCTTAAAATCACACTTTGCAAAAAATAACACACTGGTTGCTGTGACACTGCTAATGCAAACCATCTGCCACAAACAGAGACAAGAATTACTTGACATCAGTTCTTCAGTAAAAGTGTATGTTACTTAAGTACAAGTAAATGTTACTTAAGGACAAGTAAAAGTACTCTTCCAAAGTTTACTTAAGTAAAAGTAAAAACTATTGGCATCAGGTAATAATAATAATAATTCAACGAAAATGTTTATGGTGCTGTCCTCATGACCATGGTCACTGCAAGAGTTCACCCGGTTCATTTGATGAATGCAGACTGAGCGCCGAGTGGCCGCCAACCCTCAGACCAAGCCAACCGACTTGGGCTGTGAGTCCGCCGATAAATGGCTGCTACCATCCACATCGACTGTTGCCATTTG